>Ga0214921_10002354_pt1 | contig 30922 bp, 63 predicted proteins | sample LL1505_MetaG_FD_177992 | JGI IMG/M metagenome (GOLD analysis project Ga0214921, IMG submission 177992) | Freshwater microbial communities from Lake Lanier, Atlanta, Georgia, United States - LL-1505 | ecosystem: Environmental > Aquatic > Freshwater > Lake | place: USA: Georgia | collected... | reverse complement strand
AAGTTCTATTCTTTCTTTTAAATTTGGGTGATCCATTTGAATTAATTTTTACAAATATACAACAAAAAACTGCAACAGAAAAAATGTTGCAGTTAAATATTTGTTAATCGTTATGTTCGGATTTTTTATATTTGTTGGATAGAGAATCCCATTCATAATACTCATATTCACCTTCTTCTCTATTTATATTTACAAATACAATTTCTCTTCTTATTAGTTCTAATGTTGATTTTACACTAACCGTTTCACCTTCATCATTTGAACCAGTTATAACTGCATTTCCTAAAAATACAAATTTCTTATAATAAGGAAGCAATATAAAACCATAATCTCCGGGATAATAAAATCCGTTTTCATCTACTTCTGAAGAAAATTCTTTTATAGCAAATTCGCCATCAGTATAAAGTGTATCTTCATTATCGAATACAAATGGCACTTCAAAATTTCTACAACCGTGTCCTATTAAATCATAGATTTTTTTATAATTCCAGTCATCAATTTTTACTAAATTAACTTCTCTTTTGCGAGAATCAATTTTGATAACTACCACACTTTTTGAGTTGTTAGCTTCCATTAAAGAAAGATATGTTTTTAAGAATTTCATAAGTTATATATTAAATATAACCTATTAAAAATCAATTTTAGTTGTTATTGGATCACGGAAACCGTATTTAGAATTATATTTGATTAAACTATAAGCCCAATCATATATTTCTTTTTTATTAGAATCTAAATCATCATATATTATATCCAATTCAAATTCTGTTGATAATATTGATATTTGTCGAACAAATGTTGCGAAATCTAAAACCGAGTTAAGAATTATTTCTTTGGTTTCAACTTTTTCAGAATTAATATTACCAGTTTCTATTTTTAATTTATCTTCTGATAGTGCTTCTATGATGGATTTAAATTTAGAATCCATCATTTCTTTTAGCATATTTCTACCATTTTGATCCATTAATTTAGAAATTAATAAATTAGGTTTTATATTTAGTTTTAGGCCTAATTCGTTTATTTCAATTTCCGATGAGTTTGAGTTTATTTGGATAAACATGTTAATTTTTGGTTTTAGATAAATAATCAGCCAATACTATTAATCCAAAATCATCTAAACCATCTAAATGATATTCCGCTGTGTTTTTATAGTTTTCAATTTCTCTGGTTTGTAATACTACATTACCATCTTCTTTTTTGTGAATACCAATAATTGCATAGTATTGGTTATATTTCGGCAAACTATATAAAATGTCTGGATTGTTAAATACTTCGGTTGCCGAGGCATTTGTGAGGCAAATAATTTTTTCTACTGGGGAAAGAGTGTTGGATTCTTCTAATCTTCGAAGTATAAAATTGTTTGCATCTTCAATTAATTGGTTAAATCTTTCTAAAAACATAATTTTGATTTTTACAAAAATACAATAAAAAACTGCAACAGAAAAAATGTTGCAGTTAAAACTTTGTTAATCTTCTAAAATAGAATCAATCCTACTGGATCTTAACCATGCTTGGTATTTAATATCAAGTATTTTAGTGACTTCTTTTGGAAAATAAACTTTATTTTTCTTAAGCTCACCATATAATTCTATTCCAATTACTGTTATTAATGATAAGTGTGTTTTTAAATCATCGTATTGCCAAGCAGATTCAATTTCTATTTCTTCTCCTAAACAATAAAAAATTTCTTTAAGTGGTTTAGCTGAAACATAACCTGAACCAGATGTTGCTAAAGTGCCAGTCACACCAAATGTGACACCAGAAATAGTAGTTATTCCATTATATGGAACAGTTGCATTTGTATTTGTAGTTTTGATATTTTGAGCCATTAAAAAACTTTTTTAGTTTATAAAGTTAAATTAAAAAAAGTTTTTATGAAATTTATTTACAAAATAAATTACCTAAAATACGCCATAAAGTAGCTGCTAAAAGAATTAAAGCAAATTTTTTGTTAAAAAGCATTAAAGGAGCATTTAGAATTTAATATATAGTATATAATTTATATACCAAATATGTTAAAAGCTATTAAAATAAGATTATACCCAAACAAACAACAAATTATCTATATTAACAATTTAATAGGATCTTGCCGTTTTGTGTATAATACTTTATTGGCTTACAAAATTAGTGAATACAATAACAATAAACATAATGTTAGTTTTGGCGAAATGGGTAAAAAATTAACCAGTCTTAAATTAGAACATGAATGGTTAAAAGATAGTCATAGCAAAGTTTTACAGCAATCATTAATTAATTTAGAACAAGCTTACAAATCATTTTTTAAAAATGGCAACGGTTTCCCAAAGTTTAAAAGCAGAAAAGAAACGAAACAATCTTGTAGATTTCCAATTGATGCTATATCTGGTATAAACGGTAATAGAATTAACATAATTAAAACTTTGAAAAATATACACTTTAAATGTTCCAGACAAGACGAAAAATATCTTAATAAACACTTTAATTTGGTGAAAAGTGGAACATTAACTAAAACTAAAGATAATAAATATTTTTTTAGTATCTTAATTGATAAACAAGAAATTAAGAAATTGCCAATAACAGATAAAAAGGTTGGTATAGATTTAGGAATTAAAGATTTTATAGTGTGTTCGGATGGTAATATATTTGAAAATATAAAGGTTAAAAGGAATAACCAACAAAAACTTAAAAAATTAAACCAGTTATTAAATCGTAAACAAAAAGGATCAAAAAATAAAGAAAAATGTAGAATTAAGTTAGCAAAATTTAATTCTAAATTAACAAATATAAAAGAAAATTATTTACATAAAGTAGTTAACCAATTATTAAACGAAAATCAAGTTGTAATAATGGAAGACCTTAATGTTAGTGGAATGTTAAAAAATCATAAATTAGCAAAAAGTATTCAAGAATTAAGCCTTTATAGGTTTAAAACTATATTGGAATATAAAGCACATTGGTATGGTAGAGATATTATACAAATCAATAGATTTTTTCCTTCAACTAAATTATGTAATAATTGTGGACACAAAAATAATGATTTAACTTTAAATGATAGGGAATGGACATGACTTAAATGTAAAGTTAAGCATAATAGAGATTTAAATGCTTCTAAAAATATATTAAATGAAGGAGTAAAGATACTTAAAATAGGACAAGAGTCCTCAAGAATAGGGTTGAGTTCGCCCGAATTAGTTGAAAAACTAAACGCCTTTGGAGATAATATAAGACCAGTAATGGCAACTATCGATGAATTAGGAAAAACATGTAAATTGAAATAATTTTAATTTACGGAACTATCTGTGTGCGCCAAAAGCTCCTAAAAGATTTTTTCATTTATTTTTTTTTACTTTTATATCTAAGTTATTTAGAAAGTTTATTATCAGTCCATTCAATTCGTGGACAAATTCTTTTTACTTTAGCCGAAATATAAGTTTTTGCCAAATTATCATTATCTTTATACCAAGCAAAGAACCCAATAATTCCAAGTATTATAAATGCACAATCTAAGATATATGCATTAATTAACATATTTTTTGAAACTGGGTGAAATAAATGAATTAATGGAATGAAAGCATAAAATATAGCAAATAATATAATAGAAATCAGTGCAACTATAAAAACTTTACTAATAGGTGTCATATCATGACTACATATATCATGAAAGGCATCCTTTTTTTGGATTTTATTCATAATAATATGAAATAAATTGTATGGAGTTGCCAAAATTTCTAACGGAATAAATAATAGATATGCTATTACTAATTTCCAAAAATAAGGACATAAACTTTTTGGCATTTCACAATCATTGATTGAATAGAAATAGCGATATAATTTTGCGGAGAAGCTTTTTTTAGATAGTTTCATAAGTTAAATTTATACAAAAATACAAAATAAATTGATAAAAACAAAAATTTTATGCGTCTAAATCAACATATTTAATATCGTTCATAATAAGATCGCTGATTACACTTCCTCGTCTTTTCATAGGAAATATCCAACCAGAAAACCTTTCACCAGTATTTGGATCGGTTAGATTTCGGTTATAACCACCTTTTCTTTCTTTGAGTAAATCTTTATGTTCTTTGGTAGCAAGTCCAAAAGCAACAAATGATCTTTCGGAATAGTTTTGAATGTAGATGGTATCATCTTCCATTTCAATTAATTCTACATCTTGTGGTAAAGTTTGTGCCATGATATGTTATTTTTAAAGTTTAATATATTTTGTTGGTATATTATCCGTTAGCCACACACCATTTTCTGCTACGAAAAATTCGTGCCCGTCATTATGCATAGTTTCAGCATCAATTTCTAATACAACCGGAGTGCCATAACGTGAACCAACATTGATTGCTACTAATTTATCTACAGATAAATGCACATGATGTCGTTCCATTTTTTGTAATCCAGTTTTTTGGATTGATTCTAATTTACTATCAGCTGTTCCGTGATATAAAATACTTGGTGGTATTTGTGCTTTATAATTTAAATCAACTTCAATAGAATGTCCTTGATTGGCACGTATTTTAGTTTTATCGGCATTAAAAGCAAACCGTTTTTTATCGTTTGTTTCAACGATTTTTTTCAAAGTTGGTAAGTCAATATGGTTACCATTCTGATTCATTTTTTCAATTAAATCAGAAACTGAAGTCCAACCGTTTTCATCAAGTGTGATGCCGATTGTTTCTGGTTTATGCCTTAGTATTAAACTTAAAAATTTACTAATGTGTTTCATTTTCTAATCCGTTATATGGTTTTGTTGTTTGAAATAAACAAACTTTTTTGAGAATGATTTTGGATCAGTTATCTTGTGAAAAGAAGTTGCTGGAACCAAAGCCACATTACCATCAACATCTTCTATTTTATAGAAAGTTTTTTCACCTAATTGTGTATCTAATAACTTGGCGATAATTCTTTCGCCATCTTTGAATGGTTTAAGAATATGGTTTGGTGTGATAGATTTAAAATCAGGAACTTTAAGTTCAAATTGAATGTTGTGGCATCCTTTTGATTGAAATTCAAAAAACATAGTTTATTTTTTATTTTACAAATATACAACAAAATTTGTTATGAAAAAGTTAAAATTAAATATCTAAAATTAAATATCTAAAATTAAATTTATATTCCTATCTCTAATCATAGCTTTAATTAATTCCTTTGATATATTCATAACATTTTTATCTTGTTTAAGATAAGTTACATGATAATCTGTTGTAAATTTTATATTTGGTAATAAAGCATCGTTTAACTTATTTTTAATAAACAAAGATACAAAAAAAAGCTGTTATAGAAAAGTTAATTCTTTTTATCTTTTCTAAATGAGGATTTAATATCAAATCCTGCAGCAAGGATTTTGTATTTGTCATCAGTCACTATTGGTTCATTTGCATCTGTTCCAAGAACACCAGAGATATATTGTTGTATTTCTTGAAAAGCGGTAAATGTGTCTTTTACTTTAAAGAATTCAAATTCTTTTAAGTTTGGATTTAAAATTGGATTTGAATCGTTATTGATAGAAGCTACAAATACAGGAACTTTATATTTAAAGAATAAATCGCTAAAATCTAAATTTTCCATTTTATGAATTTCGGCAATTTCTTCGTCTAAATTTCTAAAATTATATTTTGCTTTATTATTATGGTTTTCTTCTATTATTTTAATAATATCATCGCCATAATGATATGATACTATATTTTCAGAATAATAACCTTTTTTAATAGTTTTAACTTGTTTTAAGCAAGGATAAATTTTGCCACAAAATCCAATTAAAAACCATTGTGCCAATAATGGTAAAAATCTTTGATCATAACGATTAAATAATTTAATTTCTTCATATGAAATTAACTCTTTGGTTTCTCTTTTATAAATTATTGATTTGTCGATTCCGAATTGAAATCCAACTGAATCATAATAGTCTTTAAATTTTGAAATGATATACATAGTAAATTAATTACTTTTGAAACAAAGATACAAAATAAAAAGTTAATGAAAAGTTAAAAAACTTTCGGGTGCTTCATTTAATCTTCCAATATAATATTAATTCTCCTATTTCTAATCCAGGACATTAATTTAGGCAATTGTGTTAAATCAATATTATTACAGATTTTATAACCTGCTTCGAAATAGTCTAAGTTATAATTAGCCATACATCTTTGTATTTTCTTTAAATCTTCATTATCACAAAATAAATCATTATTAAAGCCAAAAGGTAGGACTATTTCTGTAAAATTATTATACCAACAATATAAAGATGAATTAAACCCATCAGGTAATATCAATTCAGTTAACTTATTATTAGAACAATCTAAACTATTATTATATTTTGATGGTAATAATAATTCAGTTAACTTATTATCAGAACAATCTAATCTACAATTAAATCCTGATGGTAAATTTAGTTTATTTAATTTGTTATTATAACAATCTAACATTGAATTAAAACTTTCCGGTAGGATTAATTCAGTTAAATAATTATCACCTAACTCTAATCTTGAATTAAACCCATCAGGTAATCGCAACTCAGTTAAACCACTATCATAACAATCTAAATAATCTTCATTAAACCCCTCCGGTAAAATTAACTTTCCATCTTTTACATACCATTTCCAACTCATGATAAAACTTCTTCAATCCTCCTATTTCTTATATAACCCATCAGCTTGGGTAATTGTGTTAAATCTAAATCTTGGTGAATTTTGTAACCTGCTTGAAAATAATCGAGGTTATATCCCACCATACAATTTCTAATTTTATGTAAATCATCATTATCACACAATAAAACAGAATTAAAACCGAAAGGTAAAACGATTTCAGTAAAATTATTAAGCCAACAATATAATTTACTATTAAACCCATCAGGTAATCGTAATTCAGTTAACTTATTATAAGAACAATCTAATACAGAATTAAATCCTTCTGGTAATCGTAATTTAGTTAAGTCATTACTAGAACAATCTAAATTTGAATTAAACCCTTCGGGTAATACTAAATTAGTTAATTTATTCCAAGAACAATTTAAATCTTCATCAAATCCTTCTGGTAGGACTAACTCAGTTAAATTATTCCGAGAACAATATAATACTTCGTTAAACTTCTTAGGTAAAACTAACCTATTATCTTTTACATAATCTATCCAACTCATGATAAAACTTCTTCAATCCTCCTATTTCTTATATAAGACATTAATTTAGGTAATTTTGTTAAATCAATTTGATCATATATTTTATAACCTGCTTGGAAGTAGTCTAAGTTGTATACTTCCATATATTTTTGAATTTTATTTAAATCTTTATTATCACACCATAAATCATTATTAAATCCAAAAGGTAGGACTATTTCGGTTAAATTATTATCAAAACAATTTAAAGTTGAATTAAAACCTTCTGGTAGTATTAATTCAGTTAACTTATTATCATAACAATCTAATTGGGAATTAAAATTAATTGGTAGGACTAATTTTGTTAACTTATTACTATGACAATCTAAATAAGAATTAAACCCTTCTGGTAATTGTAATTCAGTTAACTTATTATCAGAACAATCTAAATAAAAATTAAGTTTTTTTGGTAATCTTAATTCAGTTAAATTATTATTATAACAATTTAATATAGAATTAAATACATCTGGTAAAATTAATCTACCATCTTTTAAATACTCTTTATGATCTTTACAATATTTATATTCCATATTAATCTTCCAATATCATATCAATTCTTTTATTCCTTATATAAGTCATTAAATGTGGCAAATTTGTTAAATCTAATCGTTCCATTTCAGCCAATTCATATCCTGCCTCATAATAATCTAATTTAGATTTTCGCATATGTTTATTTATTAAAGCCATTTTTGTATTACAACGCAAACCTACATTACAATAACCTTTTGGGAAAACAATCTCATTTACGTCATGTGCTTCTAATACAGAATTAAATCCAGAAGGTAGGACTAATGTATTAAATTTATTACCCCAACAAGATAATTTATGATTAAATCCTTTTGGAATTATTATACTTTTTAAACCATAACTACTACAATTTATATCTCTTTTATAATGTTTAGGTATAGTTAATACATCATTTACGACATAATTTTTCCAAGCATCTTTTAATGCTTGGATTTGGGCAGAAGTTAGCCAACTATATTCTTTTTGTTTATTAACTTTTTTCCACCTTCTTTTTTCCAATCTTTGTTTTCTTATTTTTTGGAATTGTAATTTTCTATATTTAGGATCTTTTCTTGTTTCAAATTCTATTTTTTGTCCTTGAACTATTACGTTTACAAAATCTTCATATTTAACATATATTTTATATTTCGAAACATAATACTTCTTTTTATAATAACCAAAACGATAATCTTCGCATTTTATATCGTTGTGTAAATAATGCCTTAATTCTGTTTTATAATCTTCGGATTTCCATACAATAGGTTTTTTCTTTTTTTCGCTTTTCGTATGTATTATATAATTTTCATCATAATAATATTTTTTGTAATAATAACCATGATTCTCAAAATTTTTCCAAAAAATATAATCACGAGCATCTATATTTCCAACTAATTTGCAGTATTTAGAAAAAGCATCATTAACAGATTTACCAACAAATTCTTCAATAATTCTGTCAACTAATTTATAAGTTTTAGAATCAAAATGATAACATTGCTTTTTCCATAAAGCATGTTTAGCCTTGCTTGATTTCTCAGCAAGGCTAAACTCCAAATCTTCAAAGTTATGCGTAAAATTATATTTATTTAATAAATTTTTCATTATTTAAAATAATGGTTCATTTATTTCTGGTCCTATTTTTACTATCTCGTCTAAATAAATACCCATAGATGAAGAATCACCTAATCCAGCAGGCAAAAAGCATTTTAATTGACTCATATACCAACAAGGTGTTGGCGTTATCTATGTTTGGCTCATGTTTGGCTATATAATAAAAGCCGCTGAATCCATCTTCGTTCATTGTTAGTTCAAAAGGACTACCAGCGGATTCATATTTATAGTATCTTCCCCAAGCATAAAATGGTATTTTACTTAATTCCGGATAAGCTTCAAATAAAGGCTTACAAGTTTCAATAATTTGTGATTCAATTTGTATTTGTGTTTCCATATATTAAAATTTAATTGTTTCTAAATAAATATCTTCTTCTGAATAAACTAATTTTCATCTTCTTCTTCATCTTCTTCCCATTGTTTTATTTCTTCCTCAATTTTTGGTGAAAGAGCATTATAAATTCTTTGCCAACCATAAAAATTACTATGTTGAGAACCATATTCTGATCTTTCTAGAGAAATGCACATACAAGATAATGAATACATAAAATTTAATGTTTCAAAAAACCAATCAAGACCGATTTCTTTTTCTTCTCTTGCTATACAAGCTAAATAAACCATTTTAGATTCTTCATTGCAATTACGAAAAATACCTATATTAGTTAATAATTCTCTTAAATTAATACGATATTCAAAGGCATCTTCTTCTATTCCTATTGGATCAATATCATATTTTAAGAAATCTTTAAGAGTTTTTGAAAATTTATTTTTAATTGGATCTAAGTATTTTTTCTTACATTGTATAGCATATTTAGATTTGATTATACCATTTTTTTCATCAGAAGAGAAATTTGGATTTGCTAATTCATCATAAACAGCACCATGTAAATAAGTTACTGAAAGTTGTTTGCATAATAACAATTGCCATTCAGGCATATCTTTTTCAATGCCTTCTGGTCTCCAATTTTCATTTGGATTATCATTATCAGCATATTTATGTAAACCATAAGTATACCATCTGTCATCTGTTGCTACATCCATTATTGTATAAAATGGCAAGCCTATTAGTTTTTCCAAAATTTCGACTCTTTTAACCGAATCTTCGTCATTATCCGGTGCTATATTACCATAATCATCATAAATCCCTCTAATAGCTGGACCAAAAGGAACCCAATTTACATATGGACCATCATTAGAAACAGCCAATCCTTTTTCTGATAATTCATCATTAGCTTTCCAAGTAGAGGTTGATTCTGTAAAAGTCTCAATAGCTTTTTCAATTCCTTTTTCTTTTGCAATCTTTAAAAAAGAATCAACAAATATTGTTCCTATTGAAACATCTTTTTTATATGCATAAGCAGGTAACATAAATTGCATATACATTGGTTGTCCATTTGTTATTGTTTGCCTTGTGATGGAACATGTGGCGTAAAAACTTCCCATATTATTTATTTAAAAAATCTTGATTTTCTTGTTCAACTTTTTCTTTTAATATATCTAACCAATTATCAGATGTTATTAATTCTATCGGTAAAGAATTAGTATGATATATGGCACCACCACGTCTTAAAGATTCTATAGTTTTTACATAAACTATATCTCCTTCTAATTCAAATGAAAGTAAACTACCAAAAATATGTTTTTCTTTATCTATGTTATTTATATTAACATAATTAAATATTTCCGAAATTCTATTTTCAATTTTTGATTTTAATTCAAAATATAATTTTAATTTTTCTCTATTCATTTTTCTATTTTATTCAACTACTATATAAGCGCAATTTATACCATTTATGTAATATTTATCCATCAAATGTTGCGGTATTTCTACTTCATCACCTGTTTGAAGAATTGATTCAGCTTCTTTTCTAACCATTTGATAAAACTTATCTTGATTAAATTGCTCAAAATAATCTTTACTATCCTCAGATACTTGAATGTTTGTAATACCACCATCACTATCAAATGTTATTTCAAACATAACTCCTTCTAATAATCTATCGGCTACTTGGTAACCATCAATTAAGAATTGTCTTTCTGTTATTTCAGTTGCGAATGCTGAATTAGGCGCTTTTTCGCACAATAATTTTACCATAATTAATAATTTTCAATTATTACATTTAAATATTCTATTTCTTCTTTATCTAATGAGTTGTTAATATAAACCATTAAAACAGATTTAAGTATAGATTTAAGTATTGGTTCAAACATAGAAGTTTCTAATTGCCACCAAATTTCATCAATAGCAGCCAATTTATGTGATACAATATATTTTATACCAGAATAAAGTTCTATATTTAACAATACATATGTTTTCCTATCTTCTTCAGATAAAGTTTTAGCCTGTTCATATAGAACCTCAACAATAGGAAATAATTTGTAATTATCATACATTATATTACATGCATCCCTTAGCATTTTTTTTACTAACGTCATTATTTATCATAACTTATATTATTTGTCCGTTTTTAATTTCTTCAACTCTATTCATCCTATTATAACTAGAATTGAATTCTTTTTCTATAATTTGCCTCATTTGTTCTTTTGTATAGGACGGATCTTCGATATTTTGGTATACTGTAAATTGTAAAATTGGAACTTCTTTTGTTATAGTTTCGCCAAAAAATAACCATTTTTTGCGAGTTTTAATTTCAGTTCCTTTGTAAAATTCAGTATAATAATAGTCATCATACTCATTAACCTCATAAAAAACTTCATATTGAAAGTCAACACCTTTAATTGTTATTTTTTTCATTTCTTAAAAATTTTTAGCAGCTATAAAAGATTTACAATCAGTGCTACCACCATAATTGTCTATTTCTTCGTCATTATAATAAACACCTGATATTATTTCACCAAAATAACATTCATCGATTTCAATTTCTTCATCAATTTTTATTTTAAGTTTAGTTATATCAAAACTATCTTCTGTTAAGATATCACCTTCAAAAAAAGTTCCTTTTTCTTGTGATACACACATTAACAAATCTTCATCTTCATCTACCTCAATAGTATTATATTCAACTAACTCAAAATCATCTGTATCGTATTCATCGATATTATCTGATTTTATTTCATAGATTTTTTCACCATTTTCATCTTCTATTGATATAGTCCAATCAGAAGAAGCACCAAATTTGTGATATTGATCATCTATTGCATACCAACCAGTTTCTTCTAAATCTTCCGATGCAGTTTCCCATAACTCTTTATCAGAGTTATTAATAATCATTTTTTGTTCTTCGTTAACAGAACCAATTGTTACTTCTGCTCCATAACCTTCGATGGAGATTTTATATTTTTTCATATTATTTGTCACCATAAGAAACTAGTTTTACTATTTCATCAATCGTTTTTGGGGAATTAATAACCAAATTACTATCTTGAATAATTTGTTTTAATGTATCTGTTAATGGGATAATGCCAGTTGGATCTTCGGCTAAAGCTTCTTCCCAAAATTCATCACCTTCTACATCTTCTTCGGTTATAATTATTTCAAATTTGTATTGTTTCATCCTTATTTTAGTTTTGATTTCATTTTGCTAATCAATTCTTCCAATAAAGCATCTTGTTCTTCTGTATTTAAAGGCATAACTTTATTAGATTTCCTTAATTTCTTATACAACCATTCAAATGCTTCTTGTCTTAAAGGTGCAGATATGTATCCGTCATTTAATCCACTATACATAAATCCATAATTAGAATAAAATGTATGTCTTCCATTTTTGGAATATAAAGATGCTTCACATCCAAATCTGGATATTTGTTTATAACCAATTTCGTTTAGTTGTAAAGCTTGTGTATAATTAACAAAAAGTTCCATAATTTTAATTTCTTGTAATTTCTTTTTTAGATTCTTCTTCTGTAGCTTTTCTTAACTTAGGTCCAAACGAATTTCCACCTTCGATAGCATAATGTTTACCAAACGAAAACCAGCCATATTCATAAATATTGGCGCCATCATCATCTGTTACTAAGTCTCCTTTTGTAAATCTTTTAGAATATTTTTCGGTTAATCTTTGCAACTCTTTTAACTCTCTTTTTTCATAATCTGCCACATAAGCATCAATTCTTGATTTAGCATCTTCGATTAATTTATCTCCATCTAAAACACCAATTTTAATAAGCAATTCTTGTGTATTAGTAAACCAAGTTGAACCGTCACCTCTTATGTTTAATTTTTCAATAAAAGTATCATATTTTAAAATAACATCAGCTTGCTCAGGTGAATCCCAATTATCAAATCTTCCAAAATAAGAAAATGAACCATCTTCATATTTAATAGCATGCCTTTCATAAGAAACCGCCACAGCAACAATTTTCTTACCAATAGCCTCTGATAATTTTATTTGATTTAAAACTTGCATTTTATTTTATTTTATGTGCAAATATACGAAAATTGTTTGAAATTAACAAATTTACTTGAAAACAAAAAAAGTGCTATATTAGCACTTTTAAAACCGGATGTTATAACTTTTTAGGTACACGTGGTATTCTAAACTCTTAAAAATCTTTTTAATGATAAAGCAATTTTACGTTCATTTTCAAAATCTTCTTTAGTTATTTTAAACTCAAACATTAAATCCATTATGATATGTTTCCATTTATTTACCCTCTCATCTAATCCCTGTATGTACATACAAATTTCGTTTGAACTGGTCCATAAATTCCATTCGATTCCATCTCTATCAAAATCTTCCTGAAGATGATCTATCATTTTTGTTTGAAGGTGTTCACATAAATGTGCATTTTTTTATTTAGATCCTCCATATAAGGGTAAAGAAAATTATTATATCAATCATAATTTTAATTCTTTAATATCTTCTAACAAATCTACAAAGTCAGCATCTAATAACTGAAGTGCATCAAATAAACTTAGATAGAAAATTGTTTGGTGATTATGGACCAATCGGACTTAAAGAAGATTTGGAAAAATTGAAATTCATGGATATAATAAATTTCTGGGAATTGCAGAAATATCTTTTGGTATGTGTGGTGTTATAAAAAAAGATTATTACAAAGTTAGAATGCAAAAAGATGAAATTTTAAGATATAAAAATTTCATTTGATTAAATAAATTAGAGTTTAAAAAGTTATAGTCATTATATATGAATTTAACATCTTTAAACTTCATAAAGTTTAAAGAAAAGAAAACACCAAACATACCACCAAATGGTTCTACAGAGAAGAAATGAATAATCTTATGTTTAATCAAGGTTTCTCAACACCACCAAAGTTTATAGACTTGGATAATGGTAATGTTATTCCTGATAGATTAAGATATACTGTTAAAAATAGTGCTTGGGTATTCTTTGTTGAGGAAAAGAATTTAAATAAATCTAAAGAAATCGCTGATAAATACGGTGTAGATTTCTACCAAAAATAAAAACATATAATGGACTTACAACAATTATTAGAAAAATGGAGTATAAAATGTGATATAAATACAATTTTATCTATGTGGAATGAATCTCATAGATCTTATCACAACTTAAACCACTTAAATGACTTAATATCTCAAATTAATGAGAATAAATCAAACTTCTCCGAGAAAGAGTATGAGAAACTTATGTTAGCTGCAATTTTTCACGATGTAGTTTATGATCCTTCTAGTCAAACTAATGAAGAAGATTCTGCTAAATTCTTAATGGAATGTGTTGTTAATAAAACAAATTCTGATATTTTAGATGTAAATCAAATGATTTTAGACACTAAAACTCATAACTCAACTACTAACTTATCCGAATCTTTTAACAAGTATGATATGAATATTGTAGAAAGAGATTTTGACCAATTATTGGAGTGGGAGAAAGGAATTTCAGAAGAGTATTCAGTTTATCCAAAAGACCAATATAAAGAAGGTAGAGTAAAATTCTTAGAATCTTTATTAGATAAATATACACATAACACAGAAAATTTACTTAAATTAGTAGAGTGGGTAAAGAATAATTAATTATGGAATACGGAGTAATTTATATAAAGATTTGTCCTAAAGATGGAACACCAGGTGATTGGATAAAATATTGCCAGGTTATATCAGGCACTCCTAAATCATTTCAAATAAACTCTAAGAAGATTGCTGATGATATAAATAGTAAATATTCAAATGATATTATTATCCCAATGGATGTTGATGTACATCCAGGTTGTACAACGACTACTGAAAAGGTAGAAGAAATTGCAACTGATATGTATAATCAATTTTGTGAGTTAGCTGAGAGACAAGGTATTCCTAATTCAATTAGATGTGTTTATTCTATTGGAGAGTTGGAAAATGTTAATAAAGAATCAACTCATCTTTTGTTGGCATATCCAGTTATGATAAAAATAGGTAGATTTTTAGATGAATCGGATGAACCAGGAATTTATAAGATATAAAAAAAACCACTCGATTGAGTGGTTTTTTTATTTATTTTTAGTTAGTAGAAAATTTCATTGTATTTGTAAAATAGTCTTTATTTTTACTTACCCAACCAGTTTTATTTAATTCATCTACCCATTGTTGTAGAGTAATCATTTTCATTGGATTTTTAAAAGAAACTAAATCTTTTTCAGGAACTTCTGAAATATCTTCATCTATAATTATTTCTTTTGGATCACCAATCGGATTCCATTTTTGTTGTGGAATAGAATACTGACTATCCTTCATACTTAGTACAGGAACATCTTTTGTTAAATCAAATTCATAATCTGATTTCTTAACACTAGAACCAGGTTTCAAACCACTTGTGAAATTTTTAACAATCTCATCTTTTACCATAATAGATAACCAAGTAATTGTATCCGGAACTTGCAAAGTTTTAGCTTTCTCGTCTGTTAACTCAATCAATCCTTCAGAATTAATTTTCGCTAACCCCGGAGTATATTGTAAGTAATCTATTGGGTTACTCATTTCTTCTTTACCTGGATTAGCACCACCAAGATAATGTATAGCATACAAATTTCCCTTTGGTTGTATTGCATTTTTAGTTAAAAATTCTTGAACAACTTTACCTTTTTCAGATTTACCTTTAACTAAATCTTCTATTCTATCAAAAATGCTTTCATTTATACCAAGTATCCATTTATCATTTAAGAAATTTTCAAATAATTTAATATGTTTCATAATTTATGTTTTTTTTTATAATCTATATATTAAATTAAAAATTCATAATTAACCACTCTGTGCCCATTAAGGTAGATTTAGTTTCAATCTTACACCAAGAATAAAGATCTTCTATACCATCAAAATACCAGTAACTTAATAAAAATCTACCTTTGATATTTTTTAATATATCAGCTAACTCTTTTGAGCAATATTCATTTTTATCCCATTGTTTACCAGTTCGTTTAAAATAACCAAATATTTCAAAAAAAGGTAGATAAGCTTTACCACTTACTTTAAATCCCCAAAATGTATAGCGTGGTTCTTTATACTTTTCATATTCTTCATAGCGAATATCACTTCCACAAGTTGGACAATAGCCTAATTCAATAGATAAATTGATTCGCTTTTGCTCATCTAATTTAACCATTTCATTTTGACGATTAATTTCAGCTTTAGCTAATCTTTGTTTGTGTAACTCTTCCAATTCTTGGAGAGTTTTTGGATGATTTTTCATATTTGTTATGTTAAAATTTTATTTTTTTCCGAATTAAATTCTTCTTTTGTTAAGAATCCTTTTTCATATAATGAAGCTAATCTTTCTAATTCTTTTATTTTATCCTTTTCTTCGGTTGCAGCAGTTATAGTTTCACTAAATCCAGATGCAAATATACCTGTTGGTATCGCAATTACTAATACGCCTAATATAGCTATTATACAAGTTATAGATTTGCCAATAATTGTAACTGGATAAATATCACCATAACCAATGGTTGTAACGGTTGCGACTGCCCAATACATAGTATCTGGTATAGATTTAAATTTATCTGGTTGAACTGCATGTTCGGCAAAATACATTATACAAGATGATAGGAATATCAAAAATATAACAATTCCCATTGATAATACTAATTCTTTACTTTTATTCATTACAACCGTTCGCATTAAAGCAAATACCGAAGTATATTCAATTAATTTAAACATTCTAAATAACCTAAAAATAATTACAACCTCATCATTTTTAATGAATAATATAGGAATTATTGATAATAAACTAATTATAGATTGAAACGAACATAAATAACGAATTAAGCCACCGCTACCAGAATATTTATCATCCATATCATATACATATAATCGTAAAAGATATTCGACTATAAATAAACTTAAAGCCGAATACTCAATTATAGTAAATAACAAATGATGTTCTTGTTGAAAAGAAGCAACCGTTCCAAATATAATCGCAATAATGTTTATTAAAGTAATACCAATGGAAAATTTTTCCAAAGGTTTTAATTCTGGTGTATTAAATTGCGAATTTAGATATAGTTTAAATTTATTCATACATTTTTATAATTAAACATTTCTTCAGCAACCGTTGTTGCTTCTTGTAGTGTTAAAATATATTTACCATTATCATCTTTTGAACCATTTAAATATATTCTATCTAAAAATTCATCAACGAATTCTTCTTTTGGTGGTTTAATAACATCCGCAGTTTTATATTCCAATCCAGGAATATCCAAAGTATCAGCTATTGCCAAATTTTTTGTTAAAATCCGAAAACTTGTTTTAATGGCAGGAGTATCATGTTCAACCATTGTGCGAAGGAATTGTAAAGCTTCCCAATCCTCTTTTGAGATTAAATCTTGAATTAATCTCATTAAACGAGTATTCCTTTCAACTTCACCTATTTTTAATTCACTCATAATTTATATTTTAACGGTTAAACCAAACAACATGTGTAAAATCCTTTCTTATCATTCCAGCTTTAACACGACTTGGTGTAATAGTTATATTTGACATTTGTGTAGCTGTTGCATAATTACCACTCCCGTCATAATCAATAAATCCACCAGAGTTAACACACTCAATAAAATCTTTCAAAAGCATAAGATCGCCATAATCTGGAATATCTTTATATTCAGGTTCTTTTAATAAAGATATTTTAGCATAAATTAGTCGAAGTTTTTTCCTATCTTCTTCTACAAGTTTATCCATTTCTTCAAATGAACCTGTATTAGATCGAATTGTTTCTTCGATATATTTACTGATTTTGTCATCAATAATTTGCTCCAAAGCTTCAACTTGAGCATCTAATTCGGCTAATATATTTTCCATATTATGAACTTGCGTGTCCTCCAAAACTATGTCCTATTGAACCAAAACCACCTCTGGATGTATATGAACTATGTCCGATTGTTCCATGTGCTGCTGATACATGCGCTACACGTCCACCACTTGTGGCACAATAGCCTTTTGAGGTGTGATATACAACAGAAGTTCTACATGAAACATGTCCATTAATATAATATGGATTATATCCAACATAAAATGGATGAAAGTAATAACTTCTGGTATAACCATAGCCATCATTGATATAATAATCTCCGGAAGTTGTATCATCCCAATCACCAGAAGAAGTAACAACTGGACGATTATGATTAGGTGATTGGCAACTGGCTATGGAAGTGGCAATAATACTTAAATGTATTAATTTGCTTGATTTCATGATTAATTGTTTTTTGTTAGGTTAATATAAAGTTGGTATCTTTTCCAAGATTTAACCATAGTATCGACATAAACTTCTTCACCATCGCTATTTACTTTGGTTCTTTCGGTTTCAAATGTATCAATTTGTGTACCAAGTGGCGGCAGTGTGTCGTGGTGTATAAATGTAGCAACTAATTGTCCTTTGGAGTTGTATACATTATTAGTATTAGTAATAATTGTATTTGCATCGGTATTATATTGATTCATATCAATAATACAGGCATTTTTCTTTACAACTTCAAGTTTTTGTTTTGATTCATCTTCTTGAGCACAAGAGTATAAAAGTCCTAATAAGGCGAGTGGTAAAAATAATTTTTTCATAAAAAAAGTTTAAAACTTTGCAAAGATACGATTTTTTTTGTTAAGAAAAAATCAATTCAACATTTTATTTTTTTCAATATATAAAAATATATGAAATTTTTAAGATATATTGAGGGGTTTAAAAATTTAAATTCCGAAACAAAAAATACTTATTTAAAATCACCTGAAATTAATTTTAATAAAACACAGGAAATAAAAGATATTTTTTATGAAATAACATATAAAGATTTTATAGTAGAAGATATAGGTGGTTACCAAACGATAATTAAAACATCGGATAAGTTTAAAACTTGTTTAACAGAATTAAATAATTTGATAAAAGGTAATTTGCCAAATGATATTAAATTTCAATGTTCAATTGAATATAATAATTTTAATAGAATTGATTTTGAAGCTGGTATTCCTAATGAGTTAAAAGGTTTAAAATTAGGATACAAAATATATATTGCTTTGTGTAAATATTACAAATATATAAGCACTATGAATGGTGTAAATCCAGAAGCTTTAAATGTATGGTATTCATTAGTTCATGATAATGATTTATATGTTGTTGTAAACAAACAAAGAACCTTAATTATTGATAAGCATTTTGATAAAATTAAAGAAATTGTAAATTTATTTTTACAGGAATATCCAAATTCAGATATGGATGATGACTTAAAAAATTACCTTGAAAAATGAAAAAATGGACTTTAATTAATAAAAAAACAAACCTTCCAATAAAGGTGTCAACTACATTTATAGAAGGAGATTGTGGTGAAATATTTTTCTTCACAGAATCTAAGAATGGATTTTATTGGATTGTAGATACCGAAGAAGAAGCCAATAAAGCATTAGAACCATATGTTTCTTACATATATAATTCAAATAATAGACCTTATTTTGACAATTTAAATCCTAATGATTATAAGTTAACCGCTATTGAAATTAATTTTCAATAATATGTGGTATAAACCTTGATGTATTATTAGTTATCATTGTATCACTTTCACGGATACACATGCCAGCTGATTCACCACCAACAATCCAACTACCAATGATGGCAAATGTGTTATCGGAAAAATAAATATCGGCTCGTTGCTGAACGATTAATCCTTCTTCACCATATTCCCCAAGTGTTTGATCAGCAACTGCTAATTTATCATAGATAGTTATATTTGCGCCTTCTCTTGAATAAATAGGTTTTGTGACATAATCTACCATTTGATTTGTAAAATCATTTTCGAAATAGCATTCTAATAAATTAGGATGATTTGGAAATAATTCCCATAAAATAGGTAATATGCCTTTATTAGAAAGTATGGATTTCCAAGCAGGTTCAATCCATTTTGATTTATTTTTATCAATCAAAATATTTGGTCCAAAGTCCTCGGCTATGAGCCACTCTATCGGATAAAGTTTGAAGATATTTTTAATTTCTTCGCATTCCATATCCACAAAACAATTATGTTTTGAGTCCCAGCCAATTTCGTCAATATATAAAAACTTTGTATTTAATCCTGCTTGATGTGCGGTATCTCTCAGATATTCAACCGTTGTGTAATCCTCAATTGTATCACGCATACAAGTAAAGTGGATAGTTTCACCATTAAAATAATCGATACAGCTTTCCCAATAGTTAATTAATTTTTCGTGTATTGAATTAAATTGATCGGTATCAAAAACTTCTTTCATCCAATACCATTGGATAACTGATGATTCATATAATGATGTTGGAGTATCCGCATTAAATTCTAATAATTTTGGAGTTTTGTCAATATTAGAATAGGCAAAATCAAATCTACCATATACGCTTGGCTCCTCATTTTCCCAACTTCTTTCAATAAGTGGAATTAATTTAGTATCAATGTGTAATTTATCGTATAATTGGTTATCAATTACATGTTGAACCGCAACTAAACACATTTCGAATAAAGTATTTGAAGCCGCTTCAATGGTATTTATTTCGTCCAAAGAAAATTTATAGCAATGTGATTCATCCCAATAGATATTATCTAGTGAGTGAAACATAAAGGATAATTTCTCTAATTTTTGTTTATAATTTTTGCGTGGTTGTATTGCTACTCTTTTCATTATTTTGAAAGATATTTTACAAAAATAAGATAATTTTGTTAAAAATAAAATTAAGATTTTATATTTAACAAAATTTTAACTTAATACCGCTTCTATTCGTTTATTTCTTATATAAGCCATCAACTTCGGTAATTTACTTAAATCTAAATTTTGCCAGATTTTATAGCCTGCTTCGAAGTAATCCAGATTATATTTCATCATACATTTTTGTATTTTATTTAAATCTTTATTATCACAAACTAAAATAGAATTAAATCCAAATGGTAAGACTATTTCAGTTAAATTATTTTTAGAACATTTTAAAAATGAGTTAAAATTTTTTGGTAGAATTAATTCTTTTAATTTATTATCATTACAATATAAATCAAAATTAAATCCTTCAGGTAATAGTAATTCAGTTAACTTATTCCAAGAACAATCTAACATATAATTAAACCCTTCTGGCAACACTAACCTATTTAAATTATTATTATAACAATCCAAATAAGAATTAAACTTTTCTGGCAATCGTAACTCTGTTAACTTATTATAAGAACAAATTAAATCAGAATTAAACCCATCCGGCAAAACCAATTCAGTTAACTTATTATAAGAACAATCTAAATCTTCATTAAACTCTTCCGGTAAAATTAATCTATCATCCTTTAAATAGTCTTTCCAATTCATATTAAAATTTCCTCAATTCGTTTACTTCTTATTATATAATTATTTAATGAAAATTTCATTTTTTAAATTAATTTAAAAATATATAACATATGAAATATATAAAATTATTTGAAGAATTGGATAATACTAACCCTTGTGCGGTATATAACGCTGATAAAAAAGAATTAATTGGATTGTTTAAATCAAGGGGTTGTGCTGCTAAATATATTTTTGGGCACAGAAATACAAGTTTTATAGGTGATGTTTCATATGCCATATCAAGAAAATATAATTTAACGCCAAAAACAACTAAACATCCTTTTAAAATTGCTGTTAGGGATTTAAGTGATAAACAAAAAGAATTGTTAGGAGATAAAACATATCAAATGTTTAATGATTATCCTATTAATGATTTTGATTTTAGAAGTTTTTAAGTTTATTTTAATTTTAAGTATTTTTTAAACTAATGTCTGGTTTTCCATCTTTCTGTATTTTACCAGGCACTATATTACCAGAAAAATCTAATATAGGTTCATATTTACTATTATCAAATTTAATAGTTTCACCTTTTTCATTTATAGCCTCTTCAAGACACCAATCCCAATTTAATTCTGGATCAGATTTAAGTGCTACAAGTTCTCCTGTGATTTTATGTTTTAAAGTTTGTCCGGAATAATACATATTTTTTTAAGTTTTTGACATTAAAATACAGTCAATTTTTGGTCTTATTAAGACAATACCAGTTTTTTCACTAAACCATTCATCAAAGTTTAACTTTGTTTCAGCATCATCTTTCCATTTTTGGAAATTATCTATGAACACACTTGATTCAATTTCCTGTTCATGTGTGAACAGGATTGATTCTTTTGGAAGATTATCTGTTTTTGGAAATAATAATTTTGTATAAAACATTATATTGAAATTGCTTTTTCTAAATATTTTTCTCTTGCATATTCATATGCCTTAGTATCTGTATTTGATACAACTAAACCATGTAATCTATTATTTTTCCAAAGAAAAAATGTGCAGTCTTTTCCAAAACAAGTACACTTATATTCACCTGTTGGAAACTCTTGTGATATCCATTTTTCATTAATATCAGATTCTTTTAATTCTGATCTTAAAAGACAAAATATATCATAACCATTTTGACTTTCTAATTCTCCGTGCAAATAACAATAGTCCGGTCTTATTAAATCTTCATCAGGTATGTTATTTTCGGCTGAACCATCTATTTTTATAGGAATGATAGTTAATTTCATAAGCAAAGATAAGATTTTTTAAAAAATCTATCAAATTCAAAATGTTAAATTTCTCTTAAAAGTTTTTGACCTATTTTACTTCGTAAAGTATAATCAATACCCATTACATAACAAATATTTTCAAGCATTTCAGATTGTGCATTCCACATTTTTCGTTGATGATGCCACCACATAGCTTCTGTTTTAGGCAAATCTTCTATATATGCATCACCTTTTAATTTAGGATATGGTGCTCTGGATTTTAATTTCTTAATTTCTTTTAGAAAGATAAAAATAATATCCTTTTTATGGAAATATTTTTTATTTTGAAATTCATATACCATTTCACGAAGTATGGTAGCTTGCGCATCCCACACACTTCTTTCATGCCACAACCATCTTTCATTATTATCTTTTATCCTAAGAATAGCAGCTGGTGATTTAATATCCGGTGATTTCTCACTTAGTTCGGTTATAAATTTATTTAAAATTTCAATTATTTCATCTTTATGAAACCAACCGAATTTTTTAAGCAATTTATTCATGATTTTTGTTTTACATATTTATAACAAATATTTGCAACCGTTATATTCAAGTTTTTAAATTTTTCTTAAATCTTTTATTAAAGTTTTTCATTTCAAACCAATTTTTACAATCAATTCCCTTTTCTGATTTTCTTTTAATGAAAACTTCAATGCTATTTTTTGTTTTATTGGTGATAACACAAATACTACCATCAACATCTAAAATATTTTCACTAATTTGAAAATCATCAATGTTCATTGCCCATTCTGCTAATTTTTCTTTAATATAGTCATTCATATGCTTCAACTCATTTAAAAGTTTAATTTTAACCTTCTTTAAGAAATTTAGGTTGTAAAATATCATCTACTATATCCGCAATTAAATCTGGTGCATCTATAACAGTATTGTCTGATTGCATAATACCTTCACCATGCGCTGAGGCGTAATGATTTGGATGTTCCATCCATTCTATTAATTTATCTAAAACAGCTTGTGCTGTTTCTGGTGTATATGGTATTTCGTATATACAACTACCAATTTTAATTTGTTTCTTCATATTAAAATTCAATTTCTTCTCTGGAAACACTATCTTCAGAATATGTTATCGTGCAAAATTCGCACACTCTGAAATCATACCATTCTGAACATCCCATTAATTCATAAGCTAAATCTTTAAAATAATCGATTATTGCTTCTTCATTTTTGCCTTTTAAATTTGGGAAAAGTTCTATATTGTTTTCGTAAAATTCTATCACTTTATCATCACCATCACCATCCATAGAATTTCCGACTCCTGTATTTTTTTCGTTTTCAGAACAAAATAATTCGGTGCATATTTTATGAATTAGTTTAGCTTCTTCAATAGTTTGAACAACCATTGAATTTGTATCTTCATTATCTCCGTCATTTTCCCATGAATATACTTCTATGGTATAACCTTTAGGTATTAGTTCTTTTCTCATTTTTATTTATTTATTTTATTTAATTATCCATTTGAGCATGCTGATACTATTCCATTATCTAATTCAAGATTAATTCTATTAAATACTAAATCACATGTTATGGCGTAGCTATTACCATCTTCTCTTGTTATTCTACAATCGTAATTATTTTCGTTGCATAGTTTTATGCAATCATCTTTTGTTAATCCGATTAATGATTTTAGAAAATTTTGTTCCATGAATTATTTTGTTAAAAATTGATTTCCGTCAGAATCGGTTTTAAATTTAAACCCGTTTTCGTTGATGAAATCTAAAGCGGTATCTATATCTTCCGTAGTCATGGAATTATTTATAGCTTCTAATTCTTCTTCGGAATATGAGTTTACTATTTCTGCGAGTTCTAACCATTTTATTGTTTCGTCAAAATCAGTTTGAGTCATTAGATTTTCGCCACATTTTGGGCAAGGTTTATTAATCCAATTTTCATAATCTGAAACTGGTACACTCATATCGGAATAGTCGCAATTTGAGTTGTCGCATTTAATGCCGTGTATATCAAGTTCTATATTCATACTCTTTCATTTTCGTTTATATCAACTGCATCTTCGTAATATCCACCGTTGCAAACATGCACATATTGTGATTCGGATAGACCATCAAAACTAATTTTTTTACCATTTTTCAATTGTATTTTATTTTTCTTAAAATCAATTAAACATACATTTGAAAGTGGTGTTATATTATCGGCATAAAATTCTGTTTGAGTAAATATTTTACGCCATTGTTCAAATGTTGGGGTATATTGTTGACTAATAGTTGGACTTATTTTCATTTATATTTAATTAAAGGTTTTTCGTAATTGTTTAAGATAACGAAATCCGCTTCACCTAATGTTAGTTTTTGAGTTTCAGTTAAATTGCGGATTGCAATTTTATAAGGCAATTGTGTTATTTTTGGAGTTAGATTTTTTTTATCGGTTATAGCGGATATAATATATTTTATGGTTACATTATTTTTAAACCCAAAGATATATTTAGAGGCATATGCTCTGGTTTTAAATAAACCGACAATTTCCTTTTTATCGGTGTTATAGATAGCGCAAGGAATAAAATCGTGTTCCATTATTTTAATTTTAAGTCATTAAAAATCCTTTCGGTAGAATTCTTTTTTGTGTAAAAGTTTTTAACTCTTACCTCAATTAGTCTATTATCTTTATATCTGGTTTCTAAAATATATTCTTTTGTTGAGTTTAATTTATATACTTTATCAATTGATATTTGGCAACAGGTATCCATTTTACGGTCTGCTTTATATTCTTGTTCTGGATAATAAAAATCTTCAAAATCAATGCTTACAAAATCTGGATTAATTGTTATTATTCCAGATTGTTTGGTTGGAAATAAAGTATCTTTATTTTTTGTTGTTTGTCTAAAATAGGATGAGCCGTATGTATATTTATATTGTTGTGCTTTAGTTTGGGATATAGTTATGAATAATAATCCTAATAAAAATAGTATTTTTCTCATTGTTTTAAATTTTAAAAGCAAATATAAACATTTTGTATTAATTTTTCGAAATTATTTTTTAATCATATAATATGCTTTCAATTCGTTTATTCCTTATGTAAGACATCAACCGTGGTAATTTATTTAAATCTAAATCTTGCCAGATTTTATAACCTGCTTCGAAATAGTCTAAGTTGTATTCATGCATACAATCTCTAATTTTATTTAAATCTTTATTATCAAAATAAAAACCAGAAGTAAATTTTTTTGGTAGGACTATTTCAGTAAAATTATTATTATAAGAATTTAGATGACTATTAAATACTTTTGGTAATACCAACTCAGTTAAATTATTACTAGAACAATCTAATACAGAATTAAAACATTTAGGCAAAATTAATTTAGTTAATTTATTCCCAGAACAATCTAAATATTTATTAAATCTTTCTGATAATACTAACTCAGTTAAATTGTTACTAGAGCAATCTAAATAAGAATTAAACCTTTCCGGAAGAACTAACTCTGTTAAATTATTATAAGAACAATATAAAGTTGAATTAAACCATTCCGGCAACACTAACCTACTTAAATTATTCCAAGAACAATCTAAATAAGAATTAAACCTTTCCGGAAGAACTAACTCTGTTAAATTATTGTCAGAACAATCTAATTCTTCATTAAACCCATCTGGTAAGATTAACTTCCCATCTTTTACATAATCTCTCCAATTCATGATAATATAGCCTCAATTCGTCTATTTCTTATATAAGACATCAACTTAGGTAATTTAGTTAAATCTAAATCTTGCCAGATTTTATAACCTGCTTGAAAATAATCCAGGTTATGTTTCGTCATACATCTTTGTATTTTATTTAAATCTTTATTATCACAATCTAAAATTTCATTAAAATCGAACGGTAATACCAACTCTATTAATTTATTATCAGAACAATTTATATAAGAATTAAATCCTTTAGGTAATATCAGCTCAGTTAAATTATTATGTGAACAATCTATATCTGAATTAAAACCTTCTGGTAATACCAATTTACTTAAATTGTTAAGATAACAATATAATCTACTATTAAATCCTTTCGGTAATCGTAATTCAGTTAAATTATTATAAGAACAATATAAAGGCAAATTAAATCCTTCTGGCAAAACTAACTTACCATCCTTTAAATATTTTCCCCAATTCATGATAAAATTTCCTCAATCTTTTTATTTCTAATCCAAGCCATCAATTTAGGCAATTTACTTAAATCTAAATTTTGCCATATTTTATAACCTGCTTCGAAATAGTCTAAGTTGTGTTCCATCATACATCTTTGTATTTTATTTAAATCTCGATTATCACACAATAAATTAGAATTAAAACCAAAAGGTAGGATTATTTCGGTAAAATTATTTCTATGACAAGATAACTCACTATTAAAGCCTTCCGGTAGTATTAACTCTGTTAAATTGTTACTAAAACAATATAATTTACTATTAAATCCTTCTGGTAGGACTAATCTACTTAAATTATTATGGGAACAATTTAAAAATTTATTAAAAACAGGTGGTATTACTAATTCTTTTAATTTATTACCATAGCAATATAAAGTTGAATTAAACTTTTCCGGTAGGATTAATTCTTCTAGTTTATTATTACTACAATCTAAACTCCCATTAAAATCTGGATATAAAATTAATTGTTCTAATTTATTACAACTACAATCTAAATTATTACCAAATCCTTTTGGTATATTTAATTCGGTTAAATTATTATAAGAACAATTTAAACGAATTAAATATCCTTCTGGAATATTTAATTCAGTTAAATTTAATTCAGTTAAGCCATTTTTAGACAAATTTAAATATTCATTATATTCAACAGGATATAATGAATTGTTTAATAATAATTTTGCCAATTTTGCCACAATTAGGATAAATTATTTTTTATTTTCCCAATTCTTTATGTATATACCTAATCCAATTATTAATAACACAACTGGGATAAGTGCTGATGCTAAATGTCCTATTTCGTAAGTCATAAAAAAAATTTTTATTTTTAAAAAACAAAGATAAGAAAAAAAGTTTAATTAAACAAAAATTTTTAGAAAATTTTTGTTTAATTAAACTTTTTAATGAAGTATTTTTAAACCTGTAAACCTATTCTTCTATTTTTTCTTGTGATAACTCAAAACATACATCCTTATTAACCCAACTATTACAATAGCATTGATTAGTCACATTTACATCTATATTTCGTTTTAATGAATCACAATAAAATACAACATGTTTTTCTGGATAAACTTTATATCCAGCAGGAGTTTCATATAGATTAACAATAGTTCCGCAATATTTATGTTTTATTACAGATTTCCTTATTATATTAAATATAGCAAAAAAATATAAAAAAATACCTATAGCTACAATTGAAATTACTATTTTCTTTATCATTATTCTTTGTTTAACCAATTATTGAAATAAACATCATTACCGATGTTTTCAAAAAATTCTTTTTTATTTGATTCAAATAATTCCATACATTCTAAATGCACAAAATCCCCGTCTGATATATGTTGGGCTTCATCTGAATCCTTAATTTCCTTTTACATTCAAAACATTTCATCTTTTTATCTGTTTAAATTGTTAAGTTTATATAAAATTAAATTATATAAACTATCATTCTGTTTTTTACACTTGGCACATTCGATATAATGTTCCACATTTTCGGAACTATTTGCATAGTTTATAACTAAATAATCATGCCCATCTGAGCCTAATACAATGCCTGTTTTTCCGTAGTCTAAACCATTTGTAAATAATTCAAATGGTTTAGGATACATCGGTTTAGGTTCCAAATTTTTTAATTGTTGATATTCTGTTTTGGTTATTTCTATTTTATCATTCGAACAACTACCAAAAACAAATAATGCTAAATATAAAATCTTTTTCATAATGTTATTATTTTTGTCTTTGTAAGACAATAGCAAATTTACCTACATTACTTTCGTAAGCGTCATGACCCATAACAGCATTTGATACATGTTGTGCTGTCACCGAAACAATAAGCCAACCTTGATCAATTAGATCTTGAACTTCTTTTTGAGAATTTGTAATTAAAAATTTTTGTTCCATGTTAAATATGTTTAAAAAGTAAAAATAAGAAAAATAACTGACATAAACAAAATTTATTCTTTTTCTTTTATTAGTTTTAATTAAACAATTAATTGAAATACAAATATACACAAAAAATTAAACACTATCAATAAACTTTTCTTAAAGTTTTGTTAAAATTAATTCTAATTTAAGGAAATTAAAAATTAAAAAATCAATACTTAAGTTTCAGACTTTAATTGCTAAGTTTCATTTTTGGAATAAATCCATTTATTGTGTTAAATTTAGTCGTTAATTCCGCCCCAATTTTTTGCCAAAATTTAATTGCAGATTTTTTTATATCATAAACATGTAAACCATCTTTCGTAGTATCAACTATTTCAGATATAATTTGCCTACCATATCCACTTTTCCTAAATTTTGGCTTAATTTTTATATCAATCAATACAGCAATTAACCCATCATCATCCCTACCTATTTCAACCGTACCTATTTCCGATTCTTTTTGATTTTGCGTTTGCTTAAATAATTCATTTGAATATATTATATACCTCAACCTATAATAAGATTTTTCACCTATATTTAATCCACCAGACACCCTCGTTCCACCAACTAATGTAAACTTCTCACCAGTATATTGCGAAAAAAGCCCACCATAATGCAAACTAAACTCCATCGCTTCAAAATATTTAAGATACTTCATTCATTATATATTAAATATTAAATATAAATGAAAAATAATTAAAAAAAAAGCCTGAAACTTAATTGTTTCAGGCTTTAAATCCTATCACAAATAGGCGTCCAACTCTTGCTCACAACAAGAAGTGGTCAATTCGGATATTCATTTGTAACTACCCATTCAGCAATTTCCATAACATAAAATCTACCACATAAAACCCATAAAATTAATGAAGGTATTATTGTGAAAATTATTGTACACAACCAAAATAAACCCACTATTATCCTTAATAATCTATTTAACATATCATTATTTATTTCTTATGAAATGATAAATTCATACCAGTATTAGGATGATACGAATAAGATACCGTAATATTATTAAACTCCTGCATTTGCTTACCATCCAAAGCACGTGTCGTCTCAATACCATTAACTATATAATCAGGAGTTTTAACACCCTTAATTATACAAAACAAACTCTCAGTCGAAGCACCATAACTATCTTCCTCACCCTTACCATCAATTATCATAGTCTTACCATCATCAACAATAGATACTCCCTCAGGACTACCACAAGAAGAATAAACCTTCTCAAAATTTACAGAATTACAACCAAACATAAACGGCATCATAGCCAAAAAATAAACCTTTTTCATAATAACTTTTTTTTTAATTAAACAATTGAAATACAAATATACACAAAAAAAAATAAATAACAACAAACTTTAATTAATGTTTTGTTAAAATTAATTTAAGGAAATTAAAACACACTAAACAAAAAAGCCCGAAACAATTAAGCTTCAGGCTTTACCATATCTTCTGTTTTTTAATAATCTTTATTATTCTTTTTAATAACTTCATTTATCAAAACCCCATCTTGATAACTTATTATTACACTCAAAGATTGAGAAATCTCCACCGAAATAGTATTACTATCATCCTCTTTATCCGACCTAGAATTACTAAACTCCCAATAAGCAGAAAAATTAGCCTTACCCAACTTTATAGCAGATATAGTATAACCATCATCCTTATAATATGGCTCATCATACCTCTCATAATCACCATCAGTTACATAATACCTCTCATTTATACCACTCTTTATATCATTATATAAATCAATTACACCAGACTCATATGGAGAAGATAATAATACCTTAGCAGTATGAAACTTATTATTCACAAACTGAAATATAATAACATTAACCTTATGACCAGCAAATTTTACACCAGTGAAAATTATAGAATTAACATCCTCAGAATAAACCTTACTACCTGCTTTAGATAACATTATAGCTTTAACAACCTGCCTACTAGAACCAAACTTACATCCAAAAAAACCATCAAGCGTATCCTTACTCTGACCATATCCAGATACAAACATACATAACATTAACAATAATAAATAAACTTTTTTCATAAATAACTTTTTTTTAAGATACAAAAATAAACAAAAAAAATTACAATAACAAATAAAATTTTGTTAAAATTAATTTTGTAATCTC
>Ga0214921_10002353_pt1 | contig 30965 bp, 35 predicted proteins | sample LL1505_MetaG_FD_177992 | JGI IMG/M metagenome (GOLD analysis project Ga0214921, IMG submission 177992) | Freshwater microbial communities from Lake Lanier, Atlanta, Georgia, United States - LL-1505 | ecosystem: Environmental > Aquatic > Freshwater > Lake | place: USA: Georgia | collected... | reverse complement strand
GTCCAGTTCGGAAAAAACGTCGTCGAGAATGACAACCGGGTCACCGACGGTTGACTGTTGAGTGACGACATCGACCATCGCTAAGCGTAAGCTCAGCGCGGTCGACCACGCTTCCCCTTGGCTCGAGTGCGTGCGGGCAGGAAGGGTGTTCAGCTCAATCAACAGATCGTCTCGGTGGGGCCCGACCAATGTGGACCCTCGCTCAATTTCGTCCCGATGTTTCACGTGAAACTTTTCGCGAAGGGCCTGGCCAACTTCGTGATCGGTTACATCCTCGCCCACGGTTTCTGTGAGCGCAATTGTTGCGGTGTTCCCTGCACCGGCGATAGCGGAATAGTGCTCCGAAAACCTAGGTGACAGGGTGGCGACGGCCCGTCGGCGCGAGACGATAATGCGTGCGGCGACATCAATAAGTGACTCCGTCCAGGTAGCCAGTGTGGCGGCTTCAGATTCGCCGGCTCGGTTCGACATGGATTTGAGCAGGGTGTTGCGCTGGCGGAGGATTCGTTCAAAGTCAACTCGATCCGCCTCCGCTCCGTTAACCGTCTCTGCGAGGACGTCGTCAATGAACGTTCGCCGTACCTCGGGTTCGCCACGAACAAGGCCCATGTCTTCCGGCGCAAATATGACGAGGGGGAGGAGCCGCGCTAACTCGCGCCGTTTCGTTAGATTGCCATTTACCCGTATCGTGTTGGATCCTGTTGCCGTCACCGCGATGTCGACATCGATAGATCGAGCGCCGTGCTCGACTCGCATTCGAATTACTGCTTGCTGGTCACCCGCGCGGACGAGGGTCGCATCTGATCGCGTTCGGTGTGAATGCCCTAGCGCCGCATAGACGATGGCCTCAACGAAGTTGGTCTTCCCCTGGCCGTTTTCCCCCACTAAAACTGTCGGGGATGAAACCATGTCGAGGCGTTGCCCCGGATAATTCCTCCACGCAGTGAGTTCGATCGAGGCGATCCTCATGAACTACCGTGCGAGGAAGTTCGGCTGCATGAGGTAGCGGTAATCCTTCTGTACGTCGGTCGAGTCCTTGGAGGAGTGTGCGGTGAACAAAACGGGCCCCGCTTTTCCCACCTCAGACGAGGACGTAAACCCGAGCCGAATGAACTGGCTGTGTGCTCCGGTGATTCCATCGATGACAAGTTTTGGCTTGAGCCAGACAACGACCTCCTCGCCAACCAGGTGGGAATCGACAGTTTCGGAGGCGGAGGCGCTCTCTCCCGTTTGAGTTTCAAGCATGATTCCCTCGCTGGAGAACGTGTATTTCAAGACCGATTCGCGTTCAACGACCAGTGACACACGACGGGTTGCGTCGATCAAGTCGGAGGCCAGAACGATGGCGTATCCCTCTCCGGCTCCCTTGTCATCGAGCAATGCGCGAACGCGAGGAAACTGCCCCTTTGCGAGTGACGATGTCACGACTCGCGTGCCGACGGAGAGGGCGAGAATCTCTCGTTCACCACCGCTGAGCAACGAGAGTTCTACCTTGTCGGACGTTTGAAACATCTTCCCGGCCTCCATGAGAACTCGGGCGGGAACTAAGACCTGCATCACATCGCTGACGTCATTCGCTTTCCACGCGATGTCCCTGGACGCAATGCGGTAGCGGTCGGTCGCGGTGAACGACACAGAGTCGCCGGTGATCTCGACGGAGATGTTCATCATGGCGGGTAGGCCATCGTCACGAAGTGCAGCAACCCCGACTTGCGCGATGGCCTCGGCGAAAATCTCCCCGTCGAATGATCCGATGGTCGGAGGAATTTCGGGGAGGTTGGGGTATTCATTAATTGCCATGAGGCCGAGCTGGAATTTAGATGGTCCCGATGCTACAACGAGCTTCGAATCCTGAACAGCGACCGTAACGCTATCACCGGGGAGCCTGGTCACAATTTCGGACAACAAGCGCCCGGAAACAAGCACCGATCCTGGCTCGGCCACATCAACCATGATGGTGGTTCGCGTCGAAACATCGTGGTCATATGAAGAAAAAGTCACGCCGCCTGACTCTGCATCGATGCGGACACCAGAAAGCGCCGCGGTCGCGGGTTTCGCGGCAAGCAGCTTGGTGACAAAGATGATTGCCTGTGACAAGACATCTTTGTTGGACTGGAACTTCACGATAAACCTTCCATTTTCGTGCGGTCTCTCATTGTGTCACAACCATCCCTCGTTTGCTCAGCGTGTTTCGTTAACGAAGTTTTGCCGCCCTCTTCATATATATCAGTAGTCGTATTAACCCCTGTGGATATGTGGATAAAACGATTTTATTGAATCAGAGAGTGATAACTACAACGGTGAAAGTTGTGAACTGCCTGTGAAACCCGTGCTGGAAAGGGAGCAGAGTTCGGGCCGCTCGGCGGTTTATACACAGCAAGGCCGACTTCTACGCGAGTAATCCACAACCAACCATTTGTTGTTGTGGGTAAGTACGGGCTATTTATTGCGAGCCTTTTTTGATGATTTGCGTCAAATCGGTTACCTGGTTGTATATCGAGCGACGCTCCTTCATGAGATCCGCGATCTTTTTGTTCGCGTACATGACCGTCGTGTGGTCCCGACCCAGCAGCTGACCGATTTTCGGGAGCGACATCGAAGTGAGTTCTCGGCACAGGTACATCGCAATTTGTCGAGCAGTTGCAATAGCCGCGGCCCGGGATGTGCCGTATAGGTCGTCCAGAGAAAGTTCGAAGTATCGAGCGACTTGTTCGATGATATCCGAAGGCGAGACATCGCCGTCCTCAAGCGTGATCATGTCCTTGAGAATCGTTTGAACCAACGCAAGTTCAAGCGGAACACGATTGAGGCTCGCGAAGGCCGTGACGCGAATGAGGGTCCCCTCGAGTTCGCGGATGTTGGATGCGACTTTGGACGCAATATATTCAAGGACGTCGTCGTCAATCCCGAGGCTTTCTGCCGCCGCTTTCTTGCGCAAAATTGCGATTCGCGTCTCGAGATCGGGAACCTGAATATCAGTGATGAGGCCCCATCCGAAGCGGCTTCGCATCCGCTCTTCGAAACCGACCAGTTGTTTAGGGGGCACGTCCGACGTGATAACAACCTGTTTGCCGTGTTCGTGGAGCGTGTTAAATGTGTGGAAAAACGTGTCCTGGGTGGCATCCTTACCGCCGAGGAATTGGATGTCGTCGATCAGGAGGACATCAACCTCCCGGTAACGCTGATTGAACGACACGATTTGATTCGTTGCTAGGGAGTTGATGTAGTCGTTCGTAAACTCTTCGCTCGAGACGTAACGGACCTTTACCCCCGGGAACAGGCCTTGCGCGTAGTGGCCGATTGCGTGAAGAAGGTGGGTTTTACCCAGTCCTGACCCTCCATATATGAAGAGTGGGTTGTACGCCTTCGCAGGGGACTCACCCACAGCGAGCGCGGCGGCGTGAGCGAACCTGTTTGACGGGCCAATCACGAAGTTGTCAAAAGTGTATTTAGGATTCAGTCGCGCCTCGCCGGCCGAGACAGCCATGGCCACAGGGTTTGCCGCGAGCACCGGCACGTCTGCGGTGATGTTGTCAATCTCGTCCGCGTCCCGGAGGGCAGGGTTAACGACGATTGAAAAATTAGAAATCGGTTCTTCGGAATTTTTAACCAGAGCCGACACTATGTTGTCGCGGGCGCGTTGTTCGATCATGTCGCGGGCGAAGTCCGATTCAACCTCGACATAGAGCGTCTCTTGCATGATTCCCTGAGGAACGGCCATTTCGATTACCGCTACAAGGCGGGGAGTCATCTGCGCGTCACTGGACACAGCACTTACAACCTTGTTCCAGAGGGACTCGAGAGGATTTGCCATGGGACTTTCACTTTGGGGGCTTGTGGATAAATCACCATCTTATCCATAATTCGCCTTTCACAAGAAGAGAAGGCGTCGGTGTGGAAAACCGTTGCTCGATTGCGCCACCCAGTTTGACTCAGTAGAACATTTCACTTATCCTTGTCAGGTTGCGCTCTGGGCGCAGAACCACACAAGCGTTCGGCTCGCAGCCGAGGAGATTCCATGTCAAAGCGTACTTTTCAACCAAACAACCGTCGCCGTGCGAAGGTTCACGGTTTCCGTCTTCGGATGCGTACCCGCGCCGGTCGCGCGATTCTCGCGGCGCGTCGCCGCAAGGGCCGCACCGAACTCAGCGTCTAACCAGGCGTAGTGCTCCCTCGGCGCAACAGAATAGTTGAACCAGCGGATTTCCGTTCGGTAGTTCGTCGTGGGGAGAAATACATTACGGAACACCTGATCGGGTATCGGGTCCCTGCCGGCGAAGCTCGAGTCGGAATCGTAGTGACCGTGAAAGCGGGAAACGCCATTGCGCGCAACACAGCTCGACGTAGAATCCGGGCGATCGCCCGGAAACTAATCGATGAGGGCCAACTCGACGGCGATATTATTTTTCGTTTCCGCGGGGACGCGGGTGCGACGGGGTTTGTTGAACTTGAATCCGAACTCAATGAGTGCGCGACGAAGTGGGCGTCGTAATGTTTGCCCACCTTTTGCTGCTACCACGGAACACGTTCGTGGCCTTTATTCTGGGGTGGCGCACAGTGATCTCGCCCCTCTATGGAAACGTCTGCCGGTACCACCCGAGCTGCTCTGCCTATGGGCTGGGGGCTGTCCAACAGTTTGGCGCAGTCCGGGGTGTAGCGATGACCGGATGGCGCATCATGCGGTGCAATCCGTGGTCGCGTGGCGGAATCGACGATGTACCTGCGAGAATGGACGATAACTTCCCCCTCTCTCGCCTCGGCTTTGTCCTACCCAAGAAGAAAGAACACTAATGCCCGATATTTTTGGAATCATCCTCTGGCCCTTTAGGTGGGTCATCGAAGCGCTACTCGTCGGTTTTCACACCGCCCTGACTGCGCTGGGAATGAATCCCGGCGACGGATGGACCTGGGTCCTTTCAATCGTTGGACTTGTCCTCGTCGTACGCGCAGCGCTTATTCCCATCTTCGTTCGCCAGATTAAGTCGCAGCGCAAGATGCTAGAGGTCGCGCCCGAACTTCAGCGGATTCAAGCGAAGTACAAGGGCAAACGCGACCAGTTTTCGCGCGAGGCGATGACCCGGGAGACGATGGCGTTGTACGGCAAGCACGGAACATCCCCGTTTTCGTCTTGCATTCCCCTCATTGCACAGATGCCCGTATTTTTCGGACTGTTCACCACGTTGTCGAACGCCGCAAATGGCGTCAAGGGTATCGGATTCATGGGCCTCGACCTTGCGACAAATTTCGGTAAGGCGACGATTTTTGGATCGGCCCCGCTCCACGCAGCCATGTCAACAGCTAACGGGAACATGGCTGTCATATGGGTCGCTGGTGTGATGGTTGTCGCGATGACCGCGTCCCAGTTTTTCACCCAGCGCCAGATTATGGCCAAGAACATTTCGCAAGCAACAAAGGAGAGCGCAACGTACCGTCAGCAGCAGGTGCTGCTGTACATCCTTCCGGTCGTCTTTCTCTTCTCGGGTTTCGCCTTCCCGCTGGGGGTGATGATGTACTGGCTGGTCTCGAACTTCTGGACGATGGGCCAGCAGTTCGTCGTGATTCGCAACATGCCAACCCCCGGCTCTGAGGCTTACGCCGCTTGGGAAGAACGCCAAATCAAGCGCAACGAACGCAAGGGGATTGCCGCTCCCGTTGTCAACGTAGCGGCAGAGGAACCAAAACAAGTTCAGCGCCAGCAACCCGTTGGGAAGAACCGCGCGAAGCGCGGAAAGGGAAAGAAATAATGACCGAAACCACCAAGGATCCAGCGGACATCGCCGCGGATTTCATCGAGAGGTTTCTCGACATCGCCGATCTCGACGGGGACCTTGAGATTTCGCAGGCGAACGGTCGTGACTACGTCTCGATAGTAGCCGGCGAAAACGATGACCTCGGGGTTCTCTCGAAGTCTGACTCAGTCGCCGCCCTCCAAGAACTCACCCGTTTGTCTGTTCACACAGCAACCGGCGAATTCTCGCGGTTGATTCTTGACGTAGCCGGTTCGCGTGATGCGCGCTCAAAGGAACTGGAGCGTCTCGTTGACCGAGCGGTAGAGCGCATCGAGGGCGGTGCTCAGTCAGCAGCTCTTCCTCCCATGTCGTCTTATGAGCGCAAGTTGGTCCACGACTTTGTGTCCGAGCGGGGCTTTTTGTCGCACTCTGAGGGCGAAGGCGCAGACCGCCATACGGTTATCAGCCGCGCATAGTTTCACGTGAAACATTCCGCGATCGAACCGGAACCACATGAAGCGGGAACGCTGTGTGGCACCGGAATTGATCTGGTCCGCCGTTTCGCCAAGAACCTCGGGGAACGCGGTGAGGAGTGGGGTCTGATCGGACCGGATGAAGCTGCACGGTTGTGGAGTCGACACATTCTGAACTGCGCGCTGCTTGCTCCTGAGCTCGGCCAAGAGCGCACCGCAGCGGCACAACCGAGGCTTCGAGTCGCGGACATCGGCAGCGGTGCCGGACTACCGGGACTGGTTCTGGCGATGATCCGTCCCGATTGTGACTTTGTGCTCATCGAAGCGCTCGAAAGGCGAGTCCGTTGGTTGCGCGACCAGGTAGAGGCTTTGGGGTTAGCCAACGTCGAAGTATTCGCGGGACGAGCAGAAGGTTATCCTGCCAAACGCTCGTGTGATGTTGTGACCGCCCGCGCTGTTAAGGCACTCAAGGTGCTCATCCCCTGGGCCGAACCACTAGCCGCGAACGGTGGCCGTTTGTTGCTGTTGAAAGGGCAGCGGGTTGACGACGAGATCGCGGAAGCCCGCACAATTCTGCGCAAACACAAGTTGGTGGATGCCCACTCAAAGACTCTTGGGCTGGGGATTGTGGAGGAACCAACCCGCATTTTCGCCGCTACAGTAGAACGGTGATGCACGAATTGTTTCACGTGAAACATTCGGTAATTTCACGGATTCTGCACAGTAACTCGTTTTTAATTCCAAGGGGGCGCGCATGACCGATAATCTCGACCCGTCCCCGCTCGCGTCGGAATTGATGGACCTCTCTCGACGCAGGGCAGCACTCGAAACCGCAACCGTCCCGCTTCCGGCCGACACCCGAATCGTTGCAGTCTCGAACCAAAAGGGCGGCGTGGGCAAGACCACGACGACCGTCAACCTTGCAGCCTCGCTCGCTCACAGCGGCGCCCGAGTGCTGGTCATCGATCTCGATCCACAAGGCAACGCGTCGACGGCACTCGGCATCGAACACCACGCGAAGGTGCAGGGGACGTACGAAGTTTTGCTCGGACAGGAACCGCTCGCATCCATAGTTCAGGTAAGCCCGGAAAGCCCCAACCTGTGGTGTGCACCCGCAACCATCAACCTCGCTGGCGCAGAGATCGAACTCGTCTCCGCGTCTGCTCGCGAAGGACGACTTAAGCGGGCCATTGAGGGTTACCTGGCATCTGCAGACGAAAAGCCCCACTACATTCTCATCGACTGCCCGCCATCGCTCGGGCTTCTCACCATCAACGCGCTCACCGCAGCAAATGAAGTCTTTGTGCCAATTCAGGCCGAGTACTACGCGCTCGAGGGAGTGACTATGCTGTGGGACAACATCGCCATGGTTCGGCAATACCTCAACCCCCGCGTCAGCATCACGGGAGTATTGCTCACAATGTATGACCACCGCACCAACCTGTCAAAGGACGTAGCGGACGAAGTCAGGCGCCACTTCCCCGACCTGGTTTTGTCCGCGGTCATCCCGCGCTCGGTGCGCGTGTCCGAGGCGCCGAGCTTCCACAAGACCGTGATTGATTATGACCGAAACTCGATTGGGGCCATCGCTTATCGCGAAGCCGCGCTCGAATTCGCCGAACGAGGAGTCGATTAACATGGCAGAAAAGCGAACCGGATTGGGCCGCGGCATTGGGGCACTCATCCCCACACAGGGTGGTGTCGTCACGGAACGTGGTATCGATGTCTTCTTTCCTCAAGACGGGTCCACAGGGGCACGCGAGGTTCCCGGCGCGCGACTGCAACTGATTGACCCCAACAAGGTTGTGCCCAACGCTCAACAGCCACGAACAGAATTCAAGCCAGAAGAGCTGGCGGAGCTAGAGCATTCAATCCGCGAGTTCGGAGTTCTTCAGCCGATCGTGGTTCGACCATTAGCGGGCTCGGGAGCCGAAGCGACGTTTGAGTTGGTGATGGGAGAACGTCGATTGCGAGCCGCCAAAGCCGTCGGGCTGGCAGCCATACCTGCGGTTGTCCGCGACACCAAGGATGCGGACATGCTCCGCGACGCACTCCTCGAGAATATCCACCGAGCTCAGCTCAACGCGCTCGAAGAGGCATCCGCTTATCAACAACTCATCTCTGATTTTGGAATCACTCAGGATGAGCTCGCCAAGCGCATTGGGCGTTCGAGACCTCAAGTCACGAACACTCTCCGATTGCTCAAACTGCCGATGAAGGTTCAACAGCGAGTCGCATCAGGTGTTCTCTCTGCTGGGCACGCCCGCGCCATCCTCTCTGTCGCCACTATCGAGCTCCAAGAAAAACTTGCCGACAAGATCATCAACGAGGACCTCTCCGTCCGATCTGCCGAGGCGATCGCCGGCACGATGGCCGGAACCTCAGGAACGTCGACCAAGAAGGCGAAGGCGAAGGCAGGCGGCCACTCCGCGCACTTCACCGCAATTGCCGCGAAACTCGGCGACAAACTCAACACCCGTGTCACGGTGGCGATTGGAAAATCAAAGGGCTCAATCGCCATTGACTTCGCCACGATTGGCGACCTCAACAGGATTGCCGCGGAACTCGGGGTTGGCGCCGACGACTAGATCTTTGCTATTGACGGTCTGTTGAAAGTTACCTCTCACGACGATTACCCGTGCAGGTGAGCGCGGTTGAGAACGTGATAAAGCGATTCAGCCGAGGAACTCGGCAAGATCCTGCTCGAGTGCTGGGCGTGGCTTTGCGCCGACAACGGTCTTCACTACGACACCGCCTTTGAAAACCTTCATCGCCGGGATGTTCAGAATGTTGTACTCCGCGGCGAGATCGGGAAACTCGTCAACGTTCAGCTTGACGATGTCAATCTTGTCTGAGTGGGCCTCGGCAATGGCGTCGAGAATCGGTGAGACAGCCCGACACGGGCCACACCACGGAGCCCAAAAGTCAACCATCACGGGTTTGTCGTTGTTGAGAACCTCGGCGGCGAAAGTTACGTCGGTTACATCGCGCGCTGCGCTCATGGTTGTCCTCTCAACGTTCGTAAGCCTCAGTCTACCGAGAGTCAGCGCGCGTTGGACTCAAGGTAGTGCTGAGCGTCGAGAGCGGCGACGGCCCCCGAACCAGCCGCGACAACCGCTTGGCGATACGTAGGGTCAATGATGTCGCCGGCGGCAAAAACTCCAGGGATGTTCGTTAGCGACGAGCGCCCTTCGACTGCGATGTTGCCTTCGGGTGTCAGTTCCAGCTGGCCGGCAACGAGCGACGTGCGGGGGTCTGACCCGATTGCGATGAACAACCCTTCGATGTCAAGAACGCGTTTGGAGCCATCGGTATTGGTCAGCGAGATTCCGGCAACTGTTTCTGCGCCGAGGATTCCATCGACCACGGCGCCCGTGATGAAGTGAATTTTTGGGTCCGCTTTTGCACGAGAGAGCATCGCAGCAGACGCACGGAACTGATCGGAGCGGTGGATTATGTAGACCGTCTCAGCGAAGCGGGTGAGAAAAGTCGCTTCCTCCATAGCGGAGTCGCCGCCGCCGATAACGGCCACCGCACGGTTTCGGAAAAAGGCTCCGTCGCACGTCGCGCACCACGAAACCCCGAAACCGGAAAGCCGCGTCTCGTCCTCGAGGCCCAACTTTCGATATTCACTGCCCATCGAGAGGACAACTGTCTTGGCTTCAATAACATCACCGTTGCCGACAGTGATCCTCTTGACAGGGCCGTTCAGTTCCAGCTTGGTCGCATCGTCGAACAGCAGCTCGGCACCGAAGCGCTCGGCTTGTGCCTGCATCCCCATCATGAGATCCGGTCCCATAACGCCGTCCGGGAAACCAGGGAAGTTGTCGACGTCCGTGGTCGTCATGAGATCGCCGCCCATTGCGACACTCGATGCGATGACGAGCGGCTTGAGGTCAGCGCGGGCACCGTAAATCGCTGCGGTGTAACCGGCCGGTCCCGAACCAATGATGACAAGGTCGCGCACGATGAATCCTTCCAAAGACCGTTAGATGCTCAGTCTAGGCGCGGTTATTGCCGCGATTTCGGAAAGGCGCGATGACCTTCGCCGCGGTGTCATTCCGGAGGAACAACAGCCCGGCAAAATAGGTGACTCCCATGATGACACCCACGAGGACCGCACTCACGAGCGACTCAAGAATACCGGGTCCCCATTGGGTGAGTAGCGCACCGTGGGCGAAGGAGGAAACGAGTAGGCCGAGGACGATTGACGGTACGACGGCAAGTACGAAAGCACCGAGCGAGCTTATCTCCGTCCTGTCGAAGGTTTTTCCGAGACGGCGGTGGAGACTCACACCCATGACCACCGCCTGAACCCAGGTCGAAACGCTCAGCGCGGTCGCGAGCCCGGTGGCGACGTTTTCGGTGCCACCCGTTCCGACCCACAGAGCTAATCCGGAGAAAACTCCCGCTTGGACAAGTTGAATGCCGAACGGCGTTCGCGTATCTCCCAGCGCGTAAAACACCCGCTGAAGCACAAAGACAACCCCGAACGGCACAAGCCCGACGGCATAGAGCGAGATCACCGGCGCCAGTCCGCTGGAGGCGGATCCATCGAACACCTGAGCGACGAAGGGCGCCGTAACCCACAGACCAGCGCTCGCAAGGACCATAAACAAGCCCACGCGGGCAAGCGATTCTCGGATGTCGTGCGAGAGTGCCGAGTGGTTTTCGTCGCGGACATACGTGCTCATTCTGGTGAAATAAGCGGTTGCGAGGGAGACGGTGACAACGGAATGCGGGAGCATGAAGACCAGCCACCCGAATCTCAAAACGGCCAACCCCGGGTCACCATTCGTCGTTGCCAGTGATGCTATGTTGCTCTGCAGAATTCCCGCGACCTGCGTCACGAGGATCATCCCCAACGTCCACGCGGCGACCCTGCTCGTCTCACCAAGACCAACACCGCGGAAGCGGAAGTCGGGGCGAAAACGAATGCCCGCCCGACCCAGGAACACGAAAAGAATGAGTGCTTGTGCCGCTACTCCCGCCGTGGCCGAACCCGCAAGGATAGCGATTTCACCGCCCGACCAATCCGTTGCGAGCGAAACGGAACCGGAGAAAACCGCACCGAGCCAGACCATTCCGGAGATCGCGACAATGTTATTGAGAACGGGAGCCCACGTGAACGGACCAAAAAGCCCTTTCGCGTTGAGTACCTCGCCGAGCAGACTGTAAACCGCATAGAAGAAGACTTGTGGCAGACACCACCACGCGAAGGCAATCGCAAGGCTGATATCGGCGGCGGTGAAACCGAGGTCACCAGCGCGCGCACTCTGTTGGGCGTAGAGACCAACAAAGAGTGGCGCGGCGATGGTCGCAAGAATGGCCACCACAGCAAAGATGGCGATTCCGAGGGTGAGGAGTTTGTTGATGTAGTTCGCACCACCATCCGAGTCGAGACCCGACTTAACGATGTGCGGGACGAGAACAGCGGAAAGCACGCCGCCCGCGACAATGGCATAAATGTTGTTGGGCAATTGATTCGCGAGCGCGAAGGCGTCAGCACCGGATCCGACAAGTCCGAGCGTTCGGGCCAGGACTACAGCATTGATGAAACCAAGAATGCGCGAGACGACCGTGCCGGAAGCGAGGAGCAGACTGGACCTGCCCACGCTCATGCGACTGCCCGACGTCGACGAATCGTGCGCATAATTCCGATGGTCATGATGACGATGACGCTACCGAAGAAGACGACCACGGTCAGGATTTCCCACTGTGCCTGCACTTCGATGGGGAACGAGACCGGTCCACCGATGGTCTCACCACTGGAGTCGAGAAGTGTCGCAGTGAGGGCGGTCCGTCCGTTTGCCACCGCGGTCATGGGTACCGTGATGCGGACGTTCGACCGTGGTTCTATCGTTACCGATTGACCACTGTCGTTGACCTGCACGATGCCAGACGTCGATCGGACCGCGACGGTAACCGTGACCGTTGCGTCGGAGGAATTACTGATGCTTATCGGGATATCCGCCGCGTTGGATAGGACCGTGTACTCCGTCGCCAGCGCAATGGAAACGAGGTCCGTGAGCCAATGTGTGTCGCTCATAAACACTCGGGCCGACGGTTCGAAAATGTCGGGGTTAAGGTTTCGAGTAACGACGGCCAACGCGCGAATCCGATTGGCGATGAGTGAAACGGGGTCGTCGGTCAGGGTTGACGCCCGGACCTCGTCGTGCGCCACGGCGTCAAGAACCTCACCGAGGAGGTCGGGCCCGGCCACGGTGATTCGAGGCGCGCGTGCCGGATTCACGGACAGCGGCACAACATTTGTCGTCTCGAGCTCGGAACCGATGACGAGATCCAGCACGGCAACGGCGGCAGACGCATCTAACTCACTCGGTTCCGCGGGCAGAACAATCGTCGATCGAGTGCCCAGCGCGAGTCGAATAGTCCGCGCTGCATCCTCGGCGGACAGTGCCGAATCGGGTGCCACGGCCGCGGCGAGCGCGGCACTTGCGGTGGAGTTGAAGCCACCGGCAACCACCGCATCACTGACGATCATGTTCGTGAAACCCCGCACCGCCGAATCAGCGACGGAATCCTTAGTTATAACACCACCGCTTGGCCACAAAACGAGGGAACTCGGCTCTGCCCCGGCCAGGGATGCAAAGTTTTCGGCGGTGAACGGTTTTGTTGCCGCAGGCCCCAACGCCCACAGATCGGCGTTTCCCCACGGAAGCAGGAGCGGATCGAGCGCGGTCACCTCGGCAAGCCACTGAGTCACGGAAACGGGGGCGTCAGTACCGAGCGCTTCGATGCTCGCACTGATGCGGGTGTCTAGCGCGACAGTGAACCCACGCCGCTGGGCGATATCGAGGAGGATTGACCAGTCGCCCGTTGGTCCGGTTTCCGCCGAGAGTTCCTCCGCATCAAGGAATAAACCATCTCCGGCATCGGCGACGAAGGGCACGAGCACCGCGATTGAGCGGGGAGGTGCGGCACTCGATTCGGCTCCACCCGCAAGCGCAACGAACACAGACGCCAGTGCCGCACCGAGGAATCGCAGCGCGAACGCGCGCAGTTTCTCGGGCGACGACATGCCCCTCAGTCTAGACTTTGTACTCATGGAGAGCGTGGTGGAGGCCATGGCACGACTCACGGCTCTGGCCGCGAGTCCCGCCGTCGCGCGCCTGTCCGCCGCATTCGAAGCGGCCGGCAAGGAACTCGGCCTTGTCGGCGGCCCCGTTCGCGATGCGTTTCTTGGCAGACCGATCAATGACCTCGATTTCACGACGAACGCCACTCCCGACGAGATGCTCACAATTTGTGCACCGATTGCAACGGCCACGTGGGATATTGGTCGCGATTTCGGGACGATCGGAGCGATGATCGAGGGTGAACGAATAGAGGTTACGACCTATCGCGCTGACGAGTACGACCGTGAGTCGCGCAAACCGACGGTTGCATTCGGAACACGCATCGACGATGACCTACTCCGGCGCGACTTTACGGTAAACGCCATGGCTTTGACCCTCCCGGACCTTACGCTCGTTGACCCCAGCGACGGATTCGCCGACCTCTCAGCAGGGATTCTGCGCACTCCGCGGACGCCCGAAGTTTCGTTTGCGGATGATCCACTGCGCATGATGCGCGCCGCGCGCTTTGTCGCTCAGTTGGGAATGACCCTAGCCCCCGAAGCGGATTCGGCTCTTCGCAGCTCCGTGGAATCGATTCGCATGATTTCCGCTGAGCGCGTCCGTGACGAGCTTGTCAAGACTCTGGCGGCGGATGATCCCATTCCGGGCATCCGAATGCTCGTTGAGTCAGGGTTGTGTGACATTGTCCTGCCGGAACTGACCGCACTAATTCGTGAACACGACGAACACGGCCGCCATAAAGACGTCTACGAGCATTCTTTGAAAGTCCTGTCTCAATCGATCGCCCTGCACAAGGATCGCTCCCCCGGAGCGGAGCCGGATCTCGTCGGCCGCCTCGCGGCGTTGCTGCACGACATCGGAAAGCCGGCCACGCGCTCGTTCGATAAGCCGTCCAAGTCGGTCACGTTTTATGGACATGACATTGTCGGAGCGCGAATGGCCAAAAAGCGCCTGACGGAGTTGCGATTCGATAAAGAGACGGTCGCACGAACATCGAATCTCATCAGGCTTCACCTTCGCTTCTTCGGTTACTCCGAGGGTGCGTGGACAGATGCCGCCATCCGCCGTTATGTCAGGGATGCCGGCGAGGAATTGCAGCGACTTCACATCCTTGTTCGCAGTGATGTGACAACACGCAACGAGCGCCGTCTCGCGGCGATGGGGCAGGCCTACGACGATCTCGAGCGGCGCATTGATGAAATTCGCGAGCGGGAAGAAATCGACGCCATCCGCCCGGACCTTGACGGCGAACAGATCATGGCATTGCTCGGAATCGGTCCGAGCCGCGCGGTCGGTGAAGCGTGGAGCTTCCTGCTCGAGCTGAGACTTGATGAGGGACCACTTGGCGAAGTAGAGGCCGAGAAGCGTCTTCGCTCCTGGGCGCAGGACCGCGACTTGGCTTAACCGCGCTCCTGGGCTATTCTTGACAGGTTGCCCTCGCGGCAACGAACGGAAGCAATACCCTCCTGCTGCAGAAAGTCTGTAGCCGCTGAGTCCAGAGGAGGTGGGTTATTTATGCATCCTTATGAACTGATGGTGATCCTCAACCCCGAGGTTGAAGACCGCACTGTTCAACCGACGCTCGACAAGTTCCTCGGCGTCGTTACCGCAAACGGCGGAAAGATCGACAACGTTGATATTTGGGGACGTCGTCGTCTGGCCTACGAAATTCAGAAGAAGAGCGAAGGCGTCTACGCCGTCGTCAACTTCACCGCGGAGCCCGCGACCACCGTCGAGCTGGAGCGTCAGCTCCGTCTTTCGGAATCGGTCATGCGAACAAAGGTTCTTCGCGCCGATGAAGCAGTCGCGCGCATCGAGAAGGCTGCCGAGTAGTCAACATGGCTAACGACACGATCATCACGGTAGTCGGCAACCTCACCGCTGACCCCGAACTGCGCTTCACGCAGAACGGTGTTGCCGTTGCGAACTTCACGATCGCTTCGACCCCACGTACTTTCGATCGCGCGTCGAACGAATGGAAGGACGGCGAAGCGCTGTTCCTTCGTGCAAGTGTGTGGCGTGAATTCGCCGAACACGTTGCCGGGTCCTTGACGAAAGGCGCCCGCGTCGTTGCGACCGGACGTCTTCGCCAGCGCTCCTACGAGACGAAAGAGGGCGAAAAGCGCACCTCAATAGAACTCGAAGTAGACGAGATCGGCCCATCGCTCCGGTATGCAACCGCATCCATCACGCGAGCCGCAGGGGGAAGCAGCGCCAGCGCTGGTTCGTCCAGCTCGGACTGGTCTCAGCCAACCGGTGGTGACCAGTGGGCAGCTCCCGCAATGGAGAAAGACCCCTGGGGACAGACCGAACCTCCCGCGGATGAAACTCCGTTCTAACCACCACTCTTAAACCTAAGGACAACAAACATGGCAGGTAAGGCAACCGGCGATCGCCGTAAGCCCCGCGTCGGCAAGGGCGCCAAGGCTCTTCCCCCCGCAAAAGCAATCAGGGTCGATGTCATCGACTACAAGGACGTTGCGACTCTTCGCAAGTTCGTCTCAGAGCGCGGCAAGATTCGCTCACGCCGCATCACGGGCGTTTCGGTTCAGGAGCAGCGACTCATCGCTCGTGCGGTTAAGAACGCACGCGAGATGGCCCTTCTCCCTTATGCCGGCGCAGGCCGTTAGGAGATATTCAGATGGCTAAGCTCATTCTCACTCACGAGGTCTCCGGCCTCGGCACCGCTGGCGACATCGTTGATGTCAAGAACGGTTACGCACGCAACTATCTCGTCCCCCAGGGACTCGCAATCGTGTGGACGCGCGGTGGCGAAAAGCAGGTGACCGACATCAAGTCGGCTCGTGCCGCTCGCGCACTGGCTTCACACGAGGACGCCGTTGCTCTCAAGACCAAACTCGAAAGCGTAACCATCACGGTCCCTGCTTCGGCTGGGGCAGGAGGCCGTCTCTTTGGTTCGATCAAGACCGCCGACATCGCAGCGGCCGTCGAGGCTGCTGGTCTCGGTCAGATCGACAAGCGTTCGATTCAACTGCACGCCGCAATCAAGGCAACCGGTGCGTATTCAGCGACGGTCAAGTTGCACGATGGCGTTGTGGCAACACTCGCATTGAAGGTCGTTTCCGCCAAGTAAGGAACAATTCTGCGTTCGAAAAGCGCCCCCGAGATCACCGTTTCGGGGGCGCTTTTCTGTCCCCAACCGACTCGAGCTACTGTGGAAAGGTTAAAGGTTCAACCTGAACTCTAAACAACTTTCCCCACAGCCGTATTTTCATCAAAAACTGCGGTCAAACGATGTTTTTAGGAAATTGTTCGCGAGTCTATGCACAGTTCTACACAGGCTGTCCACACCTTTGTTCGGCGTGTTTCACAATCTCCCCACAGACTTATACACAGGGCCGTTTGCATTGTTTGACCGCCTTCCCTAGCGTTCAGGAGGCAGTGATGGGCGTGGCGGTGAGAAATGTCCCCGCTCACGCCCATACTGAAATCCCAAACCCATCTGACGACAGCAAAGGAGGCGTGATCATGGCCGGACCACACCTTGAATTAGTTCCCGAAGGCACGGGTGAAAATCGAGTTCCGCCGAACGATGTCGCTGCCGAAAAGTCCACCCTGGGCGGAATGCTTCTCTCCAAGGACATCATTGGCGAGGTCTCGGAAGTCGTCAAGGGCCGTGACTTTTATCTCCCCAAGCACGAGATTATTTTCGATGCGATCATTGCACTCTTCGCGAAGGGTGACCCTGCGGACACGATTTCGTTGGGCGACCACCTGGCCAAACAGGGTGACCTGCAGAAAATCGGTGGGGCCTCCTATCTGCACGAACTCGCAAGCTTCGTTCCGACCGCCGCTAACGCAACGTATTACGCGTCGATCGTTGCGGACAAGTCAATCTTGCGGGGACTGGTCACGACGGGAACGCGAATCACACAGCTCGGGTTTGCGGCTGAGGGTGAACCCATGGATCTCGTCAACGAGGCTCAAGCCGAGGTGTTTTCGATCGGGCGCAGTGCCCGTGCCGACGAGGCCGTTCAGGTTTCCGACGCGCTCGTCGCCGCGATTGACGAAATGGAAGCGATTGCCGGTCGCAACGGCGCGCACATCGAAATCCCCACCGGCTTCCGTGAACTCGACACTCTCACCAACGGACTGCACCCGGGGCAACTTGTTCTCATCGCCGCACGACCCGCGCTGGGAAAATCGACCCTCGCTCTCGACATCGCCCGCAGCGCGGCAATCAAGTCGAACCAGCCCACCGTGTTCTTTTCACTCGAAATGTCTCGGTCGGAAATCGCGATGCGTCTCCTCTCGGCGGAAACGAGCATTTTCCTGCACAAAATGCGCAACGGAACTATTGATAGCCAAGGCTGGAAGCGAATCTCCCAGAAGCAAGCCGACCTCGCGAACGCACCGTTGTACATCGACGACAGCCCGAACCTCACGCTCGTCGAAATTCGCGCCAAGTGCCGCCGAATGAAGCAGCAACACGGTCTCAAGCTCATTGTCATTGACTACCTACAACTCATGTCGTCTGGCAAGCGTGTGGAAAACCGCCAGCAAGAAGTCTCCGAGTTTTCCCGGTCACTCAAGCTTCTGGCCAAGGAATTGGGAGTTCCCATCATCGCCCTGTCTCAGCTCAACCGCGGACCGGAACAGCGCCAAGACAAGCGGCCGATGCTGTCTGACCTTCGCGAATCGGGCTCACTCGAACAAGACGCCGACATCGTGGTGCTCCTTCACCGCGAACGCTATGCCGAAGACGGGGATGCCAAGAACGACGCCGAACTGATCGTCGCCAAGCATCGAAACGGTGCGACCGCGACGATCACCGTGCTCTTCGAGGGTGGCTTCTCTCGGTTCAGCGACATGGCGCCGGTGTAGTGAACTGGGCCATCACCCTCGCGCCGTAGGCTAGGAGAGTGAAGTTTGTTCGTTCTTTCGGACGTCCCGCCGTCATGCTTGCCATCGGATTGCTCATTCCGTTTTTCGCCACCCACGGAAACGTCGTTGGTTTGCAGTGGCTCACCGCGATATCGATCATCTCCCTCGCTCTGTGTGACGATCGCGCTACGCCCATCACCGCTGCGGTGTGGTGGATAAACGTGCTCTTCACCGGTGCGACAGTTCTGGGGCTACTGCTAGGCACCATCGGATCAGTGTCCGCTCTCTCGCTCGCCATTCCCCTCGTGCTTTTCGAATGCGTGCGCGCGTTCATTCGGTCCGAGCAGTTTGCCGGATGGGGGTCTGCCCTTCTCGCACTCACCCTGGCAGTCCTCGTCTTTTCCAAAACAGAAGACTCCACCGTTGCGACCGGAGTAATTGGCGCTTGGGCCGTCGTTTTGGGTGTCTTCGGTGCAATTCGACAATCCGAGACCGTCATGGCGTCGGGCAGAAAGCTGGTGAACCGTGTCACAAAACGATAAAACAAAGCCGTTTCAGATTGTCGGGCTCTCCCTCCTGGCGGGTGGGTTCCTCGGGGGTATCGTCCTCATGGTGACGCGCGACTTTCGCATGGCCGGGATCTTCGCGGGGGGTGCCTTTGTCGTCACAATCCTCATGCTCGCGATGATCGTGTTGGCAATGAGTCCGCAATTACCGAAACGCGAAAACAACCCTCACGACATTTAGATGAGAAAATCGACGAGGCCCGATGCCAGACCGGTGTAGGTCGCTGGCGTCAAGGCGAGGAGTCGCTGTTTGCCCTCGTCGGACATGTCGAGTTCCTCGATGAAGGCGCGAAGCGCATCAACCGTCAACTTCTTGCCGCGCGTGAGTTCCTTTAGTAGTTCGTAAGGGTTGTCTATTGAGGTTGTTCCGGCGGCTCGTTCGGCACGCAGCACCGTTTGAATTGCTTCACCCAATATTTCGAGATTGTTGCCCAGATCATCGAGGAGCGCCTGGCGGTTGACCGAAATTTCGCTCAGTCCCGCGATGATGTTGTGAACTGCGAGCAGAGAGTGTCCCAGCGCAACACCGAAATTGCGCTGCGTCGTCGAGTCGGTCAGGTCCCGCTGCATGCGCGACGTGACGAGCGTTGCCGCGAGGGCATCGCTCAGCGCGGATCCGATCTCAAGATTTGCTTCGGCATTTTCGAACCGAATCGGGTTGACCTTGTGCGGCATGGTAGACGACCCGGTCGCTCCCTTGACCGGAATCTGGGTGATAAATCCGTGAGAAATGTATGTCCACACATCGGTGCAGAGGTTGTGCAGGATTCGGTTCACATGACTAATCCGCGAGAGCAAAACGGCCTGGGTATCGTGAGACTCAATCTGTGTGGTCAACGGGTTCCACTCAAGCCCGAGCGATTCGACGAAGTCGCGCGAGATCCGCAGCCAGTCAACGTCGGGTGCGGCCACGATGTGAGCCGAGTATGTGCCGGTCGCTCCCGAGAATTTTCCCGTGAGCTGCAACGCGTCGATTTCCGTGACGATCCGCCCGAGGCGATGAGCGAATACTGCTATTTCCTTACCGAAAGTCGTCGGGGTCGCGGGCTGCCCGTGCGTGCGTGCAAGCATCGGAGTATCTCGTTCTGCTGTCGCGAGAGCGGTCAGCTCCGCAAGCAGCGCGTGGACAGCCGGGCTCCAGACATCGCGGATCGCCGCGGTGAGGGTGATTCCGTAAGAAAGATTGTTGATGTCTTCGCTCGTGCACGCGAAATGGGTGAGTTCCGCGATGCGACTTAATCCCAGTCGCTCGAGGTGCTCGCGGACGAGGTATTCAATTGCTTTGACATCGTGGCGCGTCGTGGCTTCTAGTTCCGCGATGCGAGCGACGTCGGAATCGCTGAAACTTGCGGCAACATCCCGCAGGGATGCTGTTTCGCGACCGGAAAGGTGTGCCCCGAAAAGCCCCTCTTCCGCGAGGCGAATGAGCCATTCGATTTCAACATGAACCCTCGCACGGTTGAGGCCGGCTTCGGAGAGGTGCAGGCTGAGTTCCGATACCGTTGCCGCATATCGCCCGTCGAGGGGGCTGAGCGGTTGCGGTGAAAGCGCCATACCTCCATTCTCCCAGATTTTCTCTCCACCGCCTTGAAAATCGCTGATCCGTCAACAATTCCGAACCACGCGACCCGACAATCTCGAGATGTCACGGACACTCATCCAGTGGCTTTCCCCTCGTTTCCTGATCCCGCCGACGAACTTGATGCGCTCGCCGTCGCACTCGAATGGACACTTCACCGCGATGACTGGTGGGGACCGGCACGGCGGGCTTACGACGCCGAGCTCACAGTTCTTCGCGACGACGCGCGACAGATTGCTGATGAATTGAGAACAACATTGTGACTCTTGTTTTTCCCGTTCGGGACATCACTTACTCGGACGATGCACTGCGTGGCCGACTCGACGACCTCACCGCAGCGCTGGGGCATGGCACAACAGTGGCTGTTTCCGCCGCCACCTGGGATCATGGCGGTGTGCATCGGGCAGTTCTTGCGGCGCGGGTTCGCAAGCTCGTGAGTGAGGTTGCCCGTGTTCGGGATGCCGTCGAGTCGGTTCTGCAGACGGTACCGACGACCGAAAGCGCGAGGGTCACGACTTTGGAAGGCGCGATCTGCGCGGTTGCCTCCGCAGCGTTGTTTGGCCCGTTTTCCATGCTCGCAACAGCATGGAGCGGAGAACTGTTGCCGACACTTCGCCCACTGTTTACGTACGCGCGCGAATTTGCGCCACAGCGTCCCGCCACCCGAGATGAGGTGGTAGTCACTGCATTGCCAACCACCACGTCGCACCCACCGCGCACACTCCGCGATCGAATTGCGCGCATCCCGCGTGGTGACACGCACATCCACATCGAGCGCTTCAACAGTTCCGAAGGTTATCGATTCGAGGTCTTCCTGTCGGGTACGAACTTCGCCGGAAGCCTAGACGATCCGTGGAATGCGTCATCAAACATTGACCTCGCGGTGACAGGTTCGTCACCAGCCCTCCAAGCGGTTCGCGCCGCCATGGATGACGCGGGTGTAACTCGACATACCCCAGTTGTGCTGACCGGCCACTCGCAGGGCGGGCTCATCGCGCTGGCTCTCGCCGAGTCGGGTGACTTCACCGTCGACGCAGTCATCACCGTCGGAACACCGGTTGGCGTTGTACCCGACGCGACTGCCATTCCGACCGTACACATCATCCACCCCGAAGACCCGATTCCCGTCCTGGGCGGATTCATCGAGCGGGAATCGTCAACGTGGGTCGTACCCGTTGCACACGGCGAACGCTGGTTCGATGCGCACCACAGAGAGTCGTACTTGCCCAGTGCGGCCGCGCTAGACGCCATCGACGACCCTCGGCTCAGGGCATTACGCGCGGCGATTCAATCGACCGGGACGGGTGTTGCGTTGGACTACCGTGCGATCAGGACGGGCGACCCGCCATGAGGAACGGGCGCAGGATGATTCCTAGTAGCCAATTGCTCATGGACATCACGACCGCACCAAGAACGCCCCACCAGAAGCCATCGACGACAAATCCAAACCCGAGCTGTTGAGTGACAGACGCGACGAGCATGAAAAGAGCGCCGTTCACGACCAGGGCCACGAGCCCGAGCGTGAGCAGATAGATGGGGAACGCGACGATTCGAATGAAGTTTCCGATGACGGCGTTAATCACGCCAAAAATTGCGGCTACCGAAATATACGACAAGACGAGGTTGGCGTCACCTGCGGCGAAGGGAATGAGGCGGATGCCGTCGACAAAGAAGTCGGACAACCAGAGCGCGACAGAGTTAATGAGAAGACCTAAAACTAAGCGGAGCATGTAGCCAGCCTACGCTGACCTACAGCCATAGGCTAGAAGTGTGAACCTTTTCGAGTCTGAACCGGCGATTCACATTCGTGATGAAATCCGAACTCTCCCCGCCTACAAGCAGGGTCGCCCGGCTCCAGCAGACGCTTTCAAACTGTCGTCCAACGAAAACCCCTATCCGACGCCCGACTGGGTGACAGAGGCAATTTCTGAGGCGTCGGTGGTGAGATATCCCGAATCGACGTCGCGTGTCGTCCGCGACGCACTCGCACGCCAATGGGGATGCGACACCGACGAGGTCATTGTGGGTGCCGGTTCTGTTTCCATCCTGTACCAACTGATTCAAGCGACGAGCGGCCCGGGTGACAACGTCGTTTTCGCCTGGCGCTCGTTCGAGGCGTATCCGTGGATTGCCACTGTCGCTGGTGCGGAAGCGCGGCGAATCCCGAATTTGCCCGACCATCGACACGATCTTGAGGCAATGCTGCGGGCGATCGACGACCGCACCCGGGTCGTCATCCTGTGCACCCCAAACAACCCGACCGGGGCGGCGATCACCACGGTTGAGTTCGAATCGTTCATGGAGCGCGTCCCACCGGACGTGCTCGTCATTCTTGACGAGGCGTATGCCGAATTCTCGAACGACCCCGACATCGTCTGTGGAAAAAAACAGAAGGGCAAGTATCCACAGGTCGTGACTCTGCGCACGTTCAGCAAAGCATATGGCCTCGCGGGACTGCGAATCGGCTATGGGATCGGACACCACGCCATCTTCCAGGCCGCAACGGCAACGGCCATCCCCATGGTTGTCACGGAACAAGCGCAACGTGCGGCGCTCGCAGTGCTTGCGCGAAACGACGAGGCAATGGAAGTCGTGCGTGAAATCTGCGATCGTCGAGACCGCGTGTGGGGCGCTTTGGTCGAGCAGGGGTGGGATGTACCAAAGCCGCATGGGAACTTTGTGTGGTTGCCGACCGGGAACCGCACCGCCGACGCCGACGCAATTCTTGACGAGGGTGGAGTGATTGCGCGGGTATTTGCAAACGAGGGGATTCGAGTGACCATCGCGGAAGAGGAGTCGGTTTCGCCACTTCTCGCGGCGACCCGGCGAATCGTCGCCGCTAACCTGCATCGACCCGAGTCAGACGGATAGTCTGGAACCATGTCGTACACCGAGGTGACCCTCCAGTTACTGTCCGCCGACGGGACTCTCGTCGAATCGGACCGAACTGCGGAGTACCGTGCGGTCATTGATCGTTTGACCGACGACCACCTGCAACTGTTTTATCGCGAGATGTCGACAACGCGCCGATTTGACATCGAAGCGGGCAATTTGCAGCGTCAGGGACAGCTCGCCCTCTGGGTTCCAAGCCTCGGCCAAGAGGCCGCGCAGGTGGGCTCGGCGTTCGCAACTCGACCACAAGACACCATCTTCCCCACCTATCGTGAGCACGCTGTTGCCCGTATCCGCGGGATCGACCCGATTCACATCATCGAACTTCTCCGCGGAGTGACAAACGGCGGCTGGAACCCGAACGACTCGAAGTTTCGCCTGTACACGCTGGTCCTCGGGACTCAGACGCTTCATGCGACGGGGTACGCGATGGGTATCCAGCTCGACGGTTCGTTTGCGAAGGGTGACCCGTCGACGGACGAGGCATGTCTCGTGTATTTCGGAGACGGGGCTACCTCAGAAGGCGACGTCAATGAAGCGCTCGTCTTCGCGCAGTCGTACCAAACCCCTCAGGTGTTCTTCCTACAGAACAACCAATATGCGATTTCTGTCCCGGTTGTGCGCCAGTCCCGCAGCCCGCTCTATTTGCGCGGCGAGGGTTTCGGCATCGAGTCTTACCAGATTGACGGCAACGACGTCCTCATTTCTTACGCGGCCACTCGACTTGCGATGGATGCCGCCCGCGCCGGGGAAGGCCCTCGTTTCATCGAGGCAGAGACCTACCGACTCGGTGCGCACACGACCAGCGATGATCCGACCAAATACCGCGAGAGCTCGGAGGAGGAAGCGTGGAAGCTGCGAGACCCAATCTCACGTTTTGAAAAATTCCTTCGCGCGCGGGGCCAATCGGATTCGTTTTTCGAGCAGGTTCGCCAGGAGGGCGAAGACCTCGCCGCCGATATTCGCCGCCGGACCCTCGAACTAACCCCGCCACCGATGGACGTGATGTTTGACCACGTGTACACCGACCCACACCCCGTCATTGACGCCCAGAAGAAGTGGTTGCAGGGTTACGAAGCATCGTTCGGCGGTGATCACGCGTGAGTGAAAACCTCTCGTTAGCGAAGGCCATCAACCTCGGGCTGCAGCGTGCAATGCAGGAAGACCCGAAGGTCATGCTTATGGGCGAAGACATCGGAACGCTCGGCGGCGTCTTCCGCGTGACCGAAGGCCTTAAGAATGAATTTGGTGAGGACCGCGTGCTGGACACCCCGCTCGCGGAATCCGGAATTGTCGGAACGGCGATTGGCTTGGCGATGCGCGGTTACCGTCCGGTCTGTGAGATTCAGTTTGACGGTTTCGTGTTCCCCGCTTTCGACCAAATCATGTCGCAACTGGCGAAGCTGACATCGCGGCACCAGGGAACCCAGTCATTCCCCGTCGTGATTCGCATCCCCTACGGCGGACACATCGGCGCGGTCGAACACCACCAGGAGAGCCCCGAGGCGTACTTCGCACACACGCCCGGTTTGCGCGTGCTCTCACCCGCAACACCGAGCGACGGATACCACATGATTCGACAGGCGATCCAGTCGAACGACCCGGTGATTTTCCTCGAACCCAAAGCCCGTTACTGGCCGAAGGGCGATGTCGACTTTGACGCCACTCCGGCACCCGCACATCAGTCGCGAGTGATTCGCACGGGAACGGACGTCACCGTTGTGGGTCACGGAGCAATGGTCGCGATGTTGCTCGACGCCGCGGAAGTTGCCGCACGAGAGGGAATCAGCCTCGAGATCATCGACCTACGGTCGCTATCTCCCATCGATTACCCGCCGATCATTGCGAGTGTGGAAAAGACGGGTCGTCTCGTGGTCGCCCAGGAAGCACCCGGTCAGGTGTCCGTCGGTTCCGAAATCGCGGCGACCGTCGCGGAGTGCGCGTACTACTTTCTCGAAGCCCCCGTTCTTCGCGTCAGCGGTTTCGACACCCCGTTCCCCCCGGCAAACCTGGAGGGGTCGTACCTTCCGGATGTTGACCGTATTCTCGACGCCGTCGATCGAGCGAGAGGTTTCTAACTCATGCCCGTAGTCAACTTCCCACTCCCCGACGTAGGAGAAGGCCTCACCGAGGCCGAAATTGTCCAGTGGCGCGTCGCGGTGGGCGACACCGTCGGGATCAACGACATCCTCGTCGAAATCGAAACGGCGAAGTCGCTCGTCGAACTTCCCAGCCCATTTGCAGGAAAAATCGTTGCGCTTCTCGCCGGCGAGGGGGACACGGTCCCCGTCGGCACACCGATCATCCAGGTCGATTCCGAGGGTGGCGTCCCAGCCCCCCTTCACCCAGCACCCACGCTGGCAGCCGCACCGGAACCGGCATCAAAGACTGAACAGGCCGCCGAGCCAGTACTGGTCGGTTATGGAAGCTCCGGAAACGTCATATCGAGGCGCGGTAACCGAGTGACGACAGCCCCTGCTGCTTCGGTGAGCGCAGTCTCAAGCGCTGCCGCGGGGCCTAGCACGACCGAGACACCCGCCGCCGCTCTACTGAACACGGGCGCGCCCGTCCTTGCAAAGCCACCGATTCGCAAGATGGCGAAAGAGCTGGGTGTCGACCTCACGAAAGTCATTGCGACCGGCTCGAACGGGGAAATCACCCGCGACGACGTGGTTCGTCAATCCGAAGTAAAGACGGTGTTCCGCAACATCCAAACCCCGGAATGGCCGAGCGAGCGCGAGGAATTTATTCCCGTCAAGGGCATTCGCAAGGCGATCGCCAGTGCGATGGTTCGGTCCAAATTCCAGGCCCCGCACGTGTCCGTTTTTGTCGACGTCGACGCGACACGGACGATGGATTTCGTGAAGCGACTCAAGGCGTCACCGGACTTCCAGGGAATCCGTATCTCGCCCCTTCTTGTTATGGCACGCGCCGTTATCTGGGCGGTGCAGCGAAACCCCACCGTCAACTCGTCCTGGACAGACAAGGACATCATCGTTCACCACTACGTGAACCTCGGAATCGCCGCAGCGACTCCGCGCGGGCTGATTGTTCCCAACGTCAAAGAGGCGCACACGCTCAATATGAAACAGCTGGCGATGGGCCTCGAGGGGCTCACGGTAACCGCGCGCGACGGCAAAACAACGCCCGAAGACATGTCTAATGGAACGATTACCATCACGAACCTTGGGTCGTTCGGCGTTGATACCGGAACCCCGATCATTAACCCGGGTGAAGTCAGCATCGTTGCTCTCGGAACCATCAAGCAAAAGCCCTGGGTCGTCGACGGGCAGGTTGAGGCTCGCTTCGTCACAACGATTGGCGCATCATTTGACCACCGCGTAGTCGACGGTGATGTAGCGAGCCGATTCCTCGCTGACATTGCCAGCATCATGGAAGAACCGGCACTTCTACTCGACTGACGTTTTGCACATTGCCGCCGACGGGCATAGCGTGGGGAAATGAACATTATCGTGCAGCTCGCCGCGGACTCTCACGGTGCGGGTCTCAGTTACTGGGACGAGGTCTGGTCGATTGTTCTGGATCCGGCGCACATCACCGCGGAGTTGTTGTGGAACGTTGTTTTTGACGTCTTCTTCGTTTCGCTGTTATACGGGATTGTCTTCAAACGCCTTATGCTTCCGAGACTGCGCCGGGAGATTCATCGCGAAATCGATGAAGAACATGGCATTGACCCGCATGACCCAATCGACCACTCAGACCACAAGCACTGACCCGGTTTGTGCGCGGGGCACAATTCGCGTACCCTTGAGAGGTTGCGCGTTAACGCGTGCACACCGTGACCGTTTCACCCGATTCGGTTGCAGACAAGTGATCTTGGGTGAGGGCTTGTACCTCACGGTAACTACAAGGAGAAAAGCATGGCAGCAGTGTGCCAGGTGACTGGAGCCAGCCCAGGCTTCGGACACACCATTTCGCACTCGCACCGTCGCAACAAGCGCCGGTTCGACCCGAACATCCAGAAGAAGACCTACTACGTGCCGTCCCTCGGTCGCAAGGTGACTCTCACCCTGTCGGCTAAAGGAATCAAGGTCATCGACGCTCGCGGAATAGATGCCGTCGTTCGCGAGATGACCACTCGTGGGGTGAAGTTCTAATGGCGAAGAAGTCACAGGACGTCCGTCCCATCATCAAGCTCCGCTCGACGGCAGGAACCGGGTTCACCTACGTGACCCGCAAGAACCGTCGCAACACCCCCGACCGTCTCGTCCTGTCAAAGTACGACCCGGTAGTCCGCAAGCACGTCGAATTCCGCGAGGAGCGCTAAACCATGGCGAAGAAGAGCAAAATTGCGCGCAACGAGCAGCGCAAGGTAATCGTCGCCCGTTACGCGACCAAGCGACTTGAGCTCAAGAAGGCACTCGTTGACCCCAAGTCGACGGCCGAAGAGCGCGAAGCGGCCCGACTCGGGCTGCAGAAGCTCCCTCGTGACGCTTCGCCGATTCGCGTGCGCGGTCGCGATGCAATCGACGGCCGTCCCCGCGGTTTCCTCTCGAAATTCGGCATCTCGCGTGTCCGATTCCGTGAAATGGCACACCGGGGTGAATTGCCGGGCGTAAAGAAGTCTTCTTGGTAGTGTGAAGTGCGGTTGACGTAGGAAACTACTGACACCGCACCACGTAACACGTCACTACAGGAGGACTCGAATGAACCGATCCGAGCTTGTTGCAGCAATTGCTGCCACGACCGGTCAGACCCAGACTGGCGTCAACGCCGTTCTGGACGCCCTTTTCACCACAGTTGCTGGCGAAGTTGCCAAGGGCAACAAGGTGAGTATCCCAGGTTGGATCGCGTTCGATCGCACCAACCGCGCCGCTCGTCAGGGTCGTAACCCTCAGACGGGTGCCACCATCCAGATCGCCGCTTCCAAGGGTGTCAAGGTTTCGGCTGGCTCGAAGCTCAAGGCTGCTGTCAAGTAGTTGTAATCTTCTCGAGAAGGGGCGGACGAAACTCCGCCCCTTTTCTGTTGCCTCTTTTCGCTCGATAGGCTCGATGCGTGAGCAGGCAACGAATTCTGGCGGTCGTCGGGCTCGTCATTGTCGGTTTGCTGGGACTCGGTTTTGCTCTGGAGTTGGGTGGAGCTGCTCACGAAGCGCTACTCGACGATCCCGGCGTTGTTGTCCGGTGGGGCACGCCGGTCGCCAAATTCTTCGTTTCGGCCTCGATGGCACTCGTAATCGGTGGCCTTGCACTGCGTCTGTTTGCGTTGCCGTCCGGTGCGGCAGCCGATCGCGTCACCGCGCTGACCATAGGAGCGGCGTTCACCTGGTCGCTGTCAATGGTCGCGTACGGGTTTTTCACCTTTCTTGCGGTTTATGGCGCGGCCCCCACCTTTGACGCAGGGTTTGACTCGAGTTTTCAGTACTTCCTCACGGAAACTAACCTCGGCAGGCTGCTCATGGTGATTACCGCGATGACGGCGATAGTCACGGTCCTCCTCGTCGTCACTCGATCCTGGTTTTGGGCCGCCATTGCTTTTTTGCTGGCGGTTGCAACGGCGTGGCCGTTCGCCGAACTCAGCCATTCGGGGGGGAACGCCAATCACGGAATCGCCGTCAGTGCGCTTGTGCTGCACATCGTTTTCGTGTCGATGTGGACGGGTGGACTTGTCGCTACGGTGGTCGCCATTGCAGCCGGAGCCAATCGCGCCACTGTCCTGCGCCGCTATTCGTCGATCGCACTGCTGTCCATCGCCATCGTCGCCATCACTGGTGTCGCCAGCGCGGTGATTCGAATCGGATCGTGGGACAAACTCGTTTCGGCCTACGGAATCATTGTTCTGCTCAAGGCTGTTGTCACTGTCCTGCTCGCACTCCTCGGAGTCCGTTGGCGTCGATCCGTTTTGCCCACGATGGACCGCACGCGCGGAGTTGTAGCTTTTGCACTGTTCGAAACCGCGCTGCTCCTGTTCGTCATCGGCTTGGCGACGGGTCTTGCTCGCACGGCGACACCGGTTTCAACCGAGCTCACGGGTGAACTCACCCCGGCCGAGATTCTGACGGGCCGCCCTGTCCCCGACCCGTGGACGTGGATCGCGGCCTTCACCGAATGGCGCATCGACCTCATCTGGGGACTTTTTGCAGTGCTGACAACCGTCTTCTACCTCTGGGGCACGATTCGACTTCGCCGCCGAGGCGATTCCTGGCCCCTTTCCCGCACGATTCACTGGGTGTGGGCGATGGCGGCGCTGGTCTATGCAACCAGCGGGGGCGTCGCCGTCTACGGGGAATACCTGTTCAGTGCCCACATGATCGAACACATGCTGCTGACCATGTTGGTGCCTGTCGGAATAGTTCTGTCTGCTCCCGTGACCCTCGTCGCACGCGCCATCGAGGTTCGCAAGGACGGTTCTCGCGGAATGCGCGAATGGTTCCTCGGAATCGTGCACTCGAAGTGGATCGGGCTGGTCGGACACCCACTCATCTCCACCGTCGTTTTTGCACTGTCACTCATGGTTTTCTACTATTCACCGCTATTGGCTTGGGCGACAACCACTCACCTCGGGCACCAGTGGATGGTTCTACACTTCCTCACGGCGGGGTACCTGTTCGTGCAGGCGCTCGTCGGTGTCGACCCCAGTCCCCATCGCACGGGTTATCCGATTCGTATGATTCTGTTGATGGCGACGATGGGTTTCCACGCCTTCTTCGGCCTCTCTCTGATGACAGCGACGGGATTATTGTTGCCCGAATGGTTCGGCGCAATGGGTCGAACGTGGGGGGACAGCCCGCTCGTCGATCAACAGATTGGCGGTGGAATCGCGTGGGGAATCGGTGAACTGCCGACGCTTATCCTGTCGGGACTCGTCATCCTGTCGTGGATTCGGTCCGACGAACGCGATGCGAGGCGCCTCGACCGGCAAGCCGTGCGCGATGGCGACGCCGAACTGGAAGCGTATAACGCGATGTTGGGAAAAATCGGGAAGCGGGATTAGCGCGGGACCGTATTGGCCAGGACAAGTCTCGGGTAGGCACCATCGAACCCCGTAATCGACCCCTCAATCGTGTACGGAATGACTTCGCTGTACTTCACGGTCTTCTCGGTGGCGAAATCGATCAGCGAAACAGACAGTTCAGCGGTTCCCGTGCCCGATACGAACCATTGCCCGTCTTTTACGGCAATCGACAGTGTCGGATACGTGGAAATCGACCACGCGGGCCCATCGGAAATGGCCTCGGAGGTGAACCCCGCAAATGGGCACTTCTTCGGGACAAGCGTCTTTTGGGCGGCACACGCATCGATATAGTCGCGAACGGCGGCGCCCATGTCGTCGGCAAGGCGTGCGGACGGCGTCAGATCGATGGCCACAGAGTATCTGTCGCTGAGAGAATCGACCAGAAGCTTTTGCGGCTCTGCTTCAAACCAGACCGACGGTGCGCCAACTGTCGCAATGGATGGCACGTATGCGTACCCCTCTTCATTTGCACGACTGCCGTTGACGCTAGCTCCGGAATCTAGTGTCGACTCAATCTGAACCGTTGCTATTGGGGGTTCGACGAAACGCCAGGTCGTGAGCGGTGACCAGGACACCTCTCGTTCAACAGTTAGCTGGGATTCGACCGCGCGACCGTCAAGCACGACACGGGCAGTCACGACGACCAACCCTGCGGTTTGATAGGTGTCAATGATTTCGGGATCGCGGGGCCGGTCGGCCGCATCCGTCGGCAGTCTGATGTCGTAGATCATCGAGCCATCGGACCCCCACACAAGCGATTCCACATCGGCCCGGCGGCCGTCCTCCAGAGCCACGAGATATCGCA
>Ga0214921_10002352_pt1 | contig 30969 bp, 23 predicted proteins | sample LL1505_MetaG_FD_177992 | JGI IMG/M metagenome (GOLD analysis project Ga0214921, IMG submission 177992) | Freshwater microbial communities from Lake Lanier, Atlanta, Georgia, United States - LL-1505 | ecosystem: Environmental > Aquatic > Freshwater > Lake | place: USA: Georgia | collected... | reverse complement strand
TATTTCAAGCTTATCAAATCTTAATTCAAGCTTAAATCATATAAAGAAAATGTAACTATATATGTATAATTATATTTAACAGCATGGATGCTAACAAATACAAACTAACACTGGATAATCAGAAAATTTGGAATTTTTATAATAGTAATCCTGGTATTGATATCGAGACTGCAAACTTGTTCTTTATAGATTTCTTCGAGAACATTTTTAACCACACCACACGAACGAGTGAGAACATTAATTCTCAGATTCTTTCTTTTATGAGCGATAGTAAAAAACAAATAGAGTTGCTACAATCCAATCTTGCAAGTGTGAATGAGAACGTTACAAAGATAAATACTGATGTGTCTCGAGATATGGTAACGCAGCTTGGTAATCTAAAGAAGGAATATATTGAGGATGTTCGTAATATCATTTCTACCAATTCTCTTACTAACAATGAAAAAATAAATTCCATCTTTGATAAGAACAATGAGATTCTTGTCAACAAGACCACGTTGCTGCTGAATGATGTCATACCCAAGAATAATGAAGCATCTACTCGACAGTTCCAATCTATTTTCAACGACTTTCACAAACAGGTTGCAGATGAAACACGAATGTTGCTACAGGACAATGGTGGTCAGAAAACTATGTCAGATTTTATTGCGAACTTCGATACCAAATATACATCTCTATTACAGAATGTTCAACAGCCTCTATACACCTTGTTGACTGCCAGTGAGAACCGTATCAGTCAGAACATTATTGGATTAAAGGAGAACACACTACCATCACAAACCAAATTAATTGATGATTTGGGTGAATTCCTAGGTAAGTATAAGAATTCCAGTAGCAAGGGTAAGTGTGGTGAACAGCGTCTGAACTCTCTATTGAACGAACTATACCCCAACTCGGAAATCACAGACACAACTGGTATGAAAGCATCAGGTGATTTCATTATGAGGAGAACCAACAAACCAAATATCCTATTCGAAAATAAAGAATATGACTATAATATTCCTAAAGATGAGGTTCAGAAGTTCATACGTGATATAGAGAACCAGAACTCAAGTGGTGTGTTTATTTCTCAATATTCGGGTATTACATTCAAGGATAATTTTCAGATTGATATTAATAAAGGTAATGTTCTCGTTTATATTCAGAATTGCGAATATACGCCAGACAAGATTCGATTGGCGGTAGATATCATTGATAATCTATCAGAGAAGATATCCGATGTAACCACAGACGAAGATACAAATGTAATCTCAAAGGAAATGTTGGATGATATTAATGACGAGTTTCACAGATATATTAACCAGAGAGATGGTTTGGTAATGGTATTGAGAGATTTCAATAAGAAAATGACTTCTCAAATCGAAGATATTCAGTTTCCTACACTAGATAAGTATCTGTCACAGAAATATGCCTCTGTAAAAGCACGCTGTCTAGTCTGTGATTTGTGTGGCGATTTCATCGCGCGTAATAAACAGAGCCTATCTGCACACAAGAGAGGTTGCGCTAAGACGAACGGTAAACCTCCTCCAGATACAATCGTGGTTAATACAAGTGAAGCAAAGAATAGTTAAGATTAGTTTCTACCATCACTTTAGAGAACCTTGCATATACAAAATAAAATATAACATTATTGTATAAGAATGAGCTGTGCTGTTGAAGGATTAAGAACTTCGAGTGGTGTTGGCGGCGGGATTGGGGGAAGCGGAGTATTCGGTCTGTTTGGGACCGTCGTGCAATGCAAGTCAGACGATAATAGTTGGTATTGTATGCTGTCCAAGTTTGTTAACACGTTAATCATGCTAATGATTGTGCTTTTCATATTGTCGTTTGTATTCAATTACCTGAGTCAGTTCATGTCTGGTAAAAAGATGAAGGGAGGCTGTGGCTGGAGTATGCCAAAGATATTTGGATTCTAATAATACATTTTATATCGTGAATATGTCAAGATATAAAAATAAATACATAATAAGTATATTATGGAAATAGAGACTGAGACAACGTTTGTTTTAATAACCGATAAGTCGTATCTTCGAAAAGCGGAACAAACCATAAAAGACCTGAGAACGAGAGGATGTTGGACCGGCTCAGTTGTTCTCGCGACTATTGATTTTGTTTTGTCAGATGAGTTCAAACAAAAATACAATATCATCGAAGTTAAATTTGAACCTATAGATAAAACTACACTAGTAGAGAACATTGGTAGCAAAGGATTCGAAAATAGTGATAAAAGAGAGCTTTTTAAATTGAATCAATGGGAGAAGTTGCATATGTTCGATGATTATTTCAAACAGTGGCAAAGAGTAGTGTATCTAGATGCTGGACTGCGTGTTCTCGACACAGTCGAATATTTGTTGGAGCTGGATTATATAGGTAAGTTCCTCGCCCCGAATGATTGTGCGCCCTATTTCCAAAAAGACAAAATATTCAGAAATCAGTTGGATTTTGGGAGAACCCAACCAATCGAGCGTGTCAAATGCGACTTCGGAGAGAACATTTTCAATTCCCAGTATTTCTTGAATTGTATGTGGATTTATGATACAGATATTTTAAATATATGTAACAAGAAGGAACTAATCCAAGCAATGAATGATTACCCCGTTTGCCGGACGAACGAAATGGGAATCATGAACCTATTGTTTCATTTCAAATATAAATTATGGCAAGAATTTCCTATACGAACTCTGTCTGGAAACAAGTATTTATTCGAATGGAATGAAACAAACCATGCATTTCATACCGATTGGACTGACTATTGCTTCATGAAATACCCATATTCAATCGGTTTCGATGTATAATTACTCCTTCATCAATGATTCCGCTACCAACTTTATCAATCCCGGTGGCACAGAGTTGCCAATCTGCACGATTTTTTGCTTCAGATTACCTGCCATCTTATAATCTGCCGGAAATCCTTGTATTTGCTTGAGCTCATCCGGTAATAGACAACGCAAGAAGTATCCTTTCTTATTACGTAACGGAACAAACAGACGTGGTTGGTGCTCATATGTGCAGATAATCGTCTTCGATGGTCCACGAATATCAATTATTTCACAGTGAATCGGCGAATCACGCTTACCAAACGATAACATGTTTGCATATGTTTTGTCTCCATACATCTCATTTCTCCGTTTTGCTTTCAATCTTAAATACGGATGCGGATTACATTCATCTTCCTCGTTCTCCATATCAGTAATTATGCATTGTGCGGGTATGGTTGACATATCAAAATCATCCGGTTCGATTTTAATTGAACCAGTCATGTCAAACTTAACAATATTCATCAAATTGGGTGTCCCAGGTATTTCATCAGGGAACTGAAGTTCAGCACCAGTCCGAGAACCTATGATTACCAAACGCTCGCGTTTTTGAGGTATTCCATACTTATCCGTTTTAAACAGCTTATATTTAATTTTATATCCAAGGTTCTCAAATTCACTCACGATTACATCGATATATTTACGCCCATCATCCATTTCACGAGTCAAAAGTCCCTTCACATTCTCTCCAATAATATACTTTGGGTTTACAATTCGAGTCGCCCGTAAGAACTGACTAAACAGTGTGTTTCGCACATCGTTTGCATCCTTCTTGCCCGCCTGTGAAAATCCCTGACAATTATGCACGATTATGTTCTCTACTATGTAACTATTATCATCTTTCACTTCAAAATTGTAGACATCTTCATCGACCACCTGACGTGCGATGAATGAAATCGGAGCATACCAGATATATTCATTCTCAACATAAAACGTATTGCCTTCTGCGATAACTCTCTTATCGTGTAAACATAAATCGTGAACCTCTTTGGAAATAAGAGTCTTATCATGCAGACATAAATTGTTAGCGGTTTCTACAAAAATCTTCTTATCGCGTAAACATATCCCTTTCTTAGATGGCAATACAGGGACATTGATTGTCGAGTTAGTAACCATCCCACAAAAATCATTCATCGTAAGGTCCTTTGCAGCCTTCCAAATCGGCTTACTAAAATCGAATTTTCCATTATACGTTCTCACGTAAAACGGATGTTCTTCTGTGCAAACTACGGTGTTGTGGTCTGCATATGTTACTTCATACATTACACCTGTATACAGCTTCTGTTGTAAGTTTACAATTGGCTTATACCGACCATTATGAGTAACCAGCTTCATGTTCAATGTAACATCCTCAATACTCTGATATCCAATATCTGTGAGAACCTGGGTGCCTTTCACAAAACAAGGAAATCCAGCGAATATCATATCAACCTGATTTGTGTATGCCTCGAATTCCGAATCGGGAATCTTGGTAATATCACCATTCACTTTCTGACCGAGCGCAACACACTCTTTGAAGTTCAAATCATGTGTCTCACGAAAAACCTTTTCCTTCTCAGAATATGCAACCAGTTCAAGCCCTGCATTCACCATACCGAGCGAATCACCACCCATTCCGGAGAACAAACTAATAGCCTTCATTAGATTGATTAATATTTTATTTTTATGTGATAAAATGTTATAATTTATAATTTACGCAGAACCATCAATGGTTCTATATTCGCTCGCAATACAAACACATCGTCTGGTTTGCATGTCTTTAATAAATCTCGACTATGACCTATCCATTCGATTTCTTTGAATTTGTAGGAAGAAATCATACGTAGGCGGTTCTCGCCATATATTCGGTGCGCATTCCAAATAACTGCATCTGTGCCTACCGGAATTCCCAAAAAACACAATCCGTTTGGTTTCAACGATTTATGTATATACATCATTGTCTCTAGGTCTCCATCCGGGTTTAAATCATCACCATATCTACCTAAGCCCGAATGTTCTATACTCGAATAACTGAATATAGAATCATACTTTACATCAGACCTACAAAAATCATCATATGATATAGTTTTTATAATATCGTGATTGCAAACCGGCACATTATATTCGACCGTTGTAACTGAAGTTGCACCTCCATTAATCAAGATTGCTTCAATCCATGGATAGTGAGAACCAATAACTGCAATAGTCTTACCACGAATATGAGATTCGTATTTTATACACGCCTCCATAATGAAACGCGGCGCATCCTTATAATTTTCATATACATTTTTACCAGCGGTTATCTTGTCGTATGTGAAACCATCTATAAAATAAGATATTATCTCATTTGTCCAAATATTGCATGTCTGTTCTTGACTGTTATCGATATACCAGTTATGTATAGGTGTAATACCATTCATTTTATACACATCAATCATATGAGGTGGAATTTCATTAACCTTTGGTGGCGCCATTTATCATTATTATTGTAATTGTGTTTATATAATTAACCAATGAACAATAAAAAATATATAATTACATACACCACCACATCGACTTAGGCTTACCACTATCCATTATCAAATCACGAAACTCTTTTAATGTCGGTCGATGCTTTGGGTCCGGGTTTGTTGCAATATAAATCAATTTCGAATAATCCGGGTTTACATGACCTAAATGCGGCCTTTCACTTACATGTATTCTAGAACCGACATACGGGTCTTCATTTGTAACCATAAAATACATAACTAATCCCAGAGAATACACCGAACTTATTGTAGACGGTCTAGTATCATACCGTTTCAAACTAATTTGTTTATTTATCGGGTTTGATTCCTCTGCATAGAACGTAACATGATTTTGTTTTCCTAATAATTCGGGTGATAAATACATAGTCCCTTGTCCACATATATCCGTCATTACACTGAAATCCAATGTATCTATGAATTTTACAGTTATTTTGTGGTCATGGTCATATTCAACCCATATTAAATCTGGGTTTATGTGCGATTGTGAGAGTATTTTATTATTCGTTAACAAGTAATCACATGCATCTATCAACTGTAATAATATATCTACTGGCTTTATAATCAACTGTTTTCGAAATGTCTGGCGAAATGAACGCTTTTGTTTTTGAGTATTCAAATCTTTTATAAACTGGCGCAATGTTTTTCCATTCTGACTAACACTATATATAAGATATGTATACATTCCATCTCTGTATGTTCGATAGGGTATTATAGATGAATCATTTGAATCTTCACTCAGAACGACGTCCTTATTTTTTATTATAGGTAATTTAAAGTCAACTTTTTCAATTGGTTGTATTTTTGCCATTATTTCATAATATAGTATATTATTATTATATTATCAATTTTTCAATAATATATGTGCTATTTATAAATATACTTATAAATGAGTGATAGACACATATATAAAGTTCATGACAAAATTTACAATTTGCATGATTTTTTAAAAATCCACCCAGGTGGAGATGAAGTTTTTAATAACATACCGTCATACACAGACATAACGCCTATGATATATGCATATCATTCGGATGTAGCAATCGTTCATCAAACTTTAAAAAAATTCGAGACAACACAATATTCAGAAATAAAGTTCAACTATGATTCTGAATATTTATATGATAGCTACTGTGAACTAAAACAAATAGTATACGGCAAAATAAAAGCAGAAAACATCGAATTGTATTGGTCGAATTATGAAAAATTATACAATATGATTATGTTATCACTATACGTTTGGTTATGGAGCTATTGTATGTATAATTCAGATTCAATTACAAACACGTATATTATTATGCTCGCCGTATATACCGTTGGATGGGGTATTCGAGTATTCCACGAAACATCACACTATTGTGGATTCAAAACGCAAAAATATAATATTTTGTTTGCAGATTATTTTCCATTTGCAAATACGCCATTCTGGAAGAATAGTCATAATTTCCTACATCATTCATTTACTGATACTAAGTATGATTGCGATTTACTACTTGATAAATCAAGTGTTATACGATATACAAATACTCCTATAAATAAAATTCATAAATTTCAATATATTTACATATTCGCAATATTATTATTCGGTGGTATAAAATCTAGGAAACATAATTACTTCTCTTTATTAAACTCAAAAAAAATTGTGATATTAATTATGCTATATAGCATAGGTATTTACAAACTAATACTTTTCTATTCAGTTCTCGGATTTTTAGTATCATTTCTAAGTAATTTAAATCACATTCAACATGACTGTATTCAAATAAATGTTGATAGAAAAAACGATTTCTTATATAATCAAGTTTCAAGCACCATGAATTACAAGACGAATATATTAATTGAATTTATATGTTTTGGACTCGATGTTCAAATAGAACACCATTTATTTCCAAATATACCACACAGTTCATTATTAAAAATAAAGCCAATAGTCAAGAATTATTGTTACCATAACAATATTCCCTACATAGAAAAACATAGTATTTTTGAAATAATATATTTATACATAAAATATTTATACGACATGGGTAATAATTAATTTATTTTTGCTATCATATTTTCCTTATCTACTAATAATTCTTTGTTTAATGCACGAATTACCTTTGGGAAAAATGTTTCGCGGTCATCCCCTGCCACAGAATTGCGTTGCATAGATATGCATTGTTGGGAGAACTCCGAGTTTACATCGGCATAATCTGGGTTGCTTTTCTTCCAATTTATTAGTGTTCCCATGCTCTTCCTCGAGACTTCTTGTATTGCAATGCGTAATTTTTTGTCATCCTCTTCTTTTGTCCATTTGTCTTCGTCCTTTATATAAACTATATCACGTTTGAAATCTGTACAATGTATAGGTCGCTCGTGAACACCCAGTTGTTTTAAGTTGTCCAGTAGTATTTTCGAGATTCCATTGACAAATCCTAGATTCCCTGTGTTCATTAGGTCCTCGCGCGAAACCTCGATTCCTTTTACAAATTGTGTTAAGTTGAGCGCATTTTTACACTGCTCATTTAAGAATAGATTTATATTAAATGACTTATTATTACTATTTGTAGTTACGTTATTTGTTCCATTCTTTACAATCTCCAACATCTGATTATGATTTTGTGTAATTGCATCATGGGTTTGTTTTTGAATATCCTGGTTTTGTTTCACAAGCTCCATATTACTTTTCACTAATTCGGTAACCAAGTTTGTCAGTATCTGCAATTCATCACTTTTTGAAGGCATTGTTGCCACAAACCCATCGGTCTTATCACATTTTTTCATGTGAACATGTAGTCCTTGACGATATTTGTAGCCACGTCCACACAAACACATAAATTTATCGAGCGGCTCTTTTTGTGTCATCATTTTGTCATCATTTCGCGCCATTTTGCATTTATCAGTTGCGCAATGTCTAGTCAAATCTGATTTCTTACAGCATCTATAGTCACACTTCTCACATAAATATTTCGGCGCGTTTTGCGTCATCATTTCTGTCATCATAAAATGATGACAGAAAAAGCTCTAAATACTTTTCCGAATAAAAACATAAAAAATATTATGCTAACAAAATTTTCAGGGCGAATCGCAAATCAAAGCATTATGCTCACAAACCATTTTTTAAGAAAATCGAGTTTGAGAGAGTTCTTGGTATATTTATTTTTGGACATTTTATAAATGTCCATTTTTCAAAACAACCTATTAATAATGATTCCTTCCCAAGACTTTTAAGACTTATTGTTTTTTCTACTTAAAGAAATTGTGTTGCAAACTTGTAAAATTGATTGCATTTTGTAACACTATTTTTAATTTCACTAGAACCAACCAAAACATGCCTTGTGGAATTTGCAGAGAGACGGGACACAACGCGCGCACCTGCCAGTCAGAACTGGCCCTACCCGACTTGTTCGACTTGGATACCGTTGACCGATTCAACCTGGACACCGAGACAGTCTTCCTAGAAGAGCTATGGAGAGACGCAGAGGAACGGGTCGAATACCCGGAATCTGAGATAGAGAAAAAGGAGTGTATAGTATGCTACGAGGAAGTTCTCGACGAGAGTGTCACCATCAAGTGTGGTCACACATACTGTGTGACCTGCTTCGTCAAGCACATGCGAACACAGGGCACGTGCGCCTACTGCCGAACGGAAGTCTGCGAACCTCCGACCAAGAAATCCCTCGGCCCTGATAGCCGTGCATCGGTCATCGACCAGTGGCTGGAGAACTCAAGAGACCTAAATGACCTGATTCGCGGAGAGTTTGTTCGTCAGATGCGCGATAACCTGGCGAACAATCAGAATCTGATTCGGACGGAAACAGTGAACATGGTCGAAAATCTCTGTGTAGAGGCGGCGAGTAACACCAACATGACATTCGGATTATGGATGGCGGGTATCAGGGCGAGTGAGTATACGTCGTATTGGTATGAGAGTGAGGCGTAATAATTTAATAATAGTAATAATAATACAAACATTTTTTTTACTTTGGTTTGACTTTTAATGCAATATTATGTGGGACCAAACAATAAGCTACCATGTTATACTGAGTTGCAGGCGACGCTTTGATATATTCTTCTATATTACTATTTTCTTCAATACATTTTGATGATGTCGGTATTGCTCCCACCATATTTTTTATTATAGCTTGTGTATTTGGAGAACGGGAATAATAGTCTTCCGATAATGAGCGAATACGAACAACTGCAGTTCGTTTTTGTTCCATATGATATATTAATATAACATATTACATAAAAAAATAATATTATTCAATTTTCATCTAACTAATTTGGACCGGAATCGTTTAATCTCGGCTGCTAAATAATCCATAGTATCAAATAGCCTCAAATCGGTAGCATATTCAGTGCCATAAAATACCACGTATCTCACAATTATATTCGAAGTGTCCATAGTAGTATGTATTTCATTCACTGCTTGTTCCAGTAGGTCGTTCCTTTTTAATGGATATTTTATAGCTGCCAACTCTCTCTTTAGTTGGGACACAAATTCCGACATTGATGGGTTGTTTCTAACGATGTCATCGAAAATATCCAGTATCTCCCTATTGCATGCTTTGATTATTTCAAGACTCATTTTTGTGTAATACAATTCGTGCAATAAAATCCAAATTTCAATTTTTACTTCAACTTACGTTTCAATACGAAACGTTTCAGTGCAAATTCACAGAAGAGGTATAAATAACTACCATACATCAGCGCTCCCGCTACGACGTTCTCCTTCCTCACTGCACAATTCACATCGCCTTTCATCAATAGAGAATACGACATAACACATAGCGATGTTCCTATAACCATTTGTCCGATTTGACATGCGGTAATTATCGCCGGATTCAGCCACTTCGGTTTAGCATTCACCGCCATCAAATAATAATAACCATACATCGCGGAATGAACCGAGTAATTCATAGTAACGAAGAACAATCCAGTCGATGCTTCCGTTGCATAAGAATGCCAACAAAACAACAATACTGTGATATGGTGATACCAGTGTAGAAATAGCAACGGTTTCTTACGAGCCACAATGAAGAATGTGTCCAACAGCTCGGGTATTTTCGAATATATAAACAACTGCACCCATAATCCACTCGCGCCAGTGCCAAAAGAATTTCTAGGTTCCATACACAAATTGTCCGTCAATGACATGGTATGTAAATTATATAATAATTGTGGCATGGTTCTCGACATACCTACGAAGGAGAATGCAGACAGAAATAAGTTCCAATATGCCAAAGGCATGTGCAGACTATAGGGTTCTCTGGCAGACATATATATTTGACCACCATAGCATAAGCCAGCATAACTTGTAACAATCACTATCGGCACATACGGATGCTCTCTAGCGAAGTCTAAACCTGGACTGGTATCGTAGTTTGACTCAAAAGATAGAATCATTTTAATATTTACATATATTTATTATTGGATTATTCAATTTTGTAAAATTGATAATATAGAATATTTTCATTATATATTATAAAACATCTATGGAGTGTGAAATATGTATCGAGAAATATAACAAGACAGCCCGATTGAAAGTCGAGTGCCCATACTGCGACTATAGTGCCTGTAGAAAATGTTGTGAAACCTGGCTATTGAATGAGACGAATCCTAGATGTTTAAATACCGTTTGTGGAAAGGAATGGACACGGCAGTATGTTACGAAGACATTTACGAAAACGTTTGTAAGTAAAGAATATAAGAATCATCGCGAGTCAATTCTATTCGACCAGGAGAGGGCACTATTACCTGCAACCCAGCCGTTGGTTGAGAACATCCTGAAGTGTGAGAGAATAGATAATGAAATCCGTAGAATCGAAGACGTGGAATTGCGAGCAATAAATGTGCGAATTAGCGCCCTTCGTAACGAGCGAAGTGCGTTGAGTCGTAATACTACAACCACGACAGAGCGGACCACGTTTGTTAAGGCGTGTCCTGACTCGGAATGCCGTGGGTTTCTGAGCAGTCAATGGAAGTGTGGAATCTGTGAGAAATGGGCGTGTAGTGATTGTCACGAGATAAAGGGTTTGTCACGTGATTGTGAGCATACATGCAATCCAGACATTGTGGCAACTGTTGCACTCTTGGCAAACGATACTAAGTCGTGTCCGAGTTGTGGAGAGGGAATTCATAAAATAGAAGGATGTGACCAGATGTTCTGCACAATGTGTCATACGGGATTTAGCTGGAGAACCGGGCGTATCGAAACCAACATACATAATCCACACTATTTCGAGTGGTTACGGAGAACTGGTGGCGAAGCTCCACGTAATCCGAATGATATTCAGTGTGGTCGCGAAATAACAAACACTTTCACACGTAATATGACCTCTACTATGCGACTAAAAGGTATAGATACCGAATTAATTAATCGTGTTATGCGAATATGTGAATCTGTAATCCATTTCCGTTATGTAGAATTGAATAGATACGCAGTGGACCATGTGTTGAACAATCAGGGTTTGCGTATACAATACCTTAGGAATTTAATTACGGAGGAGGAATTCAAAACACAGATTCAGAGACTCGATAAGAAGCACCAGAAAAATCGGGAAATCCATAATGTTATGACTATATTATATAATACGGCGACTGATATAATATATCGGTTTGATAATGCTATAACTCTGCGTAATGAAATTCAAGAGGCACGCGATATTTTGAATGAGATGGATACGATTTTGTCATATGTAAATGAATGTTTGTTGGATATATCGAAGACTTATAATTCGAAACGGATTCGAATCGATGGAACTATGCGAGAGAGATAACCTTCCATTCGGAAATGCTTGATAGTTTAACATCATTATTTTCCGAATTTACGAGTGCAACTTTACCACGCCATCTACCGATTATATGCCATGTATTAGTATAGTATTTATATTGTTCGTTACCATCATCGAATGTAGTGATGATTACCTTTTTTGATTTATCTGGGTCGAAAAAACTCCACTGGTCTGACATTTGTGCTTATATTATTGAAACATATTACCTTTATACCATTTGATGTGTTTGTTTACAAACCGCTGTCACATCATTTAAAAAATCTTCATCCGATTTCACAATAGTATCCTCGTATTTGCCTTTCAACAATGCAACTACAATATTCGTTAGTTCCACAGGTACGTAATTCATTACTACGATTTCTCCGGTTTTAATATTCAATATCTTGAAAGCCTTCGCAGGTTTATCCAACATATCCCATATCCACGCGTATACAATAACCTGTAGTTTATGGTCCATCGAAATTTCGCTGGTGCACTTCAGTTCCCAAACGCTTGAATCGGTGATTAAATCGATGATAGCAGAGAACCGAAAGCGTATGTTCTCTGGGAAGTGGGGTGCAAGTGTTTGGTCTATTTTCGCATGCAAATCTTCCATAGAATGATGGATTATTGTGTGTTCTGAGAGAACCTGTGGGTTCTCCCCTATTAATTCAATTCCTATAATCGAATCCAACCGTTCCAAGCAATCGCTCATCGCTTGTTCGGATATCCAGTTATATTCGTCTGCTTCGATTTGCTTTAATTTGAAATACAAACGCTCTTGGATGGCAGTATAGACGTTCGCCAGCAATAGATAATCTCGAATCGAACCACATTGTTCTGGCAATTCCTTGACAATGCGCTTCAAATACATGTGCTCGTTTTCCTTCATCTCAATAAGGGCATTTTCGACCATTTTATAGAGAATATTTTGTTGGTTCTCTTGTTTCAATCGGTCATAATATAATGATGGGATAGCAATACCATTCAGGTCGCTGACCGATTCAAAGAATCCACGCTTCGTTTGCACAATCATTGGTATATCGATTGTACTGGATATAGGAGAACCTAGTGTAAATAATCGGTCAATAATAGGAGAAATATAGTCTAATGTTGAATCGGGTATGAATTTTATTAGTTTTGTAGGTGTTTCATATTTCTTATCGATGAGCGACTTAGCTTTGTTACCATCATCCGGGTAAAAAATAGAACGTGGCATACCCTTGAATCGAACGAAATCGGACTTTATTAAATCATGGTGTCCCATCTTGAGAAACTCGAGTGGTCTGTCGGTAGGGTATTGGTCAAATTCCAATAAATACAAGCCATGCGTCGCACGTGTGCAACCGACATAGAGTGTATTGGGACACTCCGTTTTGTCGGTGATGGTTCTCGCAAATTGATTGAAATAGTTATTATCGAATCCGACGATGAAGACATATTTGCGCTGACGACCCTTTGCACAATGGAAAGTAGAGAACACGATTTTTCCATCGATGACACGTTCGTCCAATTTATCGGATTCGAACATGGGAACATGACACGGGACATTCTGTTCCACAAGGGCGTTCTCCATCTTTCTCACATGGCTATTCACTCCTTTGACAGATGCAGCTAATACAAAAATCTCGTTCGGTTTCACTCCACTATCCAGTAACTCTTTGATAATAAAAACCACTGTTTTTTCTATATTATAACGTGAATTTCTAATGTATGTTACAGGTTCTCCTGGTTTACATGATAACATAAGTTGGTTTCCAAACATAACATCGTTAACGAATGAAGACATAGTATCAGTTATCCTATAGGACATTCGCAGTGGACAATTTACGAACACTTGGCTTTTTAATAGCTCGAATCCCGACCAAATTTGTTCGGCTAACGTTAGGAAGCGCGAATCGGCTCCTTTGAATTGGTATAGACATTGTAATGGGTCGCCGAGAATCAATAACTGAACCGGTTTGGACATATCACGTAGGAACTTCACAATGAATCGGAAATATAATTCTGAGCAATCTTGAAATTCGTCCAACATACATAGGTCAATCGCACCAATTTCACATCGAGGCTTCGTATCATGTAATAACAATCGACGTATACCAGTATCTGTATGACAATCCTCGGTATAATACTTCACTGCAAGACTATGAAAGGTATGTATCTTTATATTAGTCAAATCGAGAACCTTCACCTTTTCTTTAATTTCGAGTCGTAAACTTGAATTATATGTGATTTGTAGAATCGATTGTTCAGGTAGTTGCTTCGCAGTGGATAGGACAGTGCTAGATTTACCGGAACCGGCAACAGCAGAACATATCACATTATATCCCAATTTTAAGTTATCGATGACCAATTGCTGTTCATCGCTTGGCGTATTCATGAGTAAATAATAAGTATAATTATATCTATATTATTTACAGGTGTAGTTTATCGGAACGCATAACCAAAAGTTCCTATAGCAACCAGACCGAGGAGTAAACCACTATGATAATAAAAGCTCATATTTCGATACATTTCTAGCCAAGCCTTTGTTTCCGCGGGCGTTCTAACCTCATTCAACATCCATTTCGATTTAGGTGCCAGAATATAGTAGAAATAATTCACTATAAACGCGAAACCAACGATTGTGCAAACAAGTGACAAGGGCGATACCTTCTCCTTACGTATCAACATGTTATATGTGATAATGATAATTGCCAATACGACACCTAAAGCATACCCTGTATAATAAATGATGGTTCTCTCCCTTGTTATAGAATCGTATGTTTGGACGAGAGATGTGGGTAGGCTCTTACGATACTTTTCTATAACCTCATTTTTATTGGTTAAATATGTCATATAAAACATGGCAATCAGGAAAACAATGGAAACGGAACAGCATATCTTGCACGGCATTATATACTAATCCTATAGATTTTTACGTGTAACGCGAAGTCGAAATGATTTATTGTTCTCTATCGCGCGTAGTAATTTAATTTGGCGATTCGCCTTGGTTTTCGATGTGCATTTCGAGAACACACGCCCTGATTTTTTATTATACACCTTGAAACAACGCCTGTTTCTGACTTTTCTGGTTGCGTATGGCATTCTATATAAGTGTAATATATTATTTAAAAAATGACCAACTAAACATACTTCCATAACTACTTTGGTTTTGTTGTAAAATTGGAATCTCGATAGGAACAGTAGTAACAGGAACAGTAGTAACAGGAACAGTAGTAACAGGAACAGTAGTAACAGGAACAGTAGTAACAGGAACAGTAGTAACAGGAACAGTAGTAACAGGAACAGTAGTAACAGGAACAGTTGGCGAATTTTGTAACTGTTTAAAATCAACTAAATACTGACTTATTTTACTCTTTAATTGAACATTATCAATTACTACAGGTTGTGGCGTGCTTGCGTTTGCTAGGGTTGCTAAATTCAACATTTCATCAATATTATTACTAGAAAACAAATCATTCATTAAGTCTATCCTATAATTGATATACTTATCGAATATTGATTTTGGAACTTCTGATGCAAGCTGTTTTATACCACCCAAATCAATTCCGATTGCCATTAATACACCTATATTAGGGGTAATTTTAGTTATAGTTGTGCCAGCAGGCGGCTTGTATTTAGAAATTAATTCATCAATCTTAGCAATTGGAACAGGTGTAGTATCCATAGTGGTCGATAACTCCAAAACAAGGTCAGATAATCGCTTAGCAAACGTCTCTAGATAGACAATATTTTTATCAATAAACTCTTTAGTGCCTGGAGGAGAACCCGAAGGGATAGGCTTTGTTTTGTAATCCGATAACGCCTTGCTAATATAATTTAATTGCATATTTAATATGGAAGACGATTTTGTTAACCCTTCACTGCAAGATCCACATAGTGATAAAAATAGAACTGATATTAATACTATAATCAAAAATGTAATGGAACTAAACTTAAACATACGTAGTTATATAATATAAAAATATTATATATCGATTCAAAACTGAACTATATAAGTTGCTCGCATGGTTCCATTCACATCTAATGTATATGCTGGAGCGGATGTGGAAATTCCTACATTTCCATCCGAATAATAAATATTGCCACCAACACCTGTAACCCATAATGTAGGACCCGTATAACCGGTAGACCCAGTAACTCCTGTATATCCAGTAGCTCCCGTATATCCTGTATATCCAGTCGACCCAGTAACTCCAGTATAACCCGTTGACCCAGTAACTCCAGTATAACCCGTCGACCCAGTAACTCCAGTATAACCCGTCGACCCAGTAACTCCGGTGTAACCAGTCGACCCAGTAACTCCGGTGTAACCAGTCGACCCAGTGACTCCGGTGTAACCAGTCGACCCAGTAACTCCCGTATATCCAGTCGACCCAGTAACTCCCGTATATCCAGTCGACCCAGTAACTCCCGTATATCCAGTCGACCCAGTGACTCCTGTGTAACCCGTCGACCCAGTGACTCCTGTGTAACCCGTCGACCCAGTAACTCCAGTGTAACCCGTCGACCCAGTAACTCCAGTGTAACCCGTCGACCCAGTCTCGCCTGTATAACCCGTCGACCCAGTGACTCCTGTATAACCCGTTGACCCAGTGACTCCTGTATAACCCGTCGACCCAGTGACTCCAGTATAACCAGTGGATCCAGTGACTCCAGTATAACCAGTGGACCCAGTGACTCCAGTATAACCAGTGGACCCAGTGACTCCAGTATAACCAGTTGCGCCAGTCTCTCCAGTGTAACCCGTCGACCCAGTTTCTCCAGTATAACCAGTGGCACCAGTCTCTCCAGTATAACCAGTGGACCCAGTGACTCCAGTATAACCAGTGGACCCAGTGACTCCAGTATAACCAGTGGCACCAGTCTCTCCAGTATAACCAGTGGACCCAGTGACTCCAGTATAACCAGTGGACCCAGTTTCTCCTGTATAACCAGTGGCACCAGTCTCACCGATGTAACCAGTCGACCCAGTAACCCCTGTATAACCAGTCGACCCTGTATAACCAGTCGAACCAGTCTCACCGGTGTAACCAGTCGACCCAGTAACCCCTGTATAACCAGTCGACCCTGTATAACCAGTATATCCAGTAACTCCGGTATAACCAGCTGAACCAGTCTCTCCAGTCCAACCTGTATATCCTGTCGACCCTGTATATCCCGTAGAACCCGTAACACCAGTCCAACCAGTGGGCCCAGTAGGACCTATAGGTAGTATTTGGTTCGCCAATGTGGTGCGTATATACGAAATTGTAGGCGGATTGAAAAAAATTGTAATATTATTTGCAAGAGAACTACTACTACCATATTGCTTACCGTAAACTTTAATTCGTATATTGCAATCCAGATTCGGTAACGTATAATATGGGAAAAATAGAGAATTCACATATCTATGCGAAATTATATTTGCTGTTATGGGCGTAGGAACATTCGAACCATCTATAATTAATACTTCATTACCAGCCAAATCTACATAAAATATTCTCATAAAGAATGCGACATTACCGGCCAATTGATTCGAGCTTGCGTATAAATACAAATCCCATAATCCGGGTGCAATCGATGTGGTGGTAACCCCCACGAAAGCAGTAGTAAATACACCAATCAGATGTTCTGATAAATTATTGAGAGCAAATGTATATGTAAGTGACGTCTGTATTGCATTCATACTTGGGTCATCCACCAAATTTCCCGACAAATCAGGAATAAGCACATTCTGACTAGGCGACAAAAACAGATTATATTCTAACGATAATCCAGGTGGACCCTCTACACCAATACCTACTGGACCAGTTACTCCCGTGTATCCTACCGAACCAGTTGACCCCGTATAACCTGTAACTCCAGTTTCTCCTCTTACTCCAGTTGCTCCTGTTGGTCCGGCCGCTCCGGTTACCCCGGCTGCTCCAGTCGCTCCTGTATAGCCTGTGGTTCCATTATATCCAGTTACTCCGGTTGCTCCTGTAGGACCAAGTGGTCCGGTTCTCCCAATCGAACTGTATCCAGGTATAATCGGTAGAGAAGATGGAGGAATACAGTAATCTGATGCCGTTGTGCCAGTTACACCTAAGCAAACTGCATTACCCGAACAACTACCTAATGGAACCTGAAAATAGTCGGTAGTAGTATGCGATATAACATTCAACATTACATTTTGTGTTTGTGCACCGGCGGTTTTTTTACTAGCGTCTGAATTTCTGATTTTTAATAAATTTGTGTAATCACTAGACGACATTATATATATAAATGATGTTTGTTTTTTATCATTTTTTACTAAATCAAATCTTACTTCGCGCCGGCACAAGTGTTACATTTCGTTGGATTGGCAAGCCTTCCAATCATAGAAGTTCCTAGGACTGGTGATGTTCGAACTGGTGCATATAATCTCATCATCACGTTGTATGTATATACTATAGCCGGTTACAAAATTGATTCAATAATTGCAAAAATAACGGTGATTATCAGAAACACAAATGAACCCAACTATAGCCGACCTATGCGAGTTAATACAGAAATTGTCCGACAAGATAGACCGACTCGAGAAAGTGATAAAGACGAATGGCTGTGCTATGGGAATGGGGTTTAATACCCCGGAAGTAAATATTGAAGAGTGGACTCGTAATTGCATCGTTCGTCAAGACGACATAGACACAGTGTATCGGGATGGCGGATTGGATGCGATGAAGAATTGTGTGTTGTATAATAACGGTCTATCGCCTATACCACTAATGATGAACAAGAATGTGCTGTATGTGTTCGATGAAAATGGATGGTCAAAATGGACAGACGAACACCTTAGATTAGTCGTCAAAAATATATGGCAGAAATTTGTTTATGTGCATATGAATACACCTGTCGACCCGTCAGTGGAAGAGGAGCTACGAGACTTTCACAGAAAGAAAATTATCGAACTAAGAAAGACGGTATATGAGATAAAGAAGAACCGCGTGGAATTCGCTAGGTATTTGAAAGGTGTTAGTGTTCTATAAAATTGATTCAGATTTTGGTGTATATTTTTTAATCCAATAACAATGGCTCAATATCTAGCAAAGAAGAACACACACGAACGCGACAAGGACATCTCATTCGATGAGGGTCCCCACATTTACACGGTGAAGGGTGAAAAGGGTTACACAAGTGTGACGACTTGGAACCACGAACATTTCTCTCAGTTCGACAGCGACAAAATCGTCAACAACATTTTGAAGAGTAAGAAGATGAACGACCCAACTTACAAATACTACGGAATGACGAGGCAGGATATTATCGACTCGTGGGATAAGAACCGCGACACGGCGGCGACGGCGGGAACACAGACACACTATAACGTCGAGTGCTTCTATAACGGAATCGAAGTGAATGACGATAGCATCGAATACAAATACTTCCAGGAGTTCGTCAGGGACCACCCTCATTTGGAAGCATATAGGACAGAGTGGTGTGTATATTACGAGGAAATCCGAGTTTCGGGTTCCATTGACATGGTCTTTCGCGACACTAGGACGGGGGAATTCTTGATATATGACTGGAAGCGCTCAAAGGGAATCGAGTATGAGAGTTACGGAGGAAAGACTGCCATCACACCCTGCATCCGTCATCTACCGGACACCAATTTCTGGCACTACTCACTACAGCTTAATGTGTATAGAAAGATACTACAGGATAAGTATGGGTTGAAAATCACAGGTCTCGCGCTCGTGGTTTTGCATCCAGACAACCAGAGCAAGACATATGAGGTAATCGAAGTCCCGATGATGGACCGGGAGATGAATGACCTATGGGAACACAGAAAACAAGAACTGCAAAAGAAAATGATATAAACCGAAATAAACATATAATAAAACAAAATGCTGAAAAACAAGATACGATTCACAATATATTTTTTATATTATTATTTTTTATATACGGTTCGGCAGTTACTTATAAGGCTCAATATATTGAAGGCTCCACCGAAGCCGGTTGACCCAATTGAAGAATACATAAAGCCAAGAAAGGCGAAATTACTAAGGACATATGAAACTGACCTGAATATGAATACAAATATCGACCAACGTATATATAACAAAAAAACGTTCAATGAGCTACTGAAAGACGAGGCAAATGACATAGAACGCTTATGGAAGACACGTATATTATACGAATCCACACCTAGAGGAACCATCATGATGTATTACGATATTTATAAACAGGGTTTCGCATATTACGCAGACCAAAACGGTGTTCCATATTCGATTCTCAATGGAATGGCGATGAAATACGTAGTGACCTTTTTTTGCAGAGACTTGTTTTTTGATGAGGAGACAATCACGATTGAGCGCATGCCACCTTTAGTCAAAATATTCGAAGACGACGATAAACCTGTAAACAAAGATAAAGACAAAGACAAAGACAAAGAGAAAGAAAATCAACCGTTTGCAAAACTTAAAAACTACCAAAATACCGAAACCAATCCAAATGCTAAGAAGACAGTAGATGATAAACCACTAGAAAAACCTAAAATGAAAAATAAATTTATTAGTCTTGGAAAAATGCATAATTTTTCAGTCATCCAACGAAGGCCGAAACAACTGAGAGGGATATCGACAAATGCGACTAGACATGATGGCCTATTTACAGGAAAGATATCGTATAAAGACTTCAAAAACAGACAGGTTAAGTAGTCTTACTCTTCAACCAAATAACATAACCAGTGCTTTTTACAAGAGAGAACGACGTGCCTAGATGGGATTTTGCAATCAAATATGCCTTCATCTCCTTCTCCGACAACGATTTGAGATATTCTTCGGGTGTCATATAATTTTTATCAACAATAAAAATTATAAATGTCTAATCAATTTTTAGGGTAAATAAAATCGATAGGTATAGTATAAGATGTCTCTGGTAACGTTGAAGAAGAAGACGGCAGCGAAATATAATTCTATGAGTGCAAACCGTAGTGCATTTTCATTAAATGGCACACGTCGTAGTCAGGGTTATGTGGGACAAGATACACTCGGGCGCTCGCTACCGAGAACCCCGATGAATGGTAATGTGCCTAGAGGTCATGGTGGTTGCTGTGGAACTTACACTATTGGAACTATAGTCCAGTCAGGTGTAACATGCACAAATGACCCGAGTGTACTAAAAGCATCTGTTGTAGGAACGTCTGGTCAGTTGTCGGTTCAAAATAAGTGGGTTCGTAGACCCCAACCATTCGCGGTTGTGAAGCCAGATTCAAATCAAAATATAAACACACAGCAGGATTATATTGCTAGAATGCAACAGAAGGCCATATTGGAGGCTAAAAATTCAGAAACGGCATGCACGAGCACGGCGCCTAACAGTTGCGATGCGCTAATGCAGGTTTTCTTTGCGAGACAGGGTAAGTCGAATGTATTCAAGCGTAGCAAAGATGTTTGCAATGTAACCAAGGATTTATCTGGCGAGAGTAAGTCACAAGGCTTATATATGTTGAACCTTACTAAGCAGTGTTACGAGAATGATATATACAAATTTACTCGTAATACACGTAGCGACCCACTACCGGGAAACTAAAAGTTTTCATTTTTTATTTTTATTGTTTTTATATTAATAAAAACAATAAAAACTATCTATAAATCATACAACATTTTGAATGTGAGAACAAATGAAAAATTCGAATTATTTATATCTAATGGCCGTCCATGGTCATCGAACACTTGTATATGCAATCGCTGTATATCTACAGGTCCGAAATACTTACGTGGTTCCGTTACAAGACTCAAATTATTCGCCATATAAACCGAAAAACTGTTTGATTGCATAGCAATTCGCGCCAGAACGTTCTCGCTGACATGCTTATCATGGAAAGCATTAAAAAATAGGCTATTACCACTCCGTTGATAATCATCGATACTCAAATATACATATCGCATTATACTCATATCAGCAACGGTATCGGCTACATACTGGTTTGAACCGAAATATTTTGCTTTATTGAATCCTAAGTTCCAACCAATCTTGGTAGTTATACTGGTATCATCTACACAACATTTAATACTCTTCGTAAAATCTAGACCTATCGAATTTACCATATTTGAATTTGCATATGCGGGATTCGGACCGACCGTTACTTTGGCACTACCGGATGAATTTTCGTTAATATCGATGGTGAACTTTATATAAGAAAACACACTATTCACATCAACTAGATTACCAGAACCATCCAATGGTGCCAACAGACTATTTATTTTATTGAGTAAATCAGTTGCGTCATAATTTCCATCAGGTATAATAATCGTCTTTTCGAATTGTGTAATTGGTCCGTTCTCAACAAGTTGTTTATCGGCATAAACATAGAGAAAATTATTACCATATTTTGATGAAATCGCATAATAGGAAATCGGAAATTCTACGGATGATAGCTGCATAGAAACCACTTTATTCAATCGAGACGGTAATTGAATTATGAAATCGGATGCAGACGTGGTAGTATAATTATCACGAAATCGTGTATCAACAGAGACATACTTGGTTATAGTCCGTGTATTCAATGGATTCAACTGCCCTTGAAAATATTCGCTTTGGCTAGAATAGACAAATGGTCGTTCATCACGAGTAATAAGTTCTTTCTCAGCACGCGTTTTTGTTGTTGATTCCGATGTAGCTGTATATTCGTATTGTTTCTGACGATTCGGTTCTAAATCTGTAGTCCCGAATTTCCTATATGTTAATAGTTGTTTTGCCTTGGTCAAGAATTCGATGAGATTCCGCTTCATTTTTTTATCCACATGTCCGCTCGATAGTAATTGTTCTCGTATTTCGTATTCTTTTAATTCGATATCGCTGGCGCTATAATTACTCTTCGGATTCAACTTGAAGAATTTTTCAAGGTCAATAATACTATAATTTTCAATATCTAAATCCAGGTCTGACATATTATATTATATTAAAAACATATTATAATATCCACTCGAATCTGTAAAACACCTATCTATATACACAATCCTTCAACATTTCCTTTATTTCATCGATTTCGGCCTGCTGACGTTTCACAGTGGCCTCCAATTCACTTATTCTATTCTCTTGCTGCTTATTTACAGCTTCTAATCGTGTATTATTCGCTTGCACCTGTTTGTCCAATTCCTGGGTTGAAGATAACAATATGGTCCAGATGGTATCTTTGTTCAACACATGGAAGTCTTCGACATGATGACCATAGACGAAAACGCTCTTCCGAATAATTCCTCTGTATTCTTCATCGGATTTCATAAATATGGTGTTACCATTATAGGTTCTATGCTCTAGCGGATCACCATGTTCATCAACGAATGAAACCTGTGTATCCGGTATATGGGCATCAATCGAGAACATTTTATCCGTTATGGTATTTGTTTTCTTGACTATGATTTCGTTACGATTCTTGTCATATAATTTTATATTACCATTCAAAATATCATTAGTGGACTTATTTATTAATGTTATGGTCTTGTTATCAATGAATACATTTTCATATATCGATGGCACGAAATCGTGGTTAGTTGAAACGGCCGCTGGTAATACCTGTTTTACTTCTTGTGCAATAAATCCGTATATAGATTCGCGACCCTGTTTTTCACTATCTATATGTTCGTATTTCCTGGGTTGTATTTTCCTTAGAATATTCAGACTCGAATTACTAATATCCACAACATTTTTCTTTATTCGGCTATCGGATGTGGCGAAGTATGAGGTGGCAGTTACACTCGAAGCTGTATTAATTGCGCCGAGGACAGCTAATCCTCCTGCTATCGTTGCGGAACTACTAAGATTCAATCCAGATGAAGTTGTTAAGCCAGCAACTGTCAATCCTCCCGAAATTGTGGATGAAGCAGTAACATTCAATTGAAATAAACTAGCCGTTCCTCCAACTCTCAGAGTTCCTCCAACGGTTGCGGATCCGGCAACAATCAATGAACCACTGACAGTAGCGCCACCAGAAATCGTTGCTCCTGTGAGAGTTGATATACCGCCTACAGTCAATCCTCCTGATACTGTAGCCGAACTACTAAGATTCAATGAAGCTAAACTTACTGCTCCTAGCACAGTAAGGCTCCCAGCTACCGTGGTACTCGAACCAACATTCAATGTTCCACTAACACTGGCTCCTCCGGAAATAGTTGCTCCTGTTAACGTTGATAACCCTCCAACATTCAATGCTCCACTAACACTAGCACCTCCATTTATAGTTGCTCCTGTTAACGTTGATAACCCTCCAACATTTAACGCTCCACTAACACTAGCGCCTCCATTTATAGTTGCTCCTGTTAATGTTGATAACCCGGTTACTCCGAGTGTGGAAGCTAAGTTAGCTGCACCTCCAACATTCAACGCTCCACTAACACTAGCAGCACCTGAAATGGTTGCTCCTGTTAACGTTGATAGTCCTCCAACATTCAATGCTCCGCTAACACTAGCACCTCCATTTATAGTTGCTCCCGTTAATGTTGATAACCCGGTTACTCCGAGCGTAGAAGCTAAGTTAGCTGCACCTCCAACATTTAATGCTCCACTAACACTGGCACCACCAGAAATAGTTGCTCCCGTTAATGTTGATAATCCAGTAACTCCTAGTGTTGAAGCTAAGTTAGCTGCGCCTCCAACATTCAACGCTCCACTAACACTAGCAGCACCTGAAATGGTTGCTCCTGTTAACGTTGATAGTCCTCCAACATTCAATGCTCCGCTAACACTAGCACCTCCATTTATAGTTGCTCCTGTTAACGTTGATAGTCCTCCAACATTCAATGCTCCGCTAACACTAGCACCTCCATTTATAGTTGCTCCCGTTAATGTTGATAACCCGGTTACTCCGAGTGTAGAAGCTAAGTTAGCTGCACCTCCAACATTTAACGCTCCACTAACACTGGCACCACCAGAAATAGTTGCTCCTGTTAACGTTGATAATCCTCCAACATTCAATGCTCCACTAACACTAGCACCACCAGAAATAGTTGCTCCTGTTAACGTCGATAATCCTCCAACATTCAACGCTCCACTAATACTGGCTCCTCCGGAAATAGTTGCTCCTGTTAATGTTGATAACCCGGTTACTCCGAGTGTAGAAGCTAAGTTAGCTGCACTTCCAACATTTAATGCTCCACTAACACTGGCTCCTCCATTTATAGTCGCTCCTGTTAACGTCGATAATCCTCCAACATTTAATGCTCCACTAACACTAGCTCCTCCATTTATAGTTGCTCCTGTTAATGTTGATAATCCAGTAACTCCTAATGTAGAAGCTAAGTTAGCTGCGCCTCCGACGTTCAATGCTCCACTAACACTGGCACCACCTGAAATGGTTGCTCCTGTCAGCGTAGATAATCCAGTAACTCCTAGCGTTGTAGCTAAGTTCGCTGCGCCTCCAACATTTAATGCTCCACTAACACTGGCTCCTCCGGAAATAGTTGCTCCTGTTAACGTTGATAACCCTCCAACATTCAACGCTCCGCTAACACTGGCTCCTCCATTTATAGTCGCTCCTGTCAGCGTAGATAATCCAGTAACTCCTAGTGTTGTAGCTAAATTGGCTGCGCCTCCAACATCCAATATTCCACTAACACTGGCTCCTCCAGAAATAGTTGCTCCTGTTAACGTCGATAACCCTCCAACATTCAATGTTCCACTAATGCTAGAAGCACCTAATACTGATTCATTCTGTAAAGTGCTTGTTCCAATAACCCGTAACGTTCCTCCCAAAGTTGCATTTGAACCAACATTCAATGCTCCACTAACACTGGCTCCTCCAGAAATAGTTGCTCCTGTTAACGTCGATAATCCTCCGACGTTCAATGCTCCACTAACACTGGCTCCTCCAGAAATGGTAGCTCCTGTTAATGTTGATAATCCTCCAACATTCAATATTCCACTAACACTGGCTGCTCCGGAAATAGTTGCTCCTGTTAACGTTGATAATCCAGTAACTCCTAGTGTTGTAGCTAAATTGGCTGCGCCTCCAACATTTAACGCTCCACTAACACTGGCTCCTCCGGAAATAGTTGCTCCTGTTAATGTTGATAGTCCTCCAACATTCAATGCTCCACTAACACTAGCTCCTCCATTTATAGTTGCTCCTGTTAATGTTGATAATCCAGTAACTCCTAATGTAGAAGCTAAGTTAGCTGCGCCTCCGACGTTCAATGCTCCACTAACACTGGCAGCACCTGAAATGGTTGCTCCTGTCAGCGTAGATAATCCAGTAACTCCTAGCGTTGTAGCTAAGTTCGCTGCGCCTCCAACATTCAATGCTCCACTAACACTAGCTCCTCCAGAAATAGTTGCTCCTGTTAATGTTGACAATCCTCCAACATTCAACGCTCCACTAACACTAGCTCCTCCAGAAATAGTTACTCCTGTTAACGTTGATAACCCAGTAACTCCTAGTGTTGAAGCTAAGCTCGCCGCGCCTCCAACATTCAACGCTCCACTAACACTGGCTCCTCCATTTATAGTCGCTCCTGTTAACGTCGATAATCCTCCAACATTTAACGCTCCACTAACACTAGCACCTCCATTTATAGTTGCTCCTGTTAATGTTGATAACCCAGTAACTCCTAGTGTTGAAGCTAAGCTCGCCGCGCCTCCAACATTCAACGCTCCACTAACACTGGCAGCACCTGAAATAGTTGCTCCTGTTAATGTTGATAACCCTCCAACATTCAATGTTCCACTAACACTGGCACCGCCTGAAATAGTTGCTCCTGTTAACGTCGATAACCCTCCAACATTCAATGTTCCGCTAATGCTAGAAGCACCTAATACCGATTCATTCTGTAAAGTGCTTGTTCCAATAACTCGTAATGTTCCTCCCAAAGTTGCATTTGAACCAACATTCAATGCTCCACTAACACTGGCTCCTCCAGAAATAGTTGCTCCTGTTAACGTTGATAATCCTCCGACATTTAACGCTCCGCTAACACTAGCACCTCCATTTATAGTTGCTCCTGTTAATGTTGATAACCCAGTAACTTCTAGTGTTGAAGCTAAGCTCGCCGCGCCTCCAACATTTAACGCTCCGCTAACACTAGCACCTCCATTTATAGTTGCTCCCGTTAACGTTGATAATCCAGTAACCCCTAATGTTGAAGCTAAGCTCGCCGCGCCTCCAACATTCAACGCTCCACTAACACTGGCACCACCAGAAATAGTTGCTCCCGTTAATGTTGATAATCCAGTAACTCCTAGTGTTGTAGCTAAATTGGCTGCGCCTCCAACATTCAATGCTCCACTAACACTGGCAGCACCTGAAATAGTTGCTCCTGTTAATGTTGATAACCCTCCAACATTCAATGTTCCACTAACACTAGCACCACCAGAAATAGTTGCTCCTGTTAACGTTGATAATCCAGTAACTCCTAGTGTTGTAGCTAAATTGGCTGCGCCTCCAACATTTAACGCTCCACTAACACTGGCTTCTCCGGAAATAGTTGCTCCTGTTAATGTTGATAACCCTCCAACATTCAATATTCCACTAACACTGGCTCCTCCAGAAATAGTTGCTCCTGTTAACGTCGATAACCCTCCAACATTCAATGTTCCGCTAATGCTAGAAGCACCTAATACTGATGCATTCTGTAAAGTGCTTGTTCCAATAACCCGTAACGTTCCTCCCAGAGTTGCATTTGAACCAACATTCAATGCTCCACTAACACTGGCTCCTCCGGAAATAGTTGCTCCTGTTAACGTCGATAATCCTCCGACGTTCAATGCTCCACTAACACTAGCACCTCCATTTATAGTTGCTCCTGTTAATGTTGATAACCCAGTAACTCCTAGTGTTGAAGCTAAGTTAGCTGCACTTCCAACATTTAATGCTCCACTAACACTGGCAGCACCTGAAATGGTTGCTCCTGTTAATGTTGATAGTCCTCCAACATTCAATGCTCCACTAACACTAGCTCCTCCATTTATAGTTGCTCCTGTTAATGTTGATAGTCCAGTAACTCCTAATGTAGAAGCTAAGTTAGCTGCGCCTCCGACGTTCAATGCTCCACTAACACTGGCACCACCTGAAATGGTTGCTCCTGTTAATGTTGATAGTCCTCCAACATTTAACGCTCCACTAACACTAGCTCCTCCATTTATAGTTGCTCCCGTTAATGTTGATAATCCGGTTACTCCTAGTGTTGAAGCTAAGTTAGCTGCGCCTCCAACATTTAACGTTCCACTAACACTGGCTCCTCCGGAAATAGTTGCTCCTGTTAACGTTGATAATCCAGTAACTCCGAGTGTTGAAGCTAAATTCGCTGCACCTCCAACATTCAATGCTCCACTAACACTGGCTCCACCTGCTATAGTTGCGTTATTTAATATACTGTTACCATAAACATTCAAATTTCCACCTATATTTACATTCTTCGCAATACCTACACCTCCTTTCACTTGTATTGCTCCACTTGCTGTGCTAGTCGATTGACCAGTTCCATTCACATACAATTCGTGAAATATATCTACATCACCACCATCCAATATAGACATTACCAAAAATGTATCATCATAAAATTCCGCAATCGGCTCGGTTCCAAATTGTCTAACAATTAATGCTGGTCCAGTTCCATTATTAGAAATATCTACACGTTCTGAGAAATAAATATTCAAACTAATATCATTTTGGTAAATATTACCAGTGTAATTCAAATTACCATCCAAAAATATATCTCCGTGTAGATATGTTGTTCCATTTACATTCAAATTACCACCTATTCCAACACCACCTGAAACAACAAGCGCACCTGAATTTGTGCTGGTTGAAGTAGTAGTATTCGAAATTACAACAACATTGGCGAATGTCTTGTTACCAGTAATCGTTTCGGCCCCAGAAATATGAACTATATCAGTTTCATCTATTGTAGCACCACCACCTATGAGAGATATTATATAATTGTAACTACTATCTAATCCTGCATTACTAATTTTACCACCTATTCCTACGCCACCAGTCACAACCAGTGCTCCTGAATTTGTGCTGGTTGAATTGGTAGTATTCGTTACTACAGTTTCTCCGGAAAAAGTCGCGGTGGTAGCATTCAATCCGCCATACGCAAACACAGTTCCTCCTACATTCAGAGAACCGGCGACGGTAGCAGAACCAGCAACCGATGCGTCTTGTAAAATGGTAGTTCCACCAACATTCAATGACCCAGAAATGGTAGCAGAACCAGCAACCGATGCGTCTTGTAAAATGGTAGTTCCACCAACATTCAATGACCCAGAAATGGTAGCAGAACCAGCGACCGATGCATCTTGGAGTCTTGTTGTTCCAGATACATTCAATGACCCAGTAATGGTGGCAGATCCACCCACAGTTACATTCTGTAATAAACTTCTTCCACCAACCCTCAATGACCCAGTAATGGTAGCAGACCCATCAACTGAAGTATCTCGGAGGCTAGTTGTTCCTCCAACAATTAGCGAGCCAGCAATGGTAGCAGAACTTTCAATCGAAGTATCTTGTAATATAGTTGTTCCTGCAACATTCAAGGACCCAGTAATGGTGGCAGAGCCACCCACAGTTACACTCTGTAATATAGTTGTTCCTGCAACATTCAAGGACCCAGTAATGGTGGCAGAGCCACCCACAGTTACACTCTGTAATACAGTTGTTCCACCAACCCTCAATGACCCTGCAACAGTAGCAGATCCATCAACTGAAGTATCTTGGAGGCTAGTTGTTCCTCCAACCTTCAATGACCCAGCAATGGTAGCAGAACTATCAATTGAAGCATCATGTAGTATAGTTGTTCCTCCAACAATTAGCGAACCAGCAATGGTAGCAGAACTATCAATCGACACATCCTGTAGTATAGTTGTTCCCGCAACATTCAATGACCCAGTAATTGTGGCAGAGCCACCAACAGTTACACTCTGTAATACAGTTTTTCCACCAACTCTCAATGACCCGGCAACGGTGGCAGAGCCACCCACAGTTACACTTTGTAATACAGTTGTTCCACCAACCCTCAACGACCCCGCAACAGTAGCAGACCCATCAATTGAAGTATCTTGGAGGCTAGTTGTTCCTCCAACAATTAGCGAACCAGCAATGGTAGCAGAACTATCAATTGAAGTATCTTGTAGTATAGTTGTTCCTGCAACATTTAATGACCCGGCAATAGTCGAAGAACCGGCAACAGTTACACTTTGTAATACAGTTGTTCCAACAACATTTAATGACCCAGCAATAGTCGAAGACCCGGCAACAGTTACACTCTGTAATACAGTTGTTCCACCAACCCTCAACGACCCCGCAACAGTAGCAGACCCATCAACTGAAGTATCTTGGAGGCTAGTTGTTCCTCCAACAATTAGCGAACCAGCAATCGTAGCAGAACTTTCAATCGAAGCATCTTGTAATATAGTTGTTCCAACAACATTCAAGGACCCGGAAATGGTGGCAGAGCCACCTACAGTTACACTTTGTAATTCAGTTGTTCCACCAACGTTCAAGGACCCGGAAATGGTGGCAGAGCCACCCACAGTTATGCTCTGTAATACAGTTCTTCCACCAACCCTCAATGACCCTGTAACGGTAGCAGACCCATTAACTGAAGTATCTCGGAGGCTAGTTGTTCCTCCAACAATTAGCGAACCAGCAATGGTAGCAGAACTTTCAACTGAAGTATCTTGGAGGCTAGTTGTTCCTCCAACAATTAGCGAACCAGCAATGGTAGCAGAACTATAAATCGAAGCATCCTGTAGTTTAGTTGTTCCTGCAACATTCAATGACCCAGCAACAGTAGCAGAGCCACTCACAGTTACACTCTGTAATACAGTTGTTCCTCCAACCCTCAATGACCCTGCAACGGTGGCAGAGCCACCCACAGTTACGCTTTGTAATACAGCCGTTCCACCAACACTCAATGACCCAGCAATAGTCGAAGACCCGGCAACAGT
>Ga0214921_10002351_pt1 | contig 30971 bp, 34 predicted proteins | sample LL1505_MetaG_FD_177992 | JGI IMG/M metagenome (GOLD analysis project Ga0214921, IMG submission 177992) | Freshwater microbial communities from Lake Lanier, Atlanta, Georgia, United States - LL-1505 | ecosystem: Environmental > Aquatic > Freshwater > Lake | place: USA: Georgia | collected... | reverse complement strand
TTCATCAAATGGGAAGGGTCTTAATCTATTCGCTATAATAGCGTCTATTCCCTGATAGCTCAGTCGGTAGAGCGACGGACTGTTAATCCGCAGGTCCCTGGTTCGAGTCCAGGTCGGGGAGCCAAAGGCTTGTGTGGTCTGGGTTTAGCGTCGACATTAATTTGCAACTAACCGTTGCTCTTTTTTGGAGAGTTAAACATGAATGATCATAAATTAGCATTAAACACCTCACTGGTCCGAGGTGAACCCTTTACCTTCAGCGCCCTTATTGATGCCTATATGGTGGCGTATCGAGGTCGAGATCGCGACCAAATTAACCGTTTGCAGTACTTCATTGAGCACCTTGGCAATCACATCGCCTCTGAGATTGATCCCGATGTAATTGATGATTGTTTAATTGCCCTTCAAAAGCGCGGCAAGCTCATGAATAAGGGTGGCACCAAACCCGGGGGCACAATTATTGCCACGCGCCAACCTTTGGCAAATGCCACCATCAATCGCTATCGCTGCTCCATTCAAGCCGTGTTGACATGGGCGAGAAAAAAACGCCTCATGCCCAAGGGCTGGACTAATCCAGTAAATGAAACGCAACGATTGCCCGAGGATAATATGCGCACACGCTATTTAAAGCCCCATGAGTATGAAGCGCTGATTAAAATGTGCCGGATTTCGCAGTGGGAAAAGCTTACTGCCTTAGTAATGATGGCTGTCACTACAGGCGCTCGGCGGGGAACGCTAATGGGCCTGCGTTGGAATGATATTGACCTTGAGCGGGCTGAGGCTTCGGTGCAGCGTACGAAAAATGGCGAACCGTTTGTATTGATATTAATTGCTGATGTAGTCAATGAACTAAAGCGCTTCGCCCCGCAACATCAAAAGGATGCCCTAGTATTTTGTGGTCGCAACCCTTATAAGCCAGCAAACTTTAATAAAAGCTGGGAGACGGCACTAAAAAATGCCCAGCTTAATAACACCGATGTAGTTTTTCACACGCTGCGGCACACGCATGCGAGCTGGCTAGCACGACAAGGAACACCACTGCTCGCTATTGCCGATTCGATGGGCCATAAATCACTTGCTATGACACAACGTTACGCCCATTTATGTGTAGACAGTCGAAAGGAAATGATTCATAAAACATTTCTGACGGTCTAGACAAAGCAAAATACTTCCTGCTACTCTCACATATGTGAAAGTAGTAGGAATATGAAAAATACTGAAAACCATAAGAGCCTCAATGAGTTTATCGAAGAAACTCTTCAGGCTGCTGATCAAATTATTGATGATTCCTTTGCACATCTAAATGAGCATGATGGTGCGGAGGAGGCCTACAAAAAAACTGATATATGCCAACAGTTTCAAATATATCTAAACAAGATTTCCGAGGGTTTTGATTATGAAGTAGTCCAATTATCACTATTAGATGCAATTGAACAGAATAGTTACGCTGACTTCGACGTTCAAGCTGTTGAAATCAACATCAAATTATTCGTTGATGGCGAACAAACGGATCTCTTTCCCTCTTTCCGATTTGGAATAAAGCTTGGACTATTAAGTAGCTTAACGGCCCTATATCTTGGAATGGCTAAGTACTTAATGAATAAAAATGAACCGGTAGAGGTTGCAAAATTTACCCTCAAAGCCGGGGTCGCTCTTGGCAAGATTTGTGGTGTGCATGACGAAATACAACGTAAAACAATGGCAATAGAGCACGCCTATACGGCTAAAAAGCTACACTTCAAAGCTGAACTAGATAGGCATCAAAAAGCAGAGCAATCAAAAAAAGCCAGAAAAAAGGCTGCTGAAGATTCAATAAGTAAAGTTAAGGACGAAATTAAAAAATATTGGGAAGATTGGGAGGAAGACCCCAGTCTTTATAAGCATCTAAATCGGTTTGTATCGGTCATAAACAAGCACTTTGAAAAAAAGATTCATATTGAAACTGTTCGCCGCTGGATCAAAGAATGGTCGGCAGAAAAATACCTTAAAGAACAATTTGAGCTGTACTTTCCCTCTTCATATCTCCACTATGATGATTTCGATAGAGAGCGATTTATTTCCGATATGGTATTGGCTTGCAAAAAATGGGGCGTGAAAAAACCTCAGATCGAAATTTTCTATTTCCAACTTGTCAATAAAATTTAATCAGATAAATCAGCACTGCCGGCAGGACTGATTTATCGAGCGTATCACCCTTCTCAAACTCTCCTTTACTTGCGAAGATTCCATCAAACCGAAATGGTTTCGGTTTGTCTGCCTAGACCACAGACCACATCAAGCAAAAATAAATGGAGCATTTAATGGAAGAATCTATTCTTAGCAATATTCAGAGTAAATCTGATTTTTTAGAAACCCCAGAGGGCAAATGTCTATTTGGATCAGAAAATGCTATCAATTGGTTTGAGCGCACTCATAAAGAAGAGCTAGTTAATTCTGGCGCATTAATTAAAGTGCGGGGTAGCTGGTATCGCATGCGACCAGCCTATGACAAAAAGGTTATCGAAATAGCCCAAAACACTGCCCGTAAAACCCTGGAGATAAAAAATGAATCTAACTAAATTAGCGTCAACAGCACCCGTTTTTTCCAAGCTCTATCAGTTCGGCGAGATAAGCGGTCGAATCACCTTGTGGATCGATAAAGATAGCGGGGAGCGTGTGCAAATTGAATTCTTACCCAATGATTTTGTTACTCCCATCCTTTATGCCAGCATCAATTCGGATGATCTTAAAGATGCACTCTTTGCATTTGAGATTGATCGTACTCAATATTTAAAGGAGCAATATCCTGAGTACTACAAGGGGTTGTTCCAATGAAACAGCTCGATACTAGGTTTTCCCATAAGTACAACTTCACGGGCGGGCTTTACGTTCGATTAACTAGGCTGATATATACCGATAATGATCGGCACTTTGAAATCGAGATGGGTCCAGAGCATACTGCTGAAGAGGAATTTGAGAAGCTCTTTGACGGCAAAGAATTTAAACGTGCAATTGAGCATTACAACGTGGAGTATGAGAAATTTTTAAGAAAGTATTACCCTGATCGGTTCGCGCCGGTGCGACCATGAACCAGCTGTTTATTTCTGGCTTTGGCGCCTCGCATAGCGAGAAAAGCCGTCCTTACATGACGATTGATCTTGCGGGCATCAGGGCTATGGTTGATAACCCAGTCTGCGTGGATAAACTGCAAGCCCAATGGTTTATCCCCTCCACACTCCCCACGCGCACCTTCAAGGAACAAGAGATGCGCGGGGAGTTTTGGATGCTGTGGGCGGATTTGGACGAAAACCCTCCGAGTCTCGAAGCGGTGGCTGATTTAATTCGACCCCTGGAGTGTGACTATGAGATTTATACGAGTCGCTCCGCCACAATTGAGTTACCCAAGTGCCGTATCTTGATTCCACTAGAAGGCCCACTAACTGGTCAGTGCTGGAGTGTATGCCAGGAGATTTTGAATGATCTATTAGACGCTGGGGGCGCAAGCCCAGATCGGGCTAACGAGCGCTGTGGGCAGCTGTGCTTTTTACCAAATCGTGGCGTGTATTACGAGATCTTCGTGCGTCGTACCCAATCCTTCTTTGACCCCCTTAGCACTTGGGCAAAGCAGATTCAAGTCAAAAAGGATGCGCTGCGAGCGCATGAGCAAGAGATCCAAGAGCGGCACTTAAAGGCGATTGAACGCAAAGCCTCCTTAAATTTTGGTCAAGAACCCACTCTGATTGATGCCTTTAACGCTACCTACCCCGTTGAGGAAGTGTTACTAAGAGCGGGCTATGACCAGCGCGGCAATCGCTTTCGCCACCCTAACTCACAGTCGGGTAGTTTTAGTGCAAGTGTGCAAGATGGACGCGTCAATAGCCTCTCGACGGCGGACCCACTCTACTCCAACGGCCAGGGCGCACACGATGCCTTTAGTGCCTATACGGTGCTCTTTGCCGGCGGGGACTCGGGTCGGGCTCTTAGGCAAGCTGGTGATGAGATGGTGATGATCGGTGAAGAATCATGGAATGCCATCAAGCGCCGTGAATACGCAATAGAGCATGCGGATGAGCCCATGGACTTCACCGAACTCTTTAAGAATCTCAAAGCCAAAGCACCTAGGGATGAGGAAACAGGATCGGTTGAATTCGCTAACAACGCAACACCCGAGCCCGAACTGGCCAAATCCCTTACTTCCGAGTTTGCCCTCAATCGCTTTGTACTTAACGGCATGAGTGGGGAGCTCGAAGCGCAAATGCTCGATGATGTCTTTGTGCTCGGGCGACTTGCGATTCTCGGGCAATCCACGGCCATTTACGCCCCGCCCAATGCGGGCAAAACCTTAATTACGCTAGCCCTCATCATAGAGAGCATCAAAGACGGTCGTATTGATGGCTCGCAAATCTACTACATCAACGCGGACGATAACTACAAAGGCTTGGTCACTAAGCTCAAACTGGCCGAAGAATATGGCTTTCAAATGATCGCACCCGACCACAAGGAGTTTAAGCTCGAGAGATTTACCGACCACCTCACGAAATCCATCAAAGAAAAAACCGCTCGGGGCGTGGTGGTGATTTTGGACACAGTTAAGAAATTTACCGACATTATGAATAAACGGGTGGTGTCGGACTTCGGTAAAGTCATCCGCGCGTTTGTGCAGGCCGGAGGGACGGTGATCATGCTCGCCCATGTGAATAAGCACCGCGATGAGGAAGACAAACCGATTGCGGCGGGAACGAGCGACATCATCGACGATGTTGATTGCGCCTATATTCTGGATACTCACTCGCAGGGATTTGGCGAATATCTGAGTACGTTTGAAAATCGCAAAGCCCGCGGGGACGTCGCTATGCGAGTTTCCTATCGGTTCTCACGCCATGAAGGGCAAGAGTACCGAGAATTATTAGCCAGTGTGTCGGAGGTGAGCCAAGAGGAAGTTAATCAAATTGCCAAAGATGCCGAACTCTTTGACTCTCGTGAAAAGAACGCTGACTTAATAGAACAAATCAAAGCAATCATTGTCGGGGGTGCAGTTCAGAAAACGGACATCATCACCAAGGCGCACAAAGAAACCCGAAAAAGCCGTGATTTGATTCGTAAGGTTTTAGAAAGGCACACTGGAGAATCGCAACTCATGGGCTATTCGTGGAAAGTGATCACTGGACCTAACAATGCCCAGATCTATAGCGTGTTTGATAAGCATCCACTCTTATCCACCAAGATCAATACTCCGCCAGTAGCAACACAAAATCCAAGCAACACCCCCGCAAACCCTGAAAAACCCGCAAACCCAATACTGTCCGGAGTTTACGAGGGGGGTGAAACATCCGACATCTTTGAAAAACCCGCAAACCCAATCACTGTCAACCTTTCAGGCATGGGTTGCACAATCCTCAACATCACATCAACTGCAAACCTTACTTTAGCCAATGCGGCCCCCGACCATTTAAGGATCACCCCCGCGATGGCAGCCTACTTAGCTGCCAAAGGGCGAATTAGTTTAGGAGAAGAGCACAATGGTTAAGTACCGTAGGTATTGGGTTAGCGGGTTTTTTCGGTTTGCGGGGTTTACGGGTATGCGGGCTTATTGCCCCCCCAGGGGCGGTTCAAAAGTCTAACAACTATTGTTTTAGAACCGTGCTCCCCAGTGAAATTTTTGCGTTTCCAAAATTGATAATTAGGAGAAAAGAATGGCTAATCGTAAAACCACCGCAGTCCTTGAAGCCAAGGGCAGCTTTAAAAAGAATCCGCAGTTAAAGCGGGTTGACCCCAAAACAACCGATGAGATTGGGCCACCCCCGGTTTACTTTGGAGAGAGTGAGGCTGCCGTATGGCAGGAACTCATTGCGACAAGCCCCGAGGGCGTTCTCAAAAACTCGGACCGCACGGCATTGGAAATCGCCAGCACCCTCCTTACCGATTACCGTCAAGACCGGGCTAGTTTTAATACGGCCCGACTCAATGCTTTACAAAAAGCCCTGGCGTCACTCGGTAGAACGCCAGTCGATCGGGGTCGCATTGCCGCACCAGAACCTGCATTAGCTGAAGATAATCCGTGGGCAAAATTAATTAGGGACTATGGTTGATCATGAAGATCGCATGCAGTTTGCTCCAAGAGCAATATTCTGAAATCAACGAAATGAGATTACCCGAAAGTAGATCTGGCAGCTCTTCGTGGCTCAGGGCGGAATCCACCTGGGCCGGGGATGTCTATCCCTGACGACCTTTCAAATAATCAATCACCCAAGCTGGATCGCTGTCGCTCGGAAATATTGGATAGTGAACTGCTTCAATGACACCATCATTGGCAATTAATGTAACGCGCTTGAGGAGAGTCATGCCGGCGGCCACAAAGGTTGGCAGATTTAATGCTTTTTGGAATTGATAGTTCGCATCGCTTACGACTGGGAATGGTAAATGCAGACGATCGGCCATTTCTTTTTGATAGTCAGTCGTTTGCACACTCAATCCAACGACTTCTGCTCCCAGCGCTTGAAGTTCTTGGTAATGATCTCGAAATGAACAGCTCTGAGGTGTACATCCTCTTGCTCCGGGTATTTGATCCCAACCATCTGGCAAAGCTACATTGGGTTGCCCCGTCATCGGATAGCAATAGATCACCAATTTACCTTTGATATCACCAAAGTTAACGATCTGTCCATTGGTAGCATTTAAAGAAACATTAGGTAATTTCATTCCCCTTAAATGATTGGTTGAACCATCATCTTGAGGAATGGGGAGGTCGGTAGGGAGTTGGTTGAGGTTTGTCATCATCACATCATTCTACAGATCTACCCACCCCCCCCCGTTAACACGTAGAGCTGCGACCTACGGCTTAGAAGGGCTGAAAAATCTACCGAGACAATAAGTAACAATGGTCTACAGCGCCCTGGTTCTGGGTGTTCACTTTGGCAGTGATCGCGTGGGTTCACCTGGGGTCTCGTGTGGGGGGGCCTTGGCATCCACAGGCGTTTGTCGGGAAAACCGACATTCTCAAGTGCCCCTAAAGAAAAAACAGCCACTATGAAAGTGGCTGTAAATGACTATTAGCTAATTAAATATTCCAGTAAATCCTTTAAGCTTTTCTTGCTAATCCCGGGAACATTTCATTCGAGAACTCTTGCGCAATCTTCAAGGCTTGCTCTCCTGTAATAGCACCATTTGGAGTCTTTGGCATCGTCGGTGCTGGATAACCTTGAGCATGGACAAACTTGATGATGGCTGGAACCATTGCTTTCGCAAGATTGGAGTATGCCGGTGGTAAATTTTTTGGATCAGGCGATACGAAGGCAGGCGCCGGTCTTGCCACTGGATTAGGCCAGGTACTTGGATCCCGAGGGGTATTTAATGTGAAGCATTTTTCAAGTGTTCGAGCATTTGCATCACGCTGCGAGAATGGTTTACCTAGATTTCAATACCCTTGCACCTTAGATTTGTATTCCTGCTCAAGATTCCAAGAATCACCTTATAGAGCTACACTATTTAAAAAATTTAAAACAACATGATTAAATAAATCAGGTTTTTCTAAATTTGCCCCATGAGCGCAACCAGGAAGAATACAAAGTTCACTATTTGATAGATTCTCAAAAAGTATTAATGCATCAGAGATATTAGTTGATTTGTCTCTATCGCCTGCAATTATTAGGGACGGCGTTTTTAGTTGTTTAAGCCATTCAATTGAGGTCCATTGTTGCATTGCCTTCATAGCCGTAATGCACGAATTTAAATTAGCGCCGCTGCACGCCTCTCTACAAATCTTATAAAAAGGACTATCCTCGCCATCTATAAACCACTTTGCAATCGTGTTGCTTGCTGTTAAATCCACTCCAACTTGATTAAGACTCAAAATTGAATCTTCCCAACTTTCAAATCTATGAGGTAATTTACCGATAGCTGAAGAGCTATATAGGATATTCGCCTTGACTCTGTTTTCGTAATCTTTAGCCATTTGTTGAGCAATCATTCCGCCCATTGAAAAGCCCAAGATTGAAAATTTATTTACATTTATGGAATCGAGTAAATCAATTACAAGATTTGCAAAACCAACTAAAGAATTTGGGGCCTGAATAGAAGAACTTTTAGAAAAACCTGGTAAATCGATTGCGATAATTTCATATTGTTCTTTAAATCCAACTAGCTGTGGCATCCACATCCCGATCCCACCCATGAATCCATGAAGTAGAACTAAAGAGGGGCCTTTCCCAAATCTGTAATAGTGAAGCATAAAATTTATATAACAAAATTATGAAGATGCGTTCTCAATTTCAACAAATTTATTGATCACATAGTTTGATCTTTCTGGTTCGTCACTAGGTGCACTTTCCATAATTTGAATTATTTTTTTTCCTATACTTTCAATAAGTTTTGTGTCTTCTGCCTCATTGGGATTAGCTTTAATATTCAGAATTGTATTTTGTGTGAAACTTCTAAAAAATTTACTTGGATTATGATGCATATTTATGGCATTAGCATTAGAAGCATCAGAATTTAATGCGCCAGCCAAGATATTCCTAAATAAGACAACACCCTTGTCGCCAGATAATCGATGTTCATCAATACGAGAAGCAATTTTTCCCTGACCTATGATTGCCTCATAATCACCTGGTAATAATTGGCTTTCAATCTGAGTTCTTTGACCCTTAACTTGACCACCTAAAAAATCAATCGAATCTTTGCCAACAAGACTCTTATTTCCCTTTTGAAGCGGATCAATATTTTTACCAAACATTCTCCAGCCGAAAATAATACAGTTCTCGTTATCTACGGGAACATACCATCTCACCATATGAACTCTATGAAAAAGTCTTCTCTCGGTTCCAGGCTCATATAAATAAGCATGGTGACTCAAATTAGGCAATATACATTCATTTATTCTCCACCACACCAAATCAGATGACATTCTTCTGCCTGCTATAAATGCCATAGCAGATTTTTCTCGAACCAGTTGATAGTCAAGAACCGGCATTACTTTAAAAGATGGTAGAGTAAATTCATCAAAATTTAAATTTGGAGGACATTCGCCGTCATACAAACTTCTTGGCTGATGCAATACTGATGTATGAATTTGATCTGCAATATTTTCAATTACCTGAAGCCAATTACATGGAAAAATATTAGAGAAAGGTACTAGTTCAGTATCGCCAGTTTTTGAAAATGAATCCCATTCCTCAAAACCAGGAATACTTTCAGGATTTCCTAAGTATGCAAAAATTAAACCGTCACGCTCCATTGTTGGGTACGCAGGTTGACAAAATTTTTCCTTAATTCTTTTGCCTTTATCAGGCTCCGAAGGTATTTCTAACGCTTGTCCAGTAATATCATAATGAATTCCGTGATAACAACATCTAATGCCTCCGCTATCCTGCGTAATTCCATATTCCAGCGATGCCCCCCTATGTATGCAGTGCAATTGCATCAATCCGATTTGATTTTTTCCATCGCGGAAAATTACTAAATCCTCATTCATAATCCTAATTTTTTTGGGGATGCGAGTAGCGTCATCCGAAAGGGAAACTGGTTGCCAAAAAGAGCGCAAGTATTCACCTAATGGAGTGCCATAGTCTGAATTAGTAATCAGTTCATCGTTTATATTTTTTCTTCTTAATTTATAGCCAAGATATTTAGATGTAACCATAATTTCGAGAAAACTTTTATCGTAAGGATTTCAATATATGATCTGACATTTTTTCTGCCAGCATAATTACTGGAGTGTTAGTGTTGCTACTAATTTGCATTGGAAATACTGAGGCATCTATCACTCTCAATCCAGTTAGGCCATAGACTTGACAAAACTCATCTACAACGGAATTATTTTTATTCCCCATTTTGCAAGTACCTATGGGATGCCAACATGTATGACCAAATTCTGAAGCATAGTTTAATAATTCATTCTCATTTTGAAAATCCATCCCAGGTCGGATTTCTTTTTTTATAATTTTTTTTAACTGTGGTTGATTTGCAAGATTTCGAATATGTCCTAAACCTTCCAGAATTATTTTCTGGTCCCCCTTCGTGTTTAAATAATTTGGAACCACTATAGAGGAATCTTCAAAATTTGGAGAACTAATGTGAGTATGACCTTTTGAATCTGGATAAAGACCGTACACACCAATGTGAAAAGCCGAACCGGAGTCTAAGTTTGATCTTAATGCCTGTAAATCAAATTTGCCATTTATTGTTCCAGGTATTCTTCCTTCGGCGCTCATTAATGAAATTTGTAATCTTAAATTCGGAATGGTTTCTAAATTATTACTACGAATATATGCTGTAGATTTGAGTGTTGTTGTTGCTAGTATTCCTTTACCAAGCGAAATATATTTTAAAAATTCCTTTAACATTAAAATCTTATGATCTAAAATATTGTTTAATGTGTATGGCGAATAAGTTTCATAACAGATCCGAGCCATTAAATGATCTTGTAAATTTTCTCCAATGAAGTTTTGTGCAAACAATATTGGTATCTCAAAATTTTTCAATATCTGGGGGTTTCCGATTCCGGATAATTCTAGAATTTTTGGGCTTCGCACTGATCCAGCAGATAAGATAACTTCTTTTCTGGTGGTGGCTTTGAATAAAGTGTGATTTTGCAAAAACTGAACACCGCATGCTCTATTTTTATCAAACTCGATGCGCGTGACTGTAGCGTTTTTTATGATCGTTAGATTGTTTCGATCGCGTATTGGGTCGATGTAACCTTTTGCAACACTAACTCTCCTACCCTTTTTTGAGGAAAGTTGAAGATAACTTACCCCATCTGGAATTTCGGAGTTGTAATCATATATCCTTGGAATGCCAGTATTGAGGCATGCATTAATGAATTGTTCCGAAATTTCATCTGTTTCAGCCATCTCAACATTTATCGGTCCACCCGTATTTCTTGCAGGATTATTGTTAAAAATACAGTTTTCTAATTTTTTAAAATATGGTAAACATTTTTCATAGCTCCATTCTGGGCAATCTAGAGATGACCACTCTTCATATTTTGCAGGATGACCTCTAACAAAAATCATTCCATTAACTGCACTTGATCCTCCAATACATTTACCGCTTACCCAATCAATACTTTTGTTAAAATTCGGTAAAGACGGCGTAGACCTATCGAGCCAAATATTATTAACTTTATTTAGAAACTTTCCAACTGCAAGCGGTACGGTATGAGTAAGATCTGTCTTTATCTCATCGCCAGCCTCTAATAATAGAACGCTTAGCTGCTTATTTTCACTTAATCTTGAAGCAAGTACGCACCCCGCAGTACCAGCACCAACTATTATGAAGTCAAACTCCATTGTTCAATTCTTAATTTGTTAATTTATGATATTTGTTAAGCACTCTAACCGGTTGCTGAAGTGCATCTCGACGATATGGCTCATTAAGAATTTTTGGATCGGTCATTATTTCAATGACGACAGGTTTATCCTGTTTGAACGAATCCTTAATAGATTTCTGAATATCTTGAGCTCGATCGATTTGAATTCCAATTGCGCCCATGTCTGTTGCAATTTTCGCGAAAGACGGGTTCTCTAAATCAGTATAAAAGTATCTTTTTCCAAAAAAGTCATACTGATTTCGTCGTTCGGCACCATAGACTTTATTATTGAATATAATAGTTGTGAAATTTATTTTCTCTCTGACTGTTGTCATAACTTCTTGTAATGACATGCTCCACGCACCATCGCCAACTAATGCCAATACTTTTCTTTCTGGATTTGCCAAAGAAACTCCCATAGCAGTTGGGTATCCAACCCCGATGCCGCCTAGGCTACCAGCAGCAAACCATGTGCGAGGTTTCTTAAAGGAAGTGAAATAGGCATTTGCACTTCCACTGATATTGCCCACATCAGCAACAATTGATACATCTTGATTTTTGACAGCATTTGAAACTTCCCATAATGCTCGACGCGGCGGAATTGGATCTCCAGCAATATTTGACATCTCTTTAAGTTTTGCTTCCCAAGCTTCTTTATAACTATTAATTTCAGAGAGACGTTGTTTGGCGTCTCCGTTAAATCGATAATCCTTAAGCCCTACGATGAGCTGATCTGTTACCGCTCTACAGTCTCCAAGCAATCCTGTACTAATAGGTCTTAATGCACCCAATTCAAGGGGATTAATGGAGTTGTGAATTAATTTGGCAGTTTTAGGAAAAAAATCAATCCCATATTGAGGCGTTGTTCCAAATGAATTTAATCGACTTCCGAGAACCAATATACAATCAGATTCCGAAAGTAAACGCATCGCAGCCTCAGACCCTTGATACCCTATTGGACCTACTGATAAAGCATGGTCACCATTAAAAGCGTCATTGTGGGCATATACGCAAGCAACAGGTGCCGATAAAATTTCTGCTAATTTTGCAATAGAGTCTTGAGCGTTACTATCAATTGCCCCCAACCCCACAAGAATACTTATTTTTTTTGATTGTTTTATTATGCTCAATGCTGATTTTATTGAGTCAACATCCGCACCACCATACCGGCCGTCAATTCGATACATCTGAGGCGACTGCTCCATTTCCTCCCAAACACCGTAATAAGAATCTCTGGGAATATCAACTTGGACTGGTCCTCGAAGGCTAACGGCCGCCCTAAAGGCCCCTCGAATTACTTCTGACATACGATCTGGTCTATTAACCTGAAGTTGCCATTTGACTACCGGTGCCAACATGCGCATTTGATCTAACTCTTGAAATGCCCCGGTTCCAATTGCTGAACTTAAAACTGATGGAGTTATCACAACTAAAGGGGTATGGTTTAAAAAAGCACTTGCTACTCCTGTAACAAGGTTAGTGATTCCAGGACCATTTTGACCAATACAAACGCCTGGCGCTCCGGTTGCCCTTGCAAATCCCTCAGCCATTAGAGCTGCGCTCTGCTCATGTCTAACTTGAATAAACCGGATACCGGCCTCTGGAAAAAGATCTAGGGGATCCATAAATGCAGATCCAACAATACCGCAAATATTCTTAACTCCTTCAAGCCTAAGTGCTTCAACAAATGCCTCGCTACCAGATATTTTTCTTTTCACAATGATTCCTCTGCGTTTGGATTTTTAATGTTTAAGTGCAATAATTCACGAATTTTCTTTGCGGTAAAAATAGATTCTGAGCTACTCAAATCTCTGGGGCGCGGCTCTTTCATCTCGAGGAGATCTAAGACCTCCCCCGGCCTTGATGACATAACAATTATTCGATCAGCTAATTTGATTGATTCTTCTATGCTATGAGTTATAAAAACAACTAATTTTTTATTTTTTTGCCATACTCTAATTAATTCATCCTGCATACGTTCCCTTGTGAATGAATCTAGAGCTGCAAATGGTTCGTCCATTAATAAAATTAATGGATCAACAGCCATAGCTCTTGCTAGCGCAACTCTTTGTCGCATGCCGCCAGAAAGTTGTATTGGATATTTATTTTCGAATCCACGTAAATCAATTAAATCAATTAATGAATTAACGATGTCTTTACGTTGTTGTTTTTCTATTTTTTTTTGCTTTAAACCATATTCAATATTTTTACTTACTGTCAGCCAAGGAAATAAGGCGTAGTCTTGAAACATCATGACTCTATCAGAGCCTGGGCCTGATATGCTTTTTCCTGATATGGTTATCGAACCACTTGAGGGAAACTCAAAACCAGCAATGATATTTAATAAAGTTGTCTTACCGCACCCACTAGGTCCTAATATACAAATAAATTCTTCATCTAAAAAGGAAAGATTTATGTTAGTAAGCGCAGTAACTTGATCGGATCCAAAACCATAGATCTTCTCTAAATTTTTAATCTCAATATTAGACATAATTATCTATTCCCTAGACGCCACCATGGCAAAGTAATAGATTGAACAGCCCTAATTAAAATATCTAATAAAAGACCAATTAAACCAATTGTTACCATTCCCACAATTACATAATCACTTCTAAATAAATATCTTCCTTGATTGATAAGGTAACCAAGCCCAGATGTAGCGGCTACAAGCTCACCTGCAACTAATGCCATCCAAGCAATTCCAGTGCCGACCCTTAAGCCTATGAAAATTTGAGGTAGTGCTGCTGGAAAAATAACAGTTAGGGCGATAGATAGGCGAGATGCGCCTAAAGTTTTGGCAGCGCGAATGTATTGCTGGTCAACATCACGAACGCCCTCCATTGTGCTAATTAAAATTGGAAAAACTGCGCCTAAAAATATGATGAATTGATTTTGTAAATTTGTTATTCCAAACCATAAAATACTTAAAGGAATCCAAGCAAGTGGCGGAATGGGTCTAAAAAAATTAACTATAGGCTCAAATGACCAGGCGAAAGGTTTTGATGCTCCTAGTAGGCAACCTAATGGAACTGCAATAACAAGAGCGGCTCCAATTGCCTTAAATACTCTAGAGAGACTTGCAACTATATCTTTCTGTAGAGTATCTTTTTGTATTAATTCATTTGCGGCAGAAAAAATTTCAGTTGGCGGAGGTAGTTGCAAAGAAATAGTTGAACTACTTTGACTAATTAATTGCCAGACTACTAACATTAACGCTAATAGCCATAATCTCGCTATAGAACGAGTACTTTTCCTGATTAAAGCCAGTCCAGTAACTGCCATGAATTATTTTTTAAAACAGGAAATTAATTTGGTGTATAAGTTTTTCCAGCAAATGTCCACGGTCTAATTAAGTCTCCTGGACTTGGAAAATTTTGTTTTCCCATCTCCATTACCCCATATGGCGGATAAGGTGGCTGCCCAATTTTTCCTGACCAATTAACCGGCATAAAAGAAGGACGTTTAGGGATTGCCCATCCAAGTCGATTAAATGTTTCAGCTAAATATTTTGGTCTTAGTACAGATTTAAAATCAGCCTCTGTATATCGCCGCTTGAGAACGCCAGCTTCAGTCATTATTCCAGCTTGATATAGCTCCAATGGAATCCATAATCCACCAACATCTTCAAATACATAGTTTCGAGTTGGTTTTGGATTAAGCACATGAATTTGAACATCTCGCTCAATCAATTTTGGGTCCCTTCCTCGTTGTGAGGTATCACTTGCAAAATCAGCGATGACTTCTTGTGGTTTATAGCGTGCATAAAGCTGAGCTTCCATAAAACTGTCTGCATATGCCTGAACAACATCTGGAGCATTTTCTTCAATTTCTCCTCGCATGTAAGAGTAACCGTTGAAAATTTGGTAGTTATTAATCAGATCAAAGATGCGAGCATTCTTTAAAAATTCATCCATCAAAATAACATTTGGTTCCCAAATGCCCACTACATCAATTCCTTTTGGCATGGTAATTATGTCAGCAGGGGGAGTATTTTTTAAGATGTAATCTTTTCCCTCCTCGAGACCATAAACTTTCACAGCAATCAAGAAAGCTAAATGGGTCGTACTTCCAATTGTTACACCAACCACTGCGGGCCTGCCTAAAACTTTTGCTCCCTTTAGCTCAGAAAGACTATTCTTTAGTGGAGAATCTTTGGGACAAAGAAATGCCTGTCTTTGCGTGGGATAACAAGCAACTGCGGCAGTAGGAATTTTTCTATCAATAACTTGTAAAAGCCCTAGGGAGCCGGCCTGTGCAATTTGAACTCTACCAGGCATGTAGACTTCATTCATAAGACTTGCTGCTAAAAAAGGTGTGTACTCGACATCAATACCTCTTTTTTCCATCAATTTTTGCTGTCGCATTAAAAACAAAATAATATTTCCCTCAGACCAAAGTGGATTCCATGCAATCTGTAATGGCCACCAACCTTTTGATTTCAGCCAAGCAACTGACTTTTCAGAAATTTTTTGATATGGGGTTGGCCATCCCCATGGAGTCGATGGATTTGTTTGGGCATTGATATCTGTTGAAATTAATAACGATGGAGATATGCCTGCTGCCGCGGTAATACTCAGCCCATGCTCCAAGAATTTACGACGGGAATTTAGCTGGTCTTTTTTTTCAGAATCAATCTTCCAATTTTTTGGATCGCTCATTTCATCTCCCAAGGTTGGTCATTTGCAAAAGAAAATCTAACAGAATAAAAATATTAGTCAATATTGAGATTTAAAATCTCATATTTTGATAAAAATGATTTTTGTATTAAAAAAAATCCATATAATCAGAAGAAAAAGGACCAACATGAAAACAAAAATTGACTATCTTGAAAGATTTATAAGGGAAAATACTGAGGGCCCAAGAGACTCAGTGCTATCTCGGGCGATGGGTATTTTGTTGGAGCTGAGCAATACTTCAGAAGCACTATCATCAATTTCGATCTCTGAGAAATTAAAATTACCAAAAGCATCTGTGCATCGTCTAATGCTTCAGCTGGAGGTACTGGGATTTTTAGAAAGAGAACCTGGCTCTAAAAAATTTATTACGAGTCAAAAGCTTAATGAATGGGCTCTACAAACCCTCATTAACTCACCACAAAAATCTGTCCGACACGCAATCTTAGAAAAATTAGTTACAGATTTAAATGAAACATGTAATATCACAATGCTTGCAGGCAATAACGTAATATATATTGATCGAGTAGAGTCTCAATGGCCTCTTCGAATTCATTTGCAACCTGGCTCAAAGGTACCAATTTATTGTGGCGCTAGTGGCAAGCTGCTTTTAAGTTACATGCCCGCATTGCAACGAAAAAAAATTCTAAGCTCAATATCTCTCATTAAATTTACCGAAAATACCATTATTGATATTCAAAAAATTGAGAAAGAATTAAAGAAAACTAAAACAAAAAATTATGGCTTGGATGTAGAAGAATTTATGCAGGGGCTTATTGGTATTGCGGTTCCAATTTTTAAAAAAAATAAAATCTGCGGGACTGTTTCAATTCATATACCGACAGTCAGGCACACAATTCATGAGGCTTTAGCATATATTCCGCGGATGCGGGTTGCTGCAGATGAGATCAGCCTAACGTTTTCTTGATTTCGTGAATATGCAATGTTAAAGTCCAAAGATATGTTGGAATTGAAATGAAATTGCAGCATAGGCTGATCGTCAATAGAAAAAAGGTTCGGGCGAAGACAAGTGTAAGCATTGATCTGCATCAAATTTATTAAACTCGCTTTTTAACTTCTTAATTATTAGGCTACGATCTGTCATTTTTTGAATTCAAGATACATTGAAAATACTAAAAGTATCTAACTTGATTAATATTTTGTCGGGTTTCCCGACAAATTCCACTATCCTCCATCAGACGCCAATAGGCTCCAGGATCTGTCACGGTTGACCGGCCCCACTCCACACGGCGTCATAGGTAGCCAATCCCGTCACAATTCTTCCAATTGATCCAGTGGAAAATGCCATGATCTGGCCTGCCCAGCAGGAGTGGCTCCGCCGATACTTCGTGTTCGAACCTGCGACCTACGGCTTAGAAGTGGTGATTACTCATTTTTGAGGCAATTCAATCTTACTCAATACCAGTAAATTTGTCTCAATTTTGCTAAATTTTTATAAATCCGCGAAAAACCTCGGTATGTAAGATTTTTAGCATCCGCAGGCGTTTGTCGGGAAAACCGACATGTAATAAGTGCCCTTTAAAGAATACTAATTTCACTATTTCATCTTACAAAAGCAATACAAGAACTGCTGAGTAGTGCCCATCGGCGTTTGATGAATTTCGGTTGAACTTTCAAGTAATTGAAATGAATCTCCAAATTGATTATGAAGGCTCTTTGAATCGTAACGAACGATATCAAGATCACTACACTTGGTTGGCCCCTTGGGCCCAAATGTGGCCATAATCAAGTAGCCCCCGTGCTTGACCGATCGCTTTACTTGTTCAATATATCGAGCTCGATCGCTTTGCTTGGTCAAAAAATGAAATACTGCTCGATCATGCCAAATATCAAAGTGTGCTTCTGGCAGGGTTGCTTGCGTTATGTTTGCACAGTACCACTGGATACTATCTGCATTCTGTCCCATCCGACCTTTAGCCACATCAATTGCCTTATCAGAAATATCCAATACGGAGAGATTTCGATAACCCTCACTGAATAAATCATCAACCAGAGTAGATTCCCCGCCACCAATATCAATAATGGCAGCCTCTTTATTAGTGCTTGCCTCATGAATGAGCTTTAGAGATGTTTCTAAATGAGGCGCAAACCAGCTGACTGCATCAGCTAACTTGGTACTGTAGACCTTATCCCAATGGGCTTTGGTGTTCATACGAGGAGTTTTGAGCTACTGACCCGTCTTGATTGTTGCCTTTAATTTATCAAACTCAGGACGCACACTATCGTTAAATAGTTTTCCACGCTTGGCTTGTTTGGTGGTTCCTTCCACATCCAAGATATCGGCGATGATCTGATAACTTACCATCCCATTGTGAGAGCCTCCGGAGGCAGCAATATTTTGACCGTTGTACCAAACGGAAGGTGCGGGTGTTAGCGGTGGTACAGCTGTTTGAGGCAAAACCAAAATTGGAATGCGATAGGCATTAGCAATCTCAGCAGCAATTTGTACATTGGTATTGCAGCGAGTTCCGGGCGGGTCCTGATTTATAAAAACCAAGGCTTTTTGACCGTTAATTTCAATTGGTACAGGGCTATTAGCGAAAGCCAATGAAGAAAATCCCGCCAATAAAGAGAACATTACGTGAAAGAACATTACACGCCCCTTTTTTATTAATCCATAAGTAGCTTGATACTGAATAATTGAAGAAAAATCAAGAGTATCAGTATCTAGAACTTCCACCCACAGCTTAGAAGGGCTGAAAAATCTAGGAACACAATATCTAACAATGAAGGCATCAGGCCTTCATGTGGAGCCCCAAACACTACATTTTGGATGCTAGGTCGCGGAAGATCTTCTGGGTTTTAGCGGTTGGGATTAAGTACTTAATTCGACCATCCTGCTTATCGGAGTCAATTTTTATGAACTGATTGTCTTGTAAAGATTTAATCATCTTATGGATCGTAGCGGGTGAGGCAATATCGGCCATGTGCATTAAATCCACTGTTCGGATGGGAGCGCCTCGAAGATGGCACTTTGCAATGGCGCGCAGAGTGCGCCACTTTGATGGAGGAAGATCATTCGTATCTCGAACCCTATCCAGCTCATCTGCAAAATCTAGGTATTTTGATTCAAGTTGCATCAAGACCAACCTAGCGACTTAATTATCCGCAACTCTTAAAAAATTCTGTAATCAACCCCCTCTTGGAGGGCCTTTGATTACTTTATTTTAAATTTAACCTTGTTAAGGTTTCTCATAACTTATGAAATTGTTTTTTCCATTTTCAATAATCCATTGCCCCATTCCCCTACCAAGTTGATCGCCACTATTAGTAAAGTCGCATGTTGAGCCCGCACCCTCAAAATTTACAGCTTTACCAGCTCTAACAAGTTTTAAAGCCTCAACAATGTCGTCAACTTTTTCACCCGGGCCATTACAAACATTAATTATCTGCTTTGACCAATCAACAGCTTGTACACTCTTAGCGCGCTCCATGGCCAATGCAGTAACAGCTATTTGATCATGGGTATTTGGCGGAAATAAAAATAATTTACTTTCAGGAGCCCCCATCAGCTTGGTAAATCTCTTATAACCTGGAGCACTGGTATCTGGCATAGGTTGAAAATGACGAATACCCTCCGCTACCTGAGGACCTACAGCCTGTAAAAACTTACCCTCACTATCCGCCGCAATGGACAATGAAATAACTTTACTTGTAAAGCCGCCTCTATAGACTTCTTTCATAATTGAGACAAAATCGGGCAAAAGACTAAAGCAACAAACAACTTCAGGTTTCTTTCCGAAAATTCTTTCTACTTCTGCCCTATATGAAGGTTGTTCTGGGTTATAAATTAATGAGTCCGTGACAGTTCGTCCAGAGCCTTTCATTTGATCTTCAACACTTCTCATAATAGGCAATATGAAAGCATTCTGAAGACCCATTACTCCAACACTTTTATATCCCATTTTCTGAAGAGATCGTCCGATCACTGTACCCCAATCAGTTGCCTTCATTTGAAATCGCCAGACATACCCCTGAGTATCGCCCTCAGTAATAGAATTTGCCGCACTTGAAACCATCAAGACAACCTTATTCTGAATCGCAATAGGTCTAGAAGATAATCCTTCAGGAGTACCCCAGTAACCAACCAATGATTGACATTTATGAACATTGATAAATTTTTGGGTAAGATTTGCAGCAACAGAGGCGCTAGATTCAGAATCTTCAATAAAAAGTTGTAACTTTCTCCCTCCCAATATTCCACCAGATTTATTTATTAATTCTGTTGTTCTTTTAGCGGCCTCTGCCATGTCTGGACCGTATGCTCCAGCATTACCAGTCATTGGGAGGGCCACACCAATAGGTATATTTGAACTTTGTGCATGAGCTAAATTTAAAAAGGGCATTGCAATCGGAGAAGCAACTGCTGCACCAATTGTTTTAATAGTTTTTCTACGATTCTTAATATGTATCATGCTGCCTCCTAACAATTAAAGGTTATTGAACACTCAAACGATACTCTTTCATAAAACCATTAGGCTTATAAATTAAAACCAATATAAGGCCCACACCGATAATAATTATTCTTACTGCGGATAATTGATCAGATCCTAACCCTGGAATAATTTCTTTCAGGAAACGAGAACCCTCAAGCAGAAGCATAATTAATATTGATCCAATAACAACTCCAAAATTTGAGCCTTTGCCTCCCGCAATTACCGCCATAATTGCATAAGCAACAACAATATTTGAAAATTGTGTTGGATCAATATATTGGTAATAAAATGCATGCATTGATCCAGCTAAACCAATAAGCAGTCCACCAATCGCAAAAATTCTTGCTCGAGCCCAAAGTAAATTTTTACCTAAAGTTGCAGCAACCACATCATCTTCCCTTATTGCTCGCATTGTTCGTCCGAATGCTGATCTAGCAAGGATATTTATTAAAAAGATACAGAAAAATAAGACAAAAACATAAGCGGCAAGAAAAAAATAAATATATATATCTGAGGGAATAATGGAGGAAAAAGGCCTTGGTATCCCACTCAACCCAAGAGCGCCCCCAGTTAACCAATCTTCATTCAAAACAACTAGTCGCAGCATTTCACCAACGCCTAAAGTAACGATTGCGAAATAATCTTCCTCAGAAACTCTTAAGGTAACAATAGATATCAATGCACAGACCAAAGACACAATTAACATAGCAAGCAAAGTGCTGCTCAAAAAACCCATATTAAGCTTGAGAATAAAAATAGCACATGCATAGGCTCCTAATGCATAAAGTCCGGCTAATCCAAAATTAATCATGCCGCCCAAACCCCATTGAAAATTAAGGGCAAGCGCCAAAATAGCAGAGAAACAAATTACCAAGCTCATTAAAACAATGAATGAAAGCATCTTTATTCCTATTTCATTTTTTTATATTGGGCTTACCAAAAATTCCCTGGGGACGAAATATTAAGATCAAAGCAATTACAGCCAAAGGAATGCCTATTCGATAATTTGGTGGGATAACTAAAGTTGATAATTCGCTTACTATTCCGATGACTAAAGAACCCACAAAAGCCCCCAATGGACTACCGAGCCCCCCTAGGATTGCTGCAGCAAAAATTGCAATTAAATAACTTGATCCCATGGGCGGCTCTATTGCTCTATCCATGCCAATTAAGACGCCACCAATCGTTAAAAGAACACCGGAAATAAACCAGGTCCATCTAATAATTAGAGGACTGTCAATTCCTCTTACGAGAGACAGGGAGGTATTATCTGAAACTGCTCTCATCGCCCTACCGATTGACATATGTTTAAGTAACACATACATGAAAACCATTGCCAATGTAGAAACAATTATGGTAATCATTTGTTCACGATTCATTCGTATATCAAGAAAAAAGAACGGTCTGGCCAACTCTATAGCAAAACTTTTTGCATTATTACCATAAATTAGTCGTGCAATATTTTCTAGAACAAAACCTAGCCCCAAAGAACAAACCATTAAAGTAATCGAATTGCTCCCACTTACTCTTAACTTGGCAAATGTTATTTGATCTATCACAATCAAAAAGAAGCCAAAAAAGATAGCTGCAATAATTGTTGAAATAAAAAGATTTAGTTCAAATAAAACATTTAAAGTGAAAACGATATAGGCAGCAAGAGTGAGCATAGCGCCCACAGCAAAATTTGGAAATTTCAGAACCCCAAATAATAATGTTATCGCTAATGCTGGGAGAGTGATAACAATTCCAGTTACAAACCCATTAAAAATTATTTGTATCACTTTATGAGTCCCCTAAATAGAGGGAATGCAAGTCACTTGACTCAGAGAGAGTTTTGGCATCAGAAACAAATTTAATTTTTCCGTTTGCCATCACAATACAATTATCAGAAATCTGTAGAGCTTCAATGGCATTTTGCTCAACCATAAAGATGGTTACCCCTAGCTTGTTAACCTTTTTTACAGCTTCAAATATATCTCCCATGTACTTAGGTGATAACCCAGCTGATGGTTCATCAAGTAATAATATTTCAGGCTTGTATGCTAATGCACAGGCAAAGGCAACCATTTGCCTTTGACCACCTGACAGATTTCCAGCCAGGGTATCAAATTTTGCCGGTATTTCCGGAAATAATTCTAATAAGTCATCATCTATTATTTTTGTTTTTTTCTTTTTTGACCTTCCCATAAATTCGTTTGCTAACTGAAGATTTTCTTTAACAGTCATATTTCTAAAAACGTTGTATTCTTGGGGAACATAAGACATTCCAAGCTTAATTCTTTGGGGAGCTGTATAACTAGAGATCGGCTCTTCATTGATAAAAATTTCTCCCCCACTTGGTTTTAAGAGCCCAGCTAAAGTTTTTATTAGTGTTGACTTACCTGAACCATTCGGTCCGATTACAGTCATTACTTTTCCTTGCTCAATCTCAAAAGATATCCCTTTCAAAATATCGCCAGCACCATAACCTGCCCTAAGATCAGAGGATACAAAGAATGGTTTCAATGAACTGCTACCTTTCCAAGATATGCCTTCATAACATCCCCATTTGAAATTACCTCTTTATATGTACCAGTTGTTAAGGTTTTTCCTTCAGCTAACACATAAATCTTTTCACACAATTTTGCAATCATTTCCATATCATGCTCAATGATTACAAATGTAATACCCTTCTTTCTTAAATTTTGAATAACCTCCATCAAGATAGTGCACATTGGAGGGCTAACCCCAGCAGTAGGTTCGTCAAGTAGTATTAATTTTGGATTTGTCATCAGGGCTCTTGATATTTCAAGTAATTTTTTCTGCCCACCTGATAAATTTTTAGCGCTTGAATTGATATGGTCAGATAATCCAATCTGATTTATCAACTCTTTAGCTTTCAGTATTGAATTAGCTTGAAATTTTTTTACCTCGCCAAATTTAAAAAAATTTCTCCATAAAACATCTCCAGGATTATTTAATTCGCCCAAGAGCATATTTTCCAAAACAGTTAACTCTCCTAGTTCACGTGAAATTTGAAAAGTGCGAATTAAACCATCCTTTACAAGCTGATCTGGTCTTAGTCCTGTTATTTCTTTATCGTAAAGTTTTACCCCGCCACTATCTGGTCTGATTAATCCACCTAAAACATTAAATAATGTCGACTTGCCTGCCCCGTTGGGTCCAATGATCCCAGTGATTTGATTCTCTTTGATTGATAAACTACATTCATTCAGAGCATGAAACTCTCCAAATTTTTTTGTCACTTTATTGATCTCAAGCACCACTGTCTCCGGAATTAATTATGATACCTAACTAATTTAATCAAATAAAAGAACTTAAAGTATCGATTTTTTTTATGCCTTCATAAATATTTTGGATAAATTCTACAAACCTAGATACTTACCCTTATATTCCCTCAAGCCATATTCCTTTTAAAACATTCTCCATAGTCTTAATAACGACATCATTTGATCTTTCAGCTAATCGAATGAACGATAAGGCTGTTGTTGGTCTCATTTTTTGCCAAACAGAGATCTCCATTGAATTAGCAGCAACAAAAGCAAGATCCTCTCTTACCAAACCTAATCCAAGCCCAGATGCAACAAGTGACCTGATGGTAATTTCTTGATCTGCCTCAACCACATACTCTGGATGAAGACCTTCTGATTGAAAAAGATTATTTAACATTTGCTCATGTGGGGATAGTAATGGCGGCTTTATCCATGGCATTAGGGACAGATCTTTCAGAGACGCGTTTTCAATTTTTTCATTCCAATCTGATGGGGCAACAACGCGATAAGCCATTTCAGTTAATTTCATTGAAAATATTTTGGGATTATCAATATGACCCATACAAAAGGCGGCGTCGAGAGATTTATTAATTACTCCACTAAGCGCCCAAGTAGAAATACCATGAGATAGTTTTAGTTCTAACCATGGATACTGCTCAATCATTTCGGTCATGAATTGACCTAATCTAATAAAAGATGGATCCAAAATTGTTCCAACGGTGGCTCTAGCCTTGACCTTGTCTCCTAGACTAAAGGCGCTGTCCTTAAAATCTGTCACAGCTGCTAAGATAAATTGGGCTTTGTCCAGAAGAATCTCTCCGGCTTCTGTAAGTGAAACACCACCGGCCGATCTAGTGAATAACTTGAGATTTAGCGTGTCCTCAAGATTTTTTAAATGCGTACTAACAGCAGGCTGAGTAACATTTAATAAAAGTGAAGCTTTGGAGATATTTTTGCACTCAGCAACAACAACAAATGTCCGAAGCTGATAAAGCTCTAGGGCTATTCGATTAATCTTTCTTGGAAGTTCAATTGGCACTATCGAATTTTAGCCCTAGACCTTAAACAAAACAATATTTAGGCAGCAAGCCATGTTTTTTCTGGTGGTTTTTCAAGTCCTTTTTCTTGAAACTCAAGAATTTTTCTAAGGATGATGATTGATTTATCAGCTCGCAGATGAACTTCTTGATAACCATCATCTGGAAGATTAAACATTTCTTGTTGTCTTTCTAGTGCCCATCTATCTTGCTCAACAACTCCAGGAAACATTTCTTTAATCTTTTCTATTGAAGGAGTTTTATTGTCAGCTGACATTTGACCTTTTGGAACGCTTACCGTCCAAGTCCAGATATGGTTCGTTTCATCAACAGGGGTATGAGTATGATGAAGAATATAACCACGCTCAGCTTTTGTTCCTAATTGTCCGGGTGGCGCGCAACGAAGTCTTACTCTTGTCAAACCTGGATTACACATTGAATGAGTATGATGCCGATCAACAATATCATATCCAAACCAGTCAACCAAAAATGGTGGATGCTGATAATTATTTACCTCGCGAACAGTCATTACTGATGGATTACCCTCAACCTCTTGTTCGATAAATTGAATTGGTATTGAGCTAGCCTGCAAGTCACCAATATTTCCATCGTGTAGTGGATAAAAATGTGTAACATCAAGCAAATTTTCAATTACTAAGCGGTAATTACAAGCCAATTTAAGTGGTTCACAAGAAAAAGTTTCCCACTCATCACTGATCAGCTCAGGCGTTCTCGGGGGATTAGCTTTACCAATCTTAGCTGGATCTCCAGGCCAAATCCAAACAAGTCCGTCCTGTTCTTTTATCGGATAGGGTTTTAATTTAGCCTTTGAGGGGATGGGATGGTCTGGCTGGGATGGAGTTTTAACACACTGGCCAGTTGTGTCATACGTAAAACCATGGTATGGACACTCCAAATTTCCATCCGCCATAATTTTTCCGCATGAGAGTGGCATTCTTTTATGCACACATCTATCATCAAATGCAACAACCTTACCATCTAAACCCCGCCACAAAACAAATGGTTTCTTTACAATAATCATGCCGTGTAATTTGTTGATTTCAAAATCGCTTGATCTTCCGGCAACATACCAAGCATTTGTAACAAAACTATTAGCAATCATATAGCCTCCTTTAAAACTTCTTCAAGACTAATTAAATTTTTACAAAAATGAAAGAAAAGTATTCTTATGGCTAGTATAAATAAAATTAATATCGCAAATTGTCTTTTTTGATATGATCAATCAGCATTCTAGGTAATATCTTTATTAATTCTTAGTCTTGGAGATTCCGATTAGTAGAGTTAGGGCAATCCCGAAAGAGGAAGTTCCCCTGGAACTACAGGGAATATATTCAAAATTTTCTGATGGATATAGTTCTTTTAGAAATCAAATAGCTGTTCTCGCTCATATTCCCTCTGCCCTAAATCACATCCCGTCACTATTAATTGAGCTGAGAGAGAAACAAAATACGCCTTACCGCTTCATCGAACTAGCAATCGTTACGGTTTCAAAATTAAATGAATGTAAATACTGTATAGGTCATCACAAACCCCTACTTACTGTTGAAGGAATATCACCTTCTGTAATCGACGATATCTTAAATTACAAAAACTATCCGGAGTTAACAGAAATTGACAAGCTGGTAATCGAATACTCTATTGAAGTTACAAATAATCCTCAAAAAGTCAAAGACAAATTATTTAATGAATTAAAAAAATACTTCAACGAGTCACAAATCGTTGAACTCACATTACGAATATGTTTATGTAGCTTTTTCAACAAATTTAATGACGTTTTCCAAATTGAATCAGAAATATAAATCTCAATATGAACACTTCCTCTAGATCCATTACAAAACCCTTGGAAGGGATTCGGGTGATCGAGATTTGTAATGTGGCAGCCGGTCCTTTTTGCGCTCTATTACTAGGTGATATGGGCGCTGACGTAATTAAGTTAGAAAATCCGGGTTCTGGCGATACCTTGAGAGCATGGCCGCCACACACCGGACCCGAGAACGATCGCCTAAGTGAGAACTTTGCATCACTTAACCGTAATAAGCGATCGATTACGCTGGATCTTAAAAATCCAACCGATAATGCCAAAGCAAAAAAGTTGGTTGCCTCTGCAGATGTTCTGATCGAGAACAACCGCCCTGGGGTCATGAAACGACTGGGATTGGATTTCGATGCAGTGCTTGCAATCAATCCCAAAATTATTTATTGCTCGATTTCTGCATACGGACAAATGGGTCCTCGTGCCAATGAAGGTGGGTTTGATGTCACGATTCAGGCGATGAGTGGAATCATGAGTGTTACCGGTGAAGCTGGCGGCGCGCCGGTTAAATGTGGTGTGCCGGTTGCTGATTTCACAGCAGGTCTTTATGGGGCAATGAGCATCTGTGCTCAATTGCGTCAGGTCAAACAAACCGGAAAAGGCGTTCACATTGATGTACCTATGATGGGTACATCGTTGGCAATCGCTGCGTTACAAACCTCAGAATATTTCGGGGTTGGCAAGGACCCCGTCAAGCTTGGTTCAGCTCATCCCCGTAACGCACCATACCAAGCCTTCAAGGCCAAAGATGATTACTTGGTGATGGCTGCGGGCACCCAAGCCTTGTGGGAGACCGTCTGCCAAATTCTGCAAAGTCCTCAGTTATTAGAAGATGATCGCTTTAGTACTACTGCGTTACGGGCCAAAAATCAAACAGCATTAAAGGACTTGATTGAATTTGTATTACAAGGTAATACTGCGCAATATTGGATTGATCAATTTAGCAAAGCAGGTGTACCGTGTTGCCCCATCAATCAATACTCGGATGTTTTAAAAGATCCGCAAACGCTGGCGATGGGGTGGGTTCAGGCACTGGAGATGGCCAATGGTCAACAAACCCATACCGTGATTAATCCGATTAAATTTAATGGACAAAATAGTGGCATAGAGCGCAGACCGCCGCGTTTGGGCGAACATAACGAAGAAATTTTAGGATACATTTTTAAATGAGACAATGGATTTGTTTAGTTTGTGGCTTTATTTATGATGAAGAAAAAGGAATTCCTCAAGACGGTATTGCGCCAGGAACGTTATGGGAAGATATTCCTAATGACTGGTATTGCCCAGAGTGTGGTGTTGAAAAATCAGATTTTCAATTAGTTGAGATTTAATTTTTCTGCTATTTCTCAAATTAAATATATTTTTACTTTAATAAAATTAATATTTAGTAAATATTTTTACAGAAATGAACAAGATATTTCCCAATGCCCGCGCGGCTCTCCAAGATATTCTGAAAGATGGTCAAACAATCGCAGTGGGTGGATTTGGTCTGTGCGGAATCCCCGAAGCTCTCATAGCGGCGGTGAAGGACTTGGGAACCAAAAATCTGACCGCGATTTCCAATAACGCTGGTGTGGATGATTTTGGTCTAGGCATTCTTTTACAAACTCGCCAAGTTAAGAAAATGATCTCATCTTATGTTGGTGAGAATAAGGAATTCGAGCGCCAATACTTGGCAGGTGAACTTGAACTTGAGTTCACTCCTCAAGGAACACTGGCTGAAAAACTGCGCGCGGGTGGTTGCGGTATTCCAGCGTTCTACACCAGAACGGGTGTTGGAACGATTGTTGCGGAAGGAAAAGACGTCCGTGAGTTTGATGGTGAGAAATACATTCTGGAGCGTTCGCTCGTTGCCGATGTCTCCCTTGTGAAAGCATGGAAAGCCGATAAAGCTGGCAATCTTTTGTATCGCTTAACAGCGCGCAACTTTAATCCAGTTGTTGCCATGGCCGGAAAAATTACGGTGGTTGAGGTTGAAGAGATTGTCGAGAATGGTGAGTTAATTCCCGATCAAATTCATACACCGAGTATTTATGCGCATCGGATTGTGCTCAATCCCAATCCCGAGAAGCGGATTGAGCAACGCACGCTCACCCAATAAGTCACATTACTGAATCTATTTAGAGGAATCATCATGCCTTGGAATCGAGATGAAATGGCAGCACGGGCTGCTAAAGAGTTACGCGATGGCTACTATGTCAATTTAGGAATCGGTATACCCAGCTTAGTTGCCAACCATGTACCCGATGGTATGGAAGTGTGGTTGCAATCCGAGAACGGTCTATTAGGAATCGGACCGTTTCCAACGGAAGCCCAAGTCGATGCGGACATGATTAATGCCAGTAAGCAAACAGTGACCACCTTACCTGGATCAGCAATCTTCTCATCGGCTGATTCATTTGGAATGATTCGGGGCGGCAAGATCAATATTGCCATCTTGGGTGCAATGCAGGTGAGTGAACACGGTGATCTTGCCAACTGGATGATTCCTGGGAAGATGGTCAAGGGTATGGGTGGTGCCATGGATCTGGTTGCTGGTGTAAAACACGTGGTGGTGTTGATGGAGCATGTGGCCAAGAAAAAAGATGACACTGAAGAGATCAAAATTTTGCCCAAGTGCAGTCTGCCATTAACGGGTACCGGCGTGGTTGATCGCATCATTACTGATTTAGGTGTCATGGATGTCACCCCTAAAGGTCTCAAATTAGTAGAACTCGCTCCTGGTGTGAGTAAAGAAGAGATTCAGAGCAAAACGGGTGTAAGCATTGATTTGAATCAAATTCATTGAACTCGCTTTTTAAATTTAATTGTTAAAAAATCTGTCAGATAATATAGTTATTGTTGGTAGCGGACTGGCTGGATATACCGTTATTCGTGAACTTCGTAAGTTAGATAAAGATATCCCGATCACTTTAGTAACTCAAGATCCCGGCTATTTTTACTCAAAACCTCTACTATCAACTGCACTTGCAGGTAAAAAGGAAGCCTACCAACTAATAACTTCATCAGCCGAAGATATGGCTTCGCAATTGAATATAACGATTTCAACTAATACACAAGTTAATTCAATTGACACTTCTAACCAAACCATACAGACTGGTAAAGAAAAAATTAAATACAAAACCTTAGTATTAGCACTTGGTGCAGATCAAATTCGTATTCCAGTGAATGGAGATGCTGCAAATGAATTACTTACTGTGAATGATCTTGAAGATTATGTAAAGTTTCAAAATAAGATTCTAGACAAGAAGAAAGTAACAATAATTGGTGCGGGACTTATCGGGTGCGAATTTGCAAATGACTTAATTATTGCGGGCTATGAAGTAGATGTAATAGACATGGCCACTTACCCGCTCAGTCGATTTTTACCCGAATCAGTAGGTAGATATCTTCAGGATAAACTGACTGCTCTTGGAGTAAATTGGCATCTACAAACATCAGTACAGTCAATTGACCATGAAAATACATGGCTTAAGGTTACACTCAACAATAAAAATACAATTCAAACTGATGTAGTTCTCTCGGCAATTGGCCTAAGGCCCAGAATTAAGCTTGCAGAATCAGCTGGCATAGCTACGAGAATCGGAATTCTTGTTGATCGTAAATTACAAACAAATTTATCTCACATATATTCAATTGGTGATTGTGCAGAAGTTGAAAATATGGTCATGCCCTTTGTAATGCCAATTATGCACGCGGCTAAAGCACTAGCATCAACTCTAGTTGGAAATGATGCTTTTGTAAAATATCCTGCAATGCCTGTTATGGTCAAAACTCCTGCCATAGCAACAATTGTTTCTCCACCAGCCAAAGATGTTATTGGCAAATGGAACATAAAAGAAATGGATGATGGCTTAGAAGCCCGATACGAATCTGATAGTGGAACATTGTTGGGATTTGCATTGATGGGATCAGCTACTGCGCAGCGCTCTGCTCTAACAAAAAGCTTACCAGCAATTTTGGATTAAAAAAGCATAGTTTTAGCTTTATTAAAGTTATTGACGAAGTTTGTCACTATTAATTATTAGATAAAAAGCTTTAAAGTTTTTACTAAAAATTCCAATAAAAATTAATTGCGCAGAATCACTTTCATAGTTGTAAATTTCTGTGTTAAATTGAGTGTGTTGGTGTCTAAATCCCTCTGTTAATCCGCAGGTCCCTGGTTCGAGTCCAGGTCGGGGAGCCAAGTAAATAAAGGGTCTAAAGCATTTAGGCCCTTTTTATTTTTCATCCAAGGACCGCCTTGGGCTAACACCGGGCTAACATCCCCCATCAAGCGTGATTAAGTTCCATTAAGGTAATTTCGTTGTTTTGGGATGCAAGGAGGAACGTAAGTCCCCTTTAAAAATTTATTGATAAGGAAGTCGACTGCCAACGGCCACTCAAACTGTTACGCATAAAAGCCCAACAG
>Ga0214921_10002348_pt1 | contig 30980 bp, 26 predicted proteins | sample LL1505_MetaG_FD_177992 | JGI IMG/M metagenome (GOLD analysis project Ga0214921, IMG submission 177992) | Freshwater microbial communities from Lake Lanier, Atlanta, Georgia, United States - LL-1505 | ecosystem: Environmental > Aquatic > Freshwater > Lake | place: USA: Georgia | collected... | reverse complement strand
ATGAAGAGTATTTACATGTTTCGGATATAGTAAAGCAGCTCCCGCCAGTAATGGAAGGGTTTTATTCAGACGATCAAAAACGTACTTGTGTTAAGTGTGGTTCGGTGATGACAACGCCAATTAAAAAAGGATAATTTTTTAGTTGGTTGTAAGGGCTATTTATTAAACAATAGTTGTGAAATAATACCGATAGTAAAAAAGCTATCAATCAAAATAAATCATTAACTAAGGAATGAAAATTGACATTCACACACATATTATGCCCGATAAAATGCCCAATTGGGTTGCTAAATTTGGGTATGGTGATTTTATTCATCTTGAGCATAGGAATTGTAAGGCTTGCATGATGAAGGGAGATAAAGTATTTCGGGAAGTTGAGAATAATTGCTTTGATGCAACTGTCAGAATTAAAGAAATGGATAGCTCCAATGTTGATCTGCAGGTACTTTCAACCATTCCAGTATTATTTAATTATTGGGCAAAACCAGCTGATGGTTTAGAAACATCTCGTTTTTTTAATGATGATATTTGTGAAACTGTAACAAAGAACCCTAATCGATTTATGGGCATTGGAACAGTACCATTGCAGGATGTAGATATGGCTATTCGTGAAATGGAACGATGTGTTCAGGAATTAAAATTGGTTGGTTTGGAAATTGGCAGTAATATTAATGGTAAAAACTTAGGCGATGAAGTTTTTTTTCCATTTTATAAAAGGGCAGAAGAACTTGGCTGTGCATTATTTGTGCATCCCTGGGAAATGATGGGAGAGCAAGCGATGCAAAAGTACTGGCTGCCATGGCTGGTGGGGATGCCCGCTGAAACATCCAGAGCTATTTGCTCCATGATATTTTCCGGCGTATTTGAAAAGTTTCCAAAATTAAGGGTGGCATTTGCTCATGGAGGAGGCTCATTCCCTATTACCATTGGAAGGATTGAGCATGGGTTTAATGTACGACCAGATTTAGTAGCTATAGATAATGCCATCAATCCTAAAAATTATATTGGAAAATTTTGGATAGATAGTTTGGTGCACGATAATAAAGCAATGCAATACATACTTGATGTAATAGGGTATGATAAAATCTGTTTAGGTAGCGATTATCCTTTTCCGCTAGGTGAGCATCAACCGGGGTTGTTAATAGATTCGATGATACAAGACAATGTAATTAAAGAAAAATTATTTTACAGCAATGCAATGAGATGGCTTGGTAAAAGTATAGATTAAGTCTTTAATAATAACTTTGCCAACAATCATGTTGCTTAATTAGTTGCCTCGAAACCTGCATTTTTTCTAGCAATTCCCCTCACTGCATTTCCGGCAAATAAGGTAAACGCCTCTTTACTGATTGAATCATTGGAGGTCATTATAGGGCATCCTTCATCACCACCTTCTCTGATACTTTGTACTAATGGTATTTGTCCTAAAAAAGGAATGTCGAATTCATCGGCTAAATTTTTCCCTCCATCTTTTCCGAAAATATAATATTTATTATCAGGCAATTCTGCCGGAGTGAAATAACTCATATTTTCTACTAATCCGATAACGGGCACTTTTAATTGCGCTTGTCCAAACATGGCGATACCTTTTTTTGCATCGGCTAACGCAACTAATTGAGGAGTAGTTACCACAATTACACCGGTTACGGGTACTGTCTGTATCATGGTTAAATGAATATCGCCTGTTCCTGGGGGCATATCGATAATAAGATAATCAAGTTCACCCCAATCAACATCACTTACAAACTGACGAATAGCGCTACTCACCATAGGTCCTCGCCAAACTACCGCTTGTTTTTCATCGATCAACAATCCTATGCTCATTACTTTAATTCCAAATTTTTCAATTGGCATAATCAGACCCTTTCCGCCATTTTCTTTCATGAGTGGTCGCTCTCCTCTAATACCAAACATAATATGTTGACTAGGCCCATATATATCTGCATCCATCAATCCAACTTTTGCCCCACCTTCAGAAAGAGCTAAGGCTAAATTGGCTGCTACCGTACTTTTGCCAACGCCACCTTTTCCACTTACAATGGCAATAATATTTTTTACGCCTCCTAAAATTGTTTTTGGATCAAGTCTGTTGGTACTAGTATTACTTGTGAAATTTACAGTCACACGCGCCTCTTTATTCACCAATAATTGAACAGCATTAATACAAGCATTTTTTATCATATCCTTCATAGGGCATGCAGGAGTAGTAAGTACCACTGTAAAAGAAACATCGTTTCCTTCAATAGCTACATCTTTAACCATATTTAATGTTACAAGATCCTTGCCTAAATCTGGTTCTTCGACATTGCTCAATGCTTTAAGTATTTCTTCGTTAGTCATCATTCAATTATTTGTTAAAATGAAATTTCGATTGCAAAATTAGTCATTGAACACCTTACTTTGTTTCTCAATTAAAGAAAATCTATTATTAAGCGACATTTTTGTTTGGTTATTGATGAAAAACATATTGTTCTAAATCGCAAACCAAGTAATTTTGAAAAAGAGTAATGCTCCTTAAGAATTTGTTGATGAAAAAATTGTTGCTATATATCCTTTTTATCGTGTTTGTTTTTCCAGTTGTTGTTAAGGCTCAATTTGAAACATTTAAGGATTCCGTTGTACAATTATATGGTGTGGTAATGTCTGCAGATAGTTTAAAGGCAATACCATCGGTGAGTATAATTGTGAAAGGCCAAAATAGGGGCACCATTTCTAATGATGCGGGTGTTTTTAGTATTGTTGTGCTAAAAGGAGATGAGGTTGAATTTACCAGTATTGGATACAAGCCAAAAATAGTTCTTATTCCAAGGGAGTTAAAAGAAAATCAATTTAGCATTATTCAATTGATGGTTAATGATACTGTCTATTTGCCGGCCACAATCATTAAAAAAAGAATCAGTAGGGAGCAATTCGAAAGAGATTTCATGAATACAAAAATCCCAGATGATGAATTGGCTATTGCAAGGAGCAATAATTCTTATACTACGAGAAGGTATTTAATGGGAACTGTTCCTGCAGATGGAAAAGAGGCATCGTCTCAGTATTTAAGAGGAAGGGTGGGAAAGATGTATTATTCGGGACAGCTAGCGCCTCAAAATATATTCAATCCAATGGCGTGGGCTGAATTTATAAAAGCTTGGAAAAGAGGTGATTTCAGAAAAAAGAAATAAATAAAAAAAACTGCAAATAATTATTGTTTAAGACATTTTCGTTTAATTGTTTATTCTACAATTAATATGCGTATATATATCAACGGTTTTATGGGTTCTGGAAAGTCGTATTGGGGAAAAAAATGGGCTATAGAGAATGGGCTATGCTTTTATGATTTAGATGAATTAATCGAGGAGAATGAACAATTGCCTATCGAGTTGATTTTCGAAAAAAAAGGAGAGTTGTATTTTCGTCAAAAAGAATCAGCATTTTTAAGAAGTACGGAGGATTATGAAAATTGCATCATTGCTTGTGGGGGAGGTACCCCATGTTATGATGATAATATGGAGTGGATGAATGCACATGGCCTAACAATATGGATAGAAGCCTCTCCCGCTCAGTTGTTTGAAAATATGATTAATGAAACAGACAAGCGGCCATTATTAAAAAATCTTGATCAGGCGGGAATCGTCAATTTTATTGAACAGAAGTTGAAAGAGCGGAATGAGTTTTATAAAAAAGCGAAGGTTCATTTGTATTTTAATGACTTAAATGCAAAAAGTATGGAGAATATCATTCAAATAAAAAAATAAACAAACATGCATAAAGGGATATTGAAAACGGGAATTTTCTTCTGTATATTGAGTGTGGTTATGGGCGCATTTGCAACACATGGCTTAAAGGATCGACTAAGTAATTCGTCTTTGATTATTTTTGAAACGGGTATCCGATATCAGTTTTATCATTCGTTTGCATTATTAATTACTGCGATGCTATACAAGGAGTATCAAAATTATTATATCATTCATTCATCGCGATTTTTTATTGCTGGTATCATTCTGTTTAGCGGTTCTTTGTACTTGCTTGCTATGTTATTGCCTGCATTCACTTTTGTTGGTATTATTACTCCGCTTGGAGGTATATCTTTTATTATCGGTTGGTTTATGCTTTTTAGGGCGATACAAAAAAAAGTCAAATGATATTTTTGGTTACTTATTTTTGATTAAAACAAGAAGGTATTTTATATATTTGTAAGCAATGGCAAAAAAGGCAAGATCTAAATCAGTTTCTCCAAGCGAGGAGTTAAAAGAAGATAAGGTTGAAAAGCTCAGTTTAATACAACTGTTAAAAGATGATCGTACCCGTAAAATTGTAGGTAGCTTTTTTTTGCTTTTCACTATTTTATTCTTTGTAGCTTTTACCTCCTATTTATTTACTTGGAATGAAGATCAGGATAAGGTTTTTCATGAAGGAGTTAGGTTGTTGTGGTTATCAGATGTCCATGTTTCTAATTTAATGGGAACTTTCGGAGCCTTTGTTTCCAATTTCTTTATTTATAAAGGATTTGGCATTGCATCCTATTTATTTTGTACTTTTTTATTTGCTTTAGGAGTTAATTTATTTTTTCATAAACGAGTGTTTAATATTTTCAGAAATATTAAATATTTGATTATTGGCTTGCCTTTAATTAGTATTACCTGTTCTGTTTTATTCGGCAGAAGGTCATTTCCTTGGGGAGGTGCTGTTGGAGATATGTGTAAAGAAAGCTTGTTTGGTTATATAGGCAATATAGGTACAATAGGGCTCATTTTTATCTCTTTTTTAGCCTATATAATTTGGAGATTTAATCCGTCATTTAGTAAACTATTAGCAAAGCCAACAATAGAGAAATCTAACGAAGCTATTTCGGATGCAGCTCAAGCTAAATTGCTAATCGAAACCCCAAATGAAGAGGAAGCTACAGGAAATTTTTTAAATCCAGCTCAAGAAGCGGATGAAGATGAAGAAGAGCTACCAGCAGAAGAGCCATTGGAAGAAAAGCAAGAATCAGTTATTTTGCCTATACTCGAAACACCTGCAGCTTCGAAGTCTAATAAAATTGATCCTAATGGATTGGAATTAGAGATTAAAACTGCGGATATTAAATTGGAAGAGGAAAAAACACCAGTAGAAAAAATAAAACAATTAAAGCCATATGATCCTATTTTAGATTTAAGAGATTACAAATATCCCTCTTTGGATTTGCTAGAAAATCATGGTAGTGAAAAAATTGTTCAGGATCCAACAGAGTTAGAAAATAACAAGAATCAAATTATCAATACGCTGAAGAATTACGATATCAGTATTCAGAAAATTTCTGCAACAGTTGGTCCTACAGTAACGTTATACGAAATAATTCCTGCGGCTGGTGTTAGAATTTCTCGCATAAAGAATCTGGAAGATGATATAGCATTAAGCCTTGCGGCACTTGGTATTCGTATTATTGCACCTATTCCTGGAAAAGGAACAATTGGTATTGAAGTGCCCAATGCAAAGAAGACGATAGTGAGTATGAAAACACTTTTGTCTTCAGATAAGTTTACTAAAAATAGTTTTTCATTGCCAATTGCCATAGGCAAGAAAATCGACAATGAAAATTTCATAGTTGATTTAGCAAACATGCCTCACTTATTAATGGCGGGAGCTACTGGGCAGGGAAAGTCTGTAGGATTGAATGCTATTCTTGTTTCATTATTATATAGCAAGCATCCTTCTCAATTGAAATTTGTTTTAGTAGATCCGAAGAAAGTAGAGCTAAGTATTTACAAAACAATTGAAAGACACTTCTTAGCAAAACTTCCTGGTGAAGAGGATGCTATTATTACTGATACAAAGAAAGTGGTGCATACATTGAATGCGCTTTGTATTGAGATGGATAATAGATATGACCTTTTAAAAGAAGCGGGTTGTAGAAATATCAGAGAGTACAATGAAAAATTTGCTGCCCGTAAATTAAATCCGGAAAAAGGGCATCAGTTCCTTCCATTTATAGTGTTGGTGGTAGATGAGTTTGCAGATCTTATTATGACGGCTGGTAAAGAGGTGGAAATGCCCATTGCTAGATTAGCTCAATTGGCAAGGGCGGTTGGTATACATTTGATAATAGCAACGCAACGACCTTCTGTAAATATAATTACTGGAACAATCAAAGCGAATTTCCCTGCGCGAATAGCCTTTAAGGTTAGTAGTAAAATAGATAGCCGTACTATTTTGGATGCTGGAGGCGCAGAGCAATTGATAGGAAAAGGGGATATGCTGATTAGCTATAATGGTGAAATTGTTCGTTTACAATGTGCTTTTGTAGATACACCGGAAGTTGATAAGATTGTTGAATTTATTGGCGATCAACGTGGCTATGCTCAAGCATTTTTATTGCCAGAGTATATTGATGAAAAAGATGCTGAGGGAAGAGATTTTGATGTCAACGATAAAGATGCTTTATTTGAAGATGCAGCAAGATTAATCGTCAGTAGTCAAAGTGGAAGTACTTCATTATTGCAAAGGAGAATGAAATTGGGGTACAATCGCGCAGGAAGGCTTATGGATCAATTAGAAGCCGCAGGAATCGTTGGAGCTAGTCAGGGTAGTAAAGTAAGAGACGTTTTGATTAAAACCGAAACAGACTTAATGCAATTGCTGAATAATCTTGGATAAAGTGCTAAATAATTTTTCCCCTTCATTAACGAATAAATAGAAATGTCTAAATTTCTTATAATAGGCTTAGGAAATATTGGTGATGAGTATTCCAATACAAGGCATAATATCGGATTTGATATTGTACATGCTTTTGTAGTGAAACATGGCGGACAATTTAAAGTTGACAGATTGGCTTATGTGGCAGAGGTAAAATGGAAAGGGAAAATGTTTGTTTGTATTTGTCCAACTACTTTAATGAACTTAAGCGGAAGAGCCTTTAAATATTGGCAAGAAAAAGAAAAAGTACCTGTTGAAAAAACGCTTACTATTGTAGATGATCTAGCCTTGCCTTTAGATAAAATCAGGCTCAGAAAGTCGGGAACCCATGCTGGTCATAATGGATTAAAAGATATTCAGCAAATTTTGGGTACAGATGCTTATCCTAAATTAAGATTCGGAATTGGAAATGACTTTCCGAAGGGGATGCAGGCGGATTTTGTTTTAGGCAAATGGAAGCAAGCAGAAATTCCAGTTGTTAGACTTAAAATAGAAAAATCGGTAGAAATTATTGAAAGTTTTGCTGCAATAGGTATTGATCAAACCATGACAAATTATAATCATCAATCAATTGTCATTTAAAATAGTCATCCTATTGGCTATTCATTTTTTTAAATAGATATTTTGCCCTTTGTTTTTAAGTTGCATTTAACTATTTTTGTTTTAATACAATCTACAACCCCATCAAAAAACTGAAATGAAGATAATCTGCATTGGTAGGAATTATATAGATCATGCGAAGGAGCTGGGGAATGATATTCCTTCAGAGCCGGTTATTTTTATGAAACCTAAGAATGCTATTATTCAGGCACATGCTCCTTTTTATTATCCAGAATTTACAAATGAATTACATTATGAATGTGAATTAGTATTACGTGTATGTAAAAATGGAAAATATATCCAGGAGCGAAATGCATCTAATTACTATAATGGAATTACCGTGGGTATTGATTTTACGGCCAGGGATATTCAAAATGAATTAAAAAAGGATGGCCTGCCTTGGGAAAAAGCAAAAGCTTTTGATAATTCAGCTGCATTTGGTAAGTTTATTGACTTAGCACCAAGCTTTGATAAAAAGAATGTCAATTTTTCATTTAACAAAAATGGCGAAACGGTTCAGCGTGGAAATTCTAGGGATATGATTTTTGGTTTCGATCATTTAATTGCCGATATTTCTAAATATTTTTCTTTAAATATTGGAGATGTGATTTTTACAGGAACCCCTGCTGGTGTTGGAGAGTGTGTTGTTGGTGACGAACTGGAGGCCTTTTTGGAAGGTGAAAGTTTATTGAAATTCGGCATCAAATAACAGTCAATTATTCTTCTTTATAAAACTCAATTAAAGCTCCAAAATAAGTTTCATTCCAACCAGTAACAATGTTATCATAAATTTCATTTGGAATATTAGTATGCCTTAATTCAACAGAAGTATTTTCTTTGTCTTCATGTAAGATAATAGTAACAATAGATGGCTCATTTTGTTCTCCAAAATACCATTCCTGTACAATTTTTTTATTTTGGGTAAAAGAAATATTTTTTCCGACAATACTTTCATCCCATAAGGAAAACTCTGATCCTTCTATAGGTTCCATAATAGCAGGATCTCCGGTCCAAAGCTGAATTGTAGCAGCGTTGGTTAGCGCACTATATAGTATTTCTGAAGGTGTGTTAATCTTGTAATATTTCTTAAAGTCTTTCATGATTTTTTTGGGTAGTTAATAAGTTTATAAATAACAAATTTTAAAAGGACAAAATCTTACATTTGGTAATAAAAAATGCTATTTGATTGAAAGATATTTTTAAAAAGCAAACACAATGAAAAATTTAATTAAAAATACAGTATTCGTTTTCAAACTTACAGGAATATTATTTTTATTTTTTTGGAGTGATACAGCTTTGTGTCAGACTTTTAAAATAAATGGTAATGGGGATACTATAAATTATAAAAACATTAATGGGCAAAAAGTTGGCAAATGGGTAGTAGAAGTTCCGGAATTAAGGGGAGAGCCTGGGCATACTGATGAAGGTTTCTATGTAAAAGGGTTAAAAAATGGAACATGGAGGTTGTATAATTCAACTGGCGATTTTATTGGGTTGGAAAATTATATTTTAGGAGGAAAAGCAGGTGTACAAAAATATTATACTTATTTAGGTGAATTAGACAGGGAAGAAAATTGGAGAGCCTATAATCCAGATGCTCCTTATGATACTATTCCGATTTATGGAACTGGGAATGGGGATATTGAAAGCTTTAAGATTGTAAAAGCACAACCATATAGTGTTAAGGACGGAGAATGGAAGTACTACGATCCATCAACAGGCAGAGTTATCAGAAAAGAAAACTGGGATAGAAATGTACTCATAGTGCCTAATACAGCAAAAACAAACAGCAGCTTGGATCAAAAACCTAGGAAAGTAGAAAAAACCCCAGACATGCTTGAATGGGAACGAAAAAATAAAGGCAAGAAAGGCGTTGTAAGAGATGGCAGCACTTCTTATTAATGCAGTTTATTCTATCACTTCTTTTTGCATTGGATTTTTTCCGCCACCACTTCCTCTTGGTGTATTTGCCTTTGCTTTAAATAATTGAAATTTAGTAGGTTCTTGTGTTACGGGCCATTGATTATTTTTTTCATCAATATCTGCAGTTTCTTTATAAGGGTCTAGTTTGATAGATATCACTTCTTTATCTTTCAAGAAAGTTTTTACAACTTTATTTTCATTTTTTCTCCAAACATTCACACCTATGCGATTGATTTCTTTTGTTCCATCTTTGTAAGTCCATTCAATAATAAGGGGCATTACTAATCCACCTTTATTGCTTAATGACAATTCGTACAGTCTTTTATCCCCGGCAAGCTTTGTTATTTCATCCACGCTGTATATATCATTTGTAGTTGCTGGTGTTGTAACTATAAATGCAGTGGTGTCAATTTTCACAGCCCCTCGGTCATATCTCCAATAGAAATCCCTTAATGATGTATCTTCATCAGTGGCAAATACGATGTTTTTATCTTCTCTGTTTCTGATTTTTGAAATATCTTCAAATGAATTTTGAATTGGCTTGGCTACCGGGATTCTGGTTGTTTTTTCTGGTGTTGTTTTTTGTTCTTGAATATCGGAGTTTACAATAGACCATTTAACACTGTCTAATGAAATATCTACTGGGTCAGTATTATAAAACCATCCTCTCCAAAACCAATCTAAATCTTCAGCACTGGCATCTTCCATTGTTCGGAAGAAGTCGGATGGTGTTGGGTGTTTGAATGCCCATCTTCTGCAATATTCTTTGAAGGCATAATCGAAATTTTCTCTGCCCATTATAGTTTCTCTTAAAATATTTAATCCGCAGGCAGGTTTTGAATAAGCATTAGGGCCAAATTGGATAATGTTCTCGCTATTGGTCATAATCGGCTCTAATTGATCTTTAGGCAACTTCATGTAATCAACTATTTTGTAGGCTGGACCTCTGCCAACGGGGAATTTATTATCCCATAATTCTTCGGTCAGGTATTCTACAAATGTATTCAGTCCTTCATCCATCCAGCTCCATTGCCTTTCGTCGCTATTAATAATCATAGGAAAGAAGTTGTGTCCAACTTCATGTATAACAACGCCAAGCATGCCATTTTTCGTTCCTTCGCTATATGTTCCGTCTTTTTCACATCGTCCATAATTAAAACATATCATCGGATATTCCATGCCGTTAGCCGCTTCTATACTTTGTGCAACTGGATATGGATAGGGGATGGTGAATTTTGAATATGATTTAATTGTATGGGCAATTACTTTAGTACTGTATTTGCTATATAAATTATAGGCCTCTTTTCCATAAGCACTCATGCACATGATTTTTTTTCCTTCAATCATAACAGGCATAGCATCCCAAACAAATTTTCTGCTGCTTCCCCATGCAAAATCCCTAACATTTTCTGCTTTGAATATCCAGGTTTTTTTCTGAGCGCTCTTAACTTTTTCTTTATTTACTGCTTCTGCTAATGTGATGATTTCTATAGGTCTTTTGGCTGTTTGAGCGACATTCCAGCGTTTTAATTGCGTTGGGCTTAGCACTTGTTGGTAATTTTGACCCTGACCCGTTGCCATTACAATATGATCTGCAGGAACTGTCATAGAAACATGATAGTTGCCAAATATTAAAGAGAACTCTCCCGATCCAACAAATTGATGATTTTGCCAACCTTGAAAATCACTGTACACGCATAATCTGGGAAACCATTGAGTCATGGTGAAAATATCATTTCCGTCTTCTGCAAAATTTTCAAAGCCACCTCTTCCACCATATTTTGTTCGTTCGATAATATTGTAATTCCATTCGATTTTAAAAACAAAGCATTCTCCAGATTTCAATATTCTTGGCAACTCTACACGCATCATTGTTTTGTTAATTGTATACATCAATGGTTTGCCTAATGCATCTGTTACTTTGGTTATGTTATCTCCGTATTCTCTGTCTTTTTTTCCTTGCATTCTGAAAATATCTTGCTCACTCAATTGTTGAGGTAAGCCGTTACTATTTTCATAGCCCGAATTATTTTTTGTACTATGTTCATTCTCGTCTAATTGCAGCCATAAATATTTTAAATCATCGGGAGAATTGTTGTAATAGCTTAATGTCTCTTTTCCATTCAAAATTCTAGCTGATTCATTGAGTTCACATACAATGGTATAGTCGCATCTTTGTTGCCAGTATTTCGAGCCTGGCGCACCACTAGCCGTTCTATATTCATTCGGAGAAGGCAATATGGTGCCTAGTTGTTCAAAACGATTACCATGATTACTGCCAGGATTATTTTTAATATCTTGAGCAGATCCAGTAAATGAAAAGGCAAGTACAAAAATCGCGGATAAGAAATATTTAGTCATACATTAATAATAAGGGTGTAAAAGTATTGAAAACTATTTAGAATTTATTACAACGGAAATCTTTGAATACACATACATAATGCAGTAATCCCGGAAAGTAGGGATAAAGCGACAGACCACCATTGCTGTGGCATTTTCAATACAAAAATAAATACCTGAGCAATATATAGGATAAAAATAATTACCATAAGTTGACCTGCTTCAATACCAAGGTTAAAGCTAATGAGTGGTAAGGCTAAAGTTTGCGATTTTGCCAATGTAAACCGAATGACATTAGCAAAACCCATCCCATGAATTAAACCAAAACATATAGCCATTATATAATTAAAAAAAACAGGAGTTGTGTATTTCCCTTTTTGCAATAAATTATAACAACAAGTAATTAGAATGGTTATTGGAATAAAAAACTCTACCCACTTCACATTAAAATCAATTATTTGATAAAGACTTAGAGCAAGGGTTAGGAAATGACCAACAGTGAATGCTGTGATTAAAGTAAAGATTTTCTTCCATTGTGAAATTGTATATGATGCGATTAAAGCAATAATAAACAAAAGATGATCCGAAGAATCCCAATTTAATATATGCTTTAGGCCGAAATTGAAATAAAAATAAAAATCTTCCATGATATTAAGATAGCGTAATTGGTAAAGCTTATTTTTGTTTAATAAATATCACATTCTATTTTCAAATCAACAAATCTAACTGCATGTCCTCTTTTTTTTCAAAATGGATTTTTGTATTTATAATACTTGTTTTATTGATAGGTGCAAAAAAACATCCCATTTATGTAAGTGTTATAGAGATAGATCAAAATTTAGTAGAAAACACACTTGAAATAAGTTGTAAGATTTTTACAAATGACTTTGAAACTACCTTAAGAAAAACAACTTCTTTAAAGGTGGATTTACTAAGTTCAACTGATAAAATCAGCATGAATAATTTAGTCAAAAATTATTTACTGAATCATCTTAAAATAGAGGTGGATGGGAAAAAAAAGTCACTTCATTTTATTGGCTATGAGCAATCAGAGGAATCTATCGAGAGTTATTTTCAAATAGAGGGAATAAGAGCGCCCAAAAAAATTGATATTCAGGATGATATACTTTATGATTATAATTCAGCGCAAATGAGCATTATTCATGTTAAAATTAATGGAAAAAGAAAAAGTAGCAAGTTGAATAATCCCGAAAATAATGCTGTATTTGAATTTTAAATTTCTTCCATTTCATTTTTTAATTCTGGTGAAATGTTTACAATGATTTTGTCAATACGTTGACCATCTATGTCAATGATTTCGAATTTAAAATCTTTCCATTCAAATCTTTCGCCTGTTTTTGGAATATGTTCTAATTGATGAAGTACAAATCCTGCCAAAGTATCAAATTCATGCTCACCAGTATTCATCCAGGCAGCTCTGTCAAAATAACTAAGGAAGTCGTAAAATTGTATCAGGGCATCAACTAAAAAACTACCGTCTTCTCTTTTGATGATTTCATATTCTTCTTGATCTGCGTCTGGAACATCTCCTACAATTGCTTCCATAATATCATTCAACGTAATCATGCCTTCTAATGTACCGTATTCATTAACAATAAAACAAGTATGAAGTTTAGATTGTTTTATTTTTTCAAGTAATTGATAGGCCTTATTATTTTCAGGAACAAAAAGTGCCGGTCTCATAATTTTTTCAAGTGTAGAATCAGGAGTGGCTTTAAGCAAATCTTTAACATACACTAGTCCTTTTATTTCATCAATGGTTCCATCGCATACCGGATAGGTATTAAAGCTAATTTCATTTAATTTCCCGGCCACTTCCTTCACCGTATCTTTGATGTCCAGCCATATTATTTCTGTTCTATGAGTCATCAGAGAGGTGATGTTTCTGTCACCCAAATGAAAAACTCGTTCAATAATTTCTTTTTCATCTTCGTCTATGGAACCATGTTCGCTTCCTTCTGATATCATCGCTTTTATTTCTTCTTCAGTAACAGCATTGTCAGATGGTTTTTTGATGTTCAATAATTTAAAAATCAAATTCGTAATTCCAGATAAAAGCCACACAAAAGGATAAACGATTGATGAAATAAAATTCATAGGTCCTGCTACTAATCTTGAAATCTTTTCCGATTGAATCAGCCCTAGTTTTTTGGGAATCAATTCACCAAATATGATGGATAGAAATGTAACGATAACAACAACGATAGTAGTAGAAATTGTTTGGGCATATTGTTTTAAAAATGCGATATTTTCAATAACAGGCAATAGTTCTTTTCCAAATTTTTCGCCAGAGTATACCCCAGTTAAAATAGCAATAAGGGTAATGCCAATTTGTGCAGTACTTAAAAATTTCTCTGGGTTGTCAATTAGAATTAAAGCTTTTTTTGCTTTTTCATCTCCTTTATTTGCAAGGGTTTCCATTCTTGTTCTTCTTGCGCTGATGAGAGCAATTTCACTCATCACAAAAAGTGCGTTGATAAAAATTAGTAAGAGTAGTATAAATATTTCCATATTTTTTTAAAAATAAAAAATCATTTATTGATTTTCGATACTATGCAAATATAAGGCATGCTATATAACCACGACTTAGACAATTATTTTATTTTGATCAAAACAAACTTATTCAGTTGATGTTCTCTGGTTTTGGGATTAATGAAATTTAGGGAAAGTTTTGTTACTGGAAAATCATTTCCAGTATGTAGGATTGTGTATGATATATGCATAGCATCAAAATCCGACAGCTTATTTTTTGCTGTCAAAGCAAATTCACCTGATTTAAAATTCGAAACATTGTCTTTCTGTTGTACAATCCCATTGCCATAAAAATCCAGGCTTCTCCAGATTTGATATTGGTAAGTATACACATCATTTGCCAGTATGTTGTTTTCTGATATCCATTTTCCGGCATTACTTCCAGCCTGATAACTCAATATTGCGGGATAAAACGAACCGTTGAGAAACAGATTAAGACCAATTGCTGTGTACAAGCATATATAGATGATCAGCCATTTAGACTGACGTTGTTTAAAATAAAAAAATATAAATCCTGTAAATAATATAACCGCTAAAACTGCAACAATGGGATGTATCGTTTCGAAAGTAAATCCAAGCAATGCGATTAATACAATCCATAATAGACTAAAAACGATAAAATGGAAGACGCTCCATCTTTTTAAATTTTTTGTTGATTTTACATCGCTCATTTTTTCGTTAAGATAATTTGCGGTAATAATTGAAGCGAAAGGAAAGGCGACAAAAATATAATGTGGTAACTGATATTTACTCAAGCCCAAAGAAAGATAAGTTAATAAAAATCCTCCATAAGTAATTACTTCATGTTTTTTTTCTGGTTTAAAACGGTTGCGAAAAAGCGATACAGATTTATTAACAAATGCCAGTAAAAAAATAATTATCCAGGGAAGAAAAGACCATATCATATTTTGTAGCAGAAAAAGAATATTGACATTATTATTCCATGTAGACTCTCCGGTTATTCTTCCAAAACTTTGTGTCCAGTAAAAAAATCTGATTCCTGAAACATGATTTTTATTATACATGATTTTTTCAGGATGAAGATCAAATTGCTGGTATAATCCAATGCTCATGGGCAATAGCAAGATGGCAATAATGATGATACCAAGCAAGTAATGCCAATTTAAAATAAATTTAAAATCTTTAGTTAATATAAAATGTGTGCCGAAAGCAAATACCGGAACCATTAAGGCGATAGGTCCTTTTGTCATCATTCCTACTGCAATCCCAATGCAGCCTAATACAAAATGAGCAAACCCTTTTTGCTGATGCCAGCAAGCCAATTGCCAGATGCTAAAAGAAACTGCTCCCATAAGAATAGTATCTGTTCTTACATCATGATTCATTAAAAAAAATCCCTGTGTTGTGGCGAGAATCAATGCAGCTATTAAAGATGTTTTATGATCATAATATAATTTAGAAAAACGAAAAGTTGAAACAATGGCAAGCAAAGCAAATAAGAATGAAGGCAAACGATAAGCGAAGTTATTTACTCCAAAAACTTTCATAAAAAATGCACTTATCCAAAACAGAAAGGGTGGTTTATCCAGGTAATCTTTACCAAGGTCATAAATTTCAAGATAATTTCCACTCGATAACATCTCTCTACTCATTGAGGCATATTGAGCTGCGTCGATATCCATGATGTCTATTTGAAAACCTAAAATATAAATGAGCAATAAAAAAAAACATGTTACAAAAATTTCTCTGTTTTTCATGAAGATAATTTATGCATTGAGCATACCAAATTTATTGATAAAAAAAATGCCCGTTAATAAACCTATCATACAGCCGAGAATTGCTCCTCCAAGAATGTCGAAAGGAAAATGAACGCCAACATATATTTGTGCATAAGAAATCAATCCAGCCCAAAGAAATAAAATATACGCAGCTTTGCCCATCAGTTTGTACAATGTAATAAACAAAAACATGGCCATTCCAAAATGATTTGTTGCATGAGATGAAGTAAAGCTTCCGTTTTGTCCGCAATGATTTACTAAAACCCGAATAGTATCAGCAAGTTCTATATCATTACAGGGTCGGTTTCTGTGAATAAGTGGCTTTATAATTTGGCTGCTTAATAAATCGGCGAGGCCGGCAGTAATTCCTAATCCGATAATCCAGAACAAACCTTTTTTCCCAAAATTAATTAAAGACCAGATAAATAGAAAAAGATAGAAAGGAATCCATACCATTTGCTCTCGAGCTATGGGCATAATGGTATCAAAAAAAGAACTGGTATATTTTTGATTAATTACCGAAAAAAGATACTTATCAAGAGCAATGATTTTTTTAAACATTTATTTGGGGGTTCTCTATTTTTCAGATAAAAATAAAGATTAATAATTTAAACTTGTTTATTTTGTGCAAAATTATATGTATAAGTAACCAATTCTTTTTATTTATTCATTAAATCCTGCTATTAATGTAAGATAATTAATGAACAAGCTTTCCAACTTGATACCTGCTTATAATGAAGCAAATACTATCCAACAAACATTTAGAAAAATAAGGGAAGTGAAATTGATTGACGGTTTTCTTAAAGAAGTTATCATTATCTATGATTGTTCAATTGATGAAACTGCAATATATTTATTACTGAATAATAAAAAAGCCATTAGTCAAGAATTGAATTACTAAAGATTATTTATGTTTATAAAATGGAAAGTCCCCAAAACAATACAATGGATAATCAGATTGTTTGTAATTTATTTAATAATATTCACTGCATTTAGAATAGCAATCGTATTTTTTTTTAAGCCCCCGTCTATTAATGCTATTGATTTGTTTCCATCATTTTGGCTCGGGTTGAAATACGATTTACGCTGGATTTCAATTATATTAATGCCGATATTACTATTATCTAGCTATCCAAAATTCTCCCCATTTTACAATAAAACTTCTAAGAAAATATGGACATTTTATTTGGGAATTATTACCCTCCTGGTATTGTTTTTTTATGGAGCAGACTTCGGACAATTTGCATACATCAATGCCAGGCTTAATGCTGATGCGTTAATATTTGCTGAAGATCCTAAAGAAAGTTTACAAATGGTTTGGCAGAGCTATCCCATTATATGGATATTGTTGTCATTGATAATATCTGTTATTGTAATCAATAAGTTGTTTCAAAAAACACATTTGACTGTTGAAGGAGATAATATAAATATTCACAAATTTGATTATTATAGAAGTTGGCATTTGGTGACTTTAGTAATTTTCTCATGGTTTTTATATGGATTTCTTACAATGAAGCCATTAAGTTTTTTAAGGGCATTTAAATTAAATGAGGAGTTTAAAAGTAACCTTGCATTAAATCCATTGCAGAACTTTTTCACCACACTAGGATTCAGAGATCCGGATTATAATACAAATCAAAAAAAGTATTACTCAACAATAGCACAATTTCTAAATATAGAATCGTCCGACATAAAAACAAATAACTATTCAAGGCTTATACATCCTGGAAGTCATGCTTTAGAAAGCCAGCCTAATATTGTTTTAGTGATTTGTGAAAGCTTTAGTATGTATAAAAGTTCTATGAGTGGAAACCCTTTAAATAGCACTCCTTATTTTAATGAACTATGCAAGCAAGGTGTTTTTTTTAATCGATGTTTTTCACCAACCTTTGGAACGGCACGAGGTGTTTTTGCTACCATTACAGGTATTCCGGATGTTCAATTAAGTAAATTTGCCACACGAAATGAAGCTTCTGTAAATCAACGTACCATCATTAATGATTTTGAAGGATATGAAAAATATTATTTTATCGGCGGCAGGAGTCAATTCAATAATTTTAGTGGATTAATTCATAACATAAAAGGAGTGAAAATCTTTGAAGAAGGAAGTTATCGCTCGCCTAATATGAACGTATGGGGCATCAGCGATAAAAATCTCTTTTTAGAAGCAAATGCAGTATTATCAAAAATAGAAAAACCATTTTTTTCAATCATTCAAACAGCGGATAATCATCGGCCATTTGATATTCCGCTGGAAGACAGTAGTTTTGTAACAAGGAATATTTCCGATGAGGAATTAAAAAAATATGGTTTTGAGTCCTTGAAAGAGTTTAATGCTTTCTCTTATACGGATTATTGCTATAGAAAATTTATAGAAGCTGCCAAAAAAGAAAAATATTTCAACAACACTATTTTTGTTTTTATTGGAGACCATGGTGTAGAGGGCAATGCAACTGCTATTTATCCAAATGCTTGGACAGAACAAAGATTGAGTGATGAACACATACCCTTGCTTTTTTACGCGCCTTCAATATTAAACCCACAACAAAGAAATGAAACAGTATCACAAATTGATGTGTTACCAACCATTGCGGGCATGATACAACAGCCCTATTTGAATACTACATTAGGCAGAGATCTTTTTGATGCTTCTACAAAGCCTAATGCTGCTTTTGTCATTTATCATGCACCTGGCTGGATAGGCATCGTTAGTGACGATTATTTTTATAGAAAAAATATTAGGATAAATAAAGAAGAACTCGTTTCTATAAAAAATGGATTGCCTCCGCTAAATCAAAAACAGGTTGATTCAATAAAGAAAAGTTTGTCTAACTTAACCTCTGCCATGTACGAAACAGCTAGATGGATGTTGCTGAACAATAAAAATACAGCTGAAAAAAACAATTAATGGACATTATGCCTTTTGCGCTACTAAGATTAATCGAGGCGATTCTTCTGCATTGTATTTTGATAATTGGTAGTCGCCATACACATCTTTAATTTTCAATCCTTGTGCTTCAAACAAACCTGTAAAATCCTGTAAGGTATATTTTGAAACTGTTTCTGTAAAGGAGCTGTTTTTCTTTTTATTATTATCTTCAATGAGTATTTTTTTATAAAAGAATTTTTCATCATGCCATTTTGTAATGGTATATTCAACATTGTCAATTTCTTTTTTTGATAGATGTTCAATTTGTGATTCAGTATAAGTCACATTTAAATAATCCATTACGAACACACCATTTGATTTCAAAGATTGAGCAATACTTCTGATGGCATTTTCGTCTTCTCTTTTTGATTTAAAGTAACCAAAGCTTGTAAAAAAATTAAAAGCATAGTCGAAATAATTAATCCAGAAGGGAAGCCTCATATCGTGCTCATAAAAATGCAAATTAGATTGCTCAGATAATAACGCTTCTTGAATACTTTCATGACTAAGATCAATACCTACAACTTCAAATCCTGTGTTAGCAAGTTGCAAAGAATGTCTGCCTTTTCCACAGGCAACATCAAGCATTAATGAATTTGGAGAAGGGGATATTTTTTTTAATAAAACGTCTATAAAATTAGCTGCTTCAGTATAATCTCTGTCTTTATAAAGTTGATGGTAATAAGGGGTATTAAACCAATCTTTAAACCAAGTTTCTTGCATTTTGTAAAGTTAACTTTTTTAAGATAAAATAAATAATCATTTTAGATATGTCATTGAAATACAATGAAAAGTGCCTGTATTTTAACTCGTTACTCTTTATTATCTTTGCAACATAAATAAATGTGAAAATGGCACTGATAAAGAGTATTTCTGGTATACGAGGAACGATTGGCGGAATTCCGGGCGATAATTTAACGCCACTTGATATAGTTAAATTTACTGCAGCTTATGGTACTTGGCTTTTGCAATCATCAGCACAAACAGAAAAGAAAATAAAAGTAGTTGTTGGAAGAGATGGGCGCATAAGTGGAAATATGGTAAAAAGTATTGTAAATTCTACACTGAGTTCATTAGGGATCGATGTAATTGATTTAGATTTAAGCACAACCCCAACAGTTGAAATGGCGGTGATATTTTTAAAAGCCGATGGTGGTATTATCTTAACGGCAAGCCATAATCCTAAAGAATGGAATGCACTTAAACTACTTAACAATAAAGGTGAGTTTATTAGCGCAGATGAAGGCAAATTAATTTTATCATTGGCCAAGAAAGAGTCTTTTCATTTTACAGAAATTGATAAGCTTGGCAGCATTGATAATAATGACCTTATGTTAGATGAGCACATTAAAGCCATTCTAAATAATCCATTTGTTGACACAAAAAGCATCGGGATATCAAATTTTAAGATTGTCGTTGATGTAGTGAATAGCACAGGCGCTATTGCAGTGCCTAAATTATTAGCAGCGCTTGGAGTTGATGATGTTATTGTAATCAATTCAGAGGTAAATGGTCATTTTGCCCATAACCCAGAGCCACTTCCTGAAAATTTAACAGAATTGAGCCGGGAAGTAAAAGCACATAAAGCGGCTATTGGTATAGCCGTAGATCCTGATGTAGACAGACTTTGTTTTGTATGCGAAGACGGAAGCATGTTTGGTGAAGAGTATACACTTGTTGCAGTTGCAGATTACTTATTGAGTAAAAAACCTGGTAATACTGTAAGCAACATGTCATCTACAAGAGCATTAAAAGATGTTACCATAAAACATGGAGGCGAATATTTTTCTTCTGCAGTAGGAGAAGTTAATGTGGTTAATAAAATGAAAGAGGTTAATGCCGTAATTGGAGGAGAAGGGAATGGAGGGATCATCATACCTGATTTGCATTATGGCCGAGATGCATTGGTTGGCATTGCATTGTTCCTGTCTCATTTAGCTACAAGTAAAAAATCTGCCAAACAATTAAGAAATACTTTTCCGGATTATTTTATCAGTAAAAATAAAGTAAACTTAGAGCAAGATGTGGATGTTGCTTCTGTATTTGAAAAAATAAAATCAAAATATAAATCACATCCTATTAATACTGATGATGGTTTGAAAATCGAATTTGACAATGACTGGGTTCACCTAAGAACAAGCAATACAGAGCCTATCATTAGAATTTATGCAGAAAGTAATTTTGAAACCACGGCAGATAATATTGCGATGCGATTAATAAAAGACATTCAAGAGTCAATTATGCAAGTAGTGTAAATAAACTATTATGAAGAGAATTTATTTTGATAATGCGGCTACTACTTCTTTAGATCCTATGGTATTAGAAGCCATGATGCCTTATTTAACGGAGCATTTTGGTAACCCATCTTCTATTTATTCTTATGGAAGAGAAAGTAAAATAGCCATAGAGGCCGCTCGTAAAACAGTATCAAAAATTTTAAACGCACATCCTGCAGAAATATTCTTTACTAGTGGTGGTACAGAAAGTAGCAATACTGCCATTCAGGCTTCAGTTAGAGATCTGGGATGTAAGCATATAATCACTTCTGCAATTGAACACCATGCTGTAACTCATACGGTTGAACATTTTCATCATTTGGATTTAGTAAAAGTGAGTTATGTAAAAATTTTATCCAATGGTCACGTGGATGTAAAACATCTTGAGGAATTATTGTCTTTATCTAAAGAAAAAACATTAGTGTCCTTAATGCATGCCAATAATGAAATTGGTAATATGCTTGATTTGCATTTGGTTGGAAATTTATGTAAAAAATATAACGCTATTTTTCATAGTGATACCGTACAAACCTTGGGTCACTATCCATTTGACCTTAGAAACACACCTGTTCATTTTATTACAGGAGCAGCTCATAAGTTTCATGGGCCAAAAGGTGTTGGATTATTGTACATCAATGAAAATATAAAGATTAAGCCATTTATTTTTGGTGGCGGGCAGGAGAGGAATATGCGAGCCGGAACGGAAAATTTATATGGAATTGTAGGATTTGCTAAAGCTTTACAATTGGCTACTGAGAATAATGAAAAAGACAAAACTCATATTCTAGAGATAAAAAAATACATGAAAGAGTCTTTAGAAAAATCTGGTTTTGGAGTAGGGTTCAATGGCGATGTTTTTGGAAGTAGTTTATATACCGTATTGAGTGTAAGTTTTCCTAAAACAGAAAAATCTGAATTGATTTTATTCAATCTTGATATCAATAACATTTGTGCTAGTGGTGGCAGTGCCTGTTCTTCGGGCGCAGATGCAGGTAGTCACGTAATTAGAACCATTAATAACAATCCAAATCAAGTAACCGTTCGGTTTAGTTTTAGTAAACACAATACAAAAGAAGAAGTAGACATGGTAATAGATAAGTTATTAGAAATCTTAAATTAGAAACCATAGCCCAATTGAGTAACTAATGCTGCTGGTAAAATAGGTAATTTTCTTCTGTCAATTAGGAAGCTATTTAGCTGAGATATTTCTTTGAAAATATAATGTTTTTCCATAGCTCCTTGTAAATAGCCGGCTCCAGAGCTTCCACCAGTGCCAATTCTGCTTCCAATCATTCTTCTAACCATATTAATATGTCGGTACCGCCAATTTCCCATTTGATTATCTATTTCCAATAATGTATCAAGTAATTGAAAGGGCAATTCTAGTAAAGGATATCCTCTGTACAACATAATAAATAATGCGGCTCGGCAAGCTTTTGGACTAAGTGCCCTATCTGTTGTTTCATTATTATCCTCAAATATATGTTCAAATAATTGGCTATGCTGTTTTTCTGAGTCAGCTAAACTATTTGCATAAATATTTTTGTAATCATTCCAAAAAGGATGCTGGTTATCTGTTGTATGATTACCTGAGTAATTATTCCACAATGCCTCATTATCAAAGAAAGGCATTCTTTCAAGCCATTGATTCAGCAATCCCAAAACAGAAAACCCTTCCTCAGCAGCTTTGATTGTAATTATATCTTCTTCTTTAAGTTGAGACGTATAATAATGCTGGCCGTGCCGCTGTTCAAATTTTAACCCCAATGAAGCTTCAATTATTTTAAACTGCCAACTTTGAAATCCAGATGCAGGCCTTAACATGTCTCTGAAATCAAGAAAATCCATTGGAGTCATTGTTTCTAAAATATCAATTTGCTGTACAAGTACTTTTAAAATGGTGGAAGTTCTTTGTAATCGATGAACAATTGTTTGCAATTCTCCAGAATTGTCATTGAGCGAAGGTTTGCTCATGATATCAACAACAGAATTTATCTCAAATAAAATTTGTTTAAACCATAATTCATAAGCTTGGTGAATAATAATAAACAACATTTCATCATGTGCGGGTGTTTTCCCTTCTTGGAAACTAACTGGATGTTGGGCATCTATTATTTTATTGAGTTCTAAATATTCGCTGTAGTAGACAGGGTTATGTGCCATGTTTTTTTATTGCAAACATAGGTATTTTGTAGGTTGAAAAACGATAACCAATATCAAAATATTAATTTAATAAAAAGTATAAAAGAGATTTTGTTTATTGATCAGATGGGTAATACGAAGGATTATCTAATTAAAATACTAGATCCTTTAGTTTGTATAGATTGCTTTTTATCAACATCGAAATAGCTAAGCGACCATACATAAGTACCAGCATCTGAATCCTTCCCACCCATTTTCCCATCCCATTTCTTTGTCCAGTCTTCTGTGTAAAAAATCTTAGTACCATATCTGTTGTAAATACTAAATTTTAAGTCTTTCGCTTTAAAGGCATTTAAAGGGTATAGATAATCATTAAGTCCATCGCCATTAGGTGAAAAGGCACTTGGCACTGCGATGTAGCAGTTTTTTACTATCTTGATAGTGTTGGTTGCTATACTTTTACATCCAAGGTTATTTTCAATAGTTAATTGAATGGTAGCATCGTAATTTGTTAAAGGATTATCTTGATAATATTGAGTATGTAATTGTGGAGGATTTTCAATTATCGTATACCCATTTCCAAAGTCCCATTCCCATTTTAAAATACTGTCACCTATGCTTTTATTTAAAATAATTGCTTTGTCATTTGGACAAACAAAGGGAGTCGCTTCAAATGCAGCAATCAATGTATTGTAGAGATTAAAAGTGTCTTTAAATGAAATCTTACAATTATTTTTATCGGTAACTTCCAAAGTGGTTATTTTTATACCGAAAGTTGTATAATAAACAACTGGATTTGGCGTGTTGGCGAATCCATTGTCAAAAGTCCAGTTATAATTAGTGATGGCAGTTGAATCAACTATAAAATAAGATACGGTATCGGAAGTACACCCAAACTTAATTGTATGCGTAAATTTTGGATTTATTTTTGTCGTTACTGTAAAGGGGCCAATGATGGAACCTTGAGGGATTTCATTTAAACAATTATCTAATAAAGTATTTGCATCTGCTCCTTTCTTTATCCTTAATTTATAAGTACCTGCTGGTAAAATATCGCTCAAGGATAATGAAATAGAATCTAATTCGAAGTTGTTGTTACAGCCAATACCATTAGCTTGAATAATCACAGGAGAAGCAAGTACCACACCCGACATTGTGAGAATTTCAAATTCCATATTCCCGGAATTGGTTAAAGAGCTGCACTTTATTTTTTTATTAAATTTAACTTTTATTAATTTTCCATTACACTGATCAGCTTTCACCTCTTGCATTACAGGCAAAGTATGATCTGTAATATTTTCTTTTCCTATGTTAAACGACAATGAGTATCCGCTTTGATTATCCGAATAATGACTCACTAGTAATATATAATTATGACCTTGTATAACGGTGGGGGTAAACGCAAAGGTAGGGGTTATTTGAGTTGAAGGATCTGAAGCGCATTGTATATAACTTACACCTGAAGTAGAGGCACCTGTAGGGCCTGGACTTCCAGACCAATTCCCTGTTACGACCAACGAATTATTATAATAAACATCAACAGGGTTATATCCGGTTATATCATATAATTGCCAATCGTAATCATCAGAAGCATTTATAGGATTAATTGTAAAGCCTAAAGGACCGGTAGTGAAACAGGTGAATTTGTACCAAAAAGGGTTTTTATTTTCATAGTTTGTTGAACTTGACGTAGAGCATCCTGGAACAAATAAATTTACTGTACTGCAAATAGGCACATTTTGCTGATAAAAAACATCCTCAGCACAAATAGGGAAAGCTGTTTCTGGATTTTGACCTAATGAATCACAATTTTGAGCTTGTAATTTAGTCACAAGCCAAAATAAGCAAAATAATATTAAAAAGCTACGATTCATATTCTTTCACAAGATAATGTATACAGGTAAAGTTAATGCTTCAAAGGATTTTATCATGGTATGATGGGCATCATTCGGTTTATTTTAACTTATTTTTTATTTCTTGCAATTTTAATAATGCTTCAATTGGTGTCAGTCTATTGATGTCAACATCATTGAGTATAAGCCTGATTTCGTCAAAAGTAACTGAGTGTGCATCAAAAATACTTAGTTGCATTTTTTTATTACTAATATTTTTGATTTCATTTTCCAACGAATGATTTTCTTGATTGTTTCTACTTTCCTCAAGTTGTTGCAATATTTCGTTTGCGCGATTTATTAATGAAAGGGGCATTCCAGCCATCCTGGCAACATGAATGCCAAAACTATGCACACTGCCTCCTCTCGCTAATTTCCTTAAAAAAATAACTTTATTGCCTACTTCTTTATTAGTAATATGGTAATTCTTTATCCTTTCAAATTTATTTTCTAGTTCATTCAATTCATGATAATGAGTAGCAAATAATGTTTTAGGTGTAAAAGTAGACTGATGTAAATATTCTGCAATACTCCAGGCTATAGAAATACCATCATAAGTAGAAGTTCCTCTGCCTATCTCATCTAAAATGATTAAACTTCTTGAAGTTAAGTTATTGATAATACTGGCGGTTTCATTCATTTCAACCATAAAGGTACTTTCGCCTCCACTTAGATTATCTGAAGCGCCAACACGAGTAAAAATCTTGTCTGTCAAAGGTATTTTGGCAAATGAAGCGGGTACGTAACTTCCCATATGAGCCAATAATGTGATGAGCGCTGTTTGTCGAAGGATAGCACTTTTACCACTCATATTCGGCCCTGTTAGTATAATTATCTGTTGATCATTATCATTTAATGAAACGTCATTTTGGATATACGTTTCGCCAATAGGTAAGTTTCTTTCAATAACAGGATGTCGGCTTTCTTTTATTTCAAGATCCTTTCCATCGTGAAGTGTGGGTTTTTTATAATTTAATTGTATTGCATTATTAGCAAAACAACACAAGCCATCTAATACAGCCATTACATGACCGTTCACCTGCATTGGTCCAATATAATCCTGCAACTCAATTAATAATTCAAGAAAAATTTGTTGTTCAATTTGAACTATTTTTTCTTCAGCACCTAATATTTTTTCTTCATAGGTTTTTAATTCAGGAGTTATATATCTTTCTGCATTTGCTAGTGTCTGTTTTCTAATCCAGGTTTCAGGTACTTTGCTTTTATTAATATTGGTGACTTCTAAGTAATAGCCAAAAACATTATTGAAACTAATTTTAAGAGATGAAATGCCGGTTTGTTGTGATTCTTTCTGTTGTAATTCAATTAAGTAATTTTTGCCGCCGCTTGAAATAGCTCTTAGCTCATCTAATTCAGCATGAACACCTGTTGCAATTAAACCGCCCTTGTTGGAAACGGCTGGAGGATTTTCGTGAATTTCTTTTAAAATTTTATCCAGAATATAATGACTTGGATTTAAAGAACTGCCAAGGCGTTTTAAATAGTCATTGTTCGCAATTTCGCAAATTTCTTTTATTGCCAATGTTTGTTGCAGTCCTTTTGCAATTTGTAAAACCTCTCTAGGATTTATTTTTTTTAGGGGTACTTTAGCGGCTAATCTTTCAACATCGCCTGCTTGTTTGATATGGTGACAAATTTTTTGTCTAATGTCTTCTTCTGTTATTAGAAATTCAACCAATTTCAGCCTTTCATTTATCTGATGTATATTGTTTAAAGGCATGAGCATCCATCTCTTCAAGAGACGCGCTCCCATTGGTGAAATGGTATTGTTGATTACATTAAATAGCGTTTGATCTTTATCGTTATTACTTAATAATTCTAGATTGCGAATTGTAAATCTGTCCATCCATAAATGCTCCTCTCTGTTAATTCTTTGAAGCGAACGAATATGTTGTAAGTTTGGATGTTCCGTATCTTTCAAGTAATGTAAAATAGCTCCTGAAGCAATGATACCTGCAGACAAACCCTCTATGCCAAAGCCTTTTAAACTATGAGTTCCAAAGTGTTTGAGTAAATTTTCCGTAGCGTAGGATTCTGTGAAAATCCATTCTTCTAAAAGGTAGGTAAAAAAGGACTTGCCAAAATTATCTTTAAAAAATTGTTGTTTGCTTCTTTGAAAAACAATTTCTGCAGGCTGAAGCGTTTGCAGCAACTTATCAGTATAATCCTTGTCTCCTTCTGCAACAAAAAACTCACCGGTAGATATATCTAAAAAAGCTAGTCCTATATTATTGTCTTCTATATGTAATGCCGCCAAGAAATTATTGCTATTATGCTCCAATAATTTATCATTAACAGCAACGCCGGGGGTAACCAATTCTGTTACACCTCTTTTTACAATCCCTTTTGCCAATTTAGGATCTTCTAATTGATCACAAATGGCAACACGATAACCTGCTTTTACTAACTTATGTAAATAGGTGTCTAAAGCATGATGTGGAAATCCGGCTAATTCTAAAGAGGAAGCATTGCCATTATTTCTTTTGGTTAACGTAATCCCCAAAACGGCAGAGGTATTAATCGCGTCGATGCCAAATGTTTCATAAAAATCGCCAACCCTAAATAGAAGGATGGCATCAGGATATTTAACCTTGATGGCATTATGCTGCTGCATTAATGGAGTTTCACCGGTTGCTTTTGCCATAAGTGACAAATTTAATAAATAGATACCTAATTACACGGAGTTCAATCATATTTTAAATTTTAGAAGCCATTAACCAGATGAACATCATTGAGCATATATGCTTACCTGGTAACTCTAGCTTTTAAAGTGTTAATAAGACTTTATATTGTTTTGATTTCATTATGTAAATTTGAGGAATAATAACTTTTTGTAGAAGTAGAAAGGGTGAATTAAATATCCTGACATATTATTAAAGTAAAATAGCCATTTGATTAATTTTAGTAAAGTGATCTCAAAAAAGAAAAAATTTATCATAAGCGGACCTTGTAGTGCAGAAACGGAAATTCAATTAATTGAGACAGCAAAGGAATTAGCCGCTATTGGAAAAATTGATGCATTGAGGGCTGGTATTTGGAAACCAAGAACTAAGCCTGGCATGTTTGAAGGTGTTGGAACAATTGGATTATCCTGGTTGCTTGAAGCCAAAAAAATAACGGGACTGCCAACAATTGTTGAGGTAGCCACAGCAAAACATGTAGAAGAAGCTATCAAATTTAATGTAGATATTTTATGGCTAGGTGCTAGAACTACAGTCAATCCTTTTAGCGTACAGGAAATAGCTAATGCACTAAAAGGGAAACAAATTCCGGTTTTTGTAAAAAATCCTATTAATGCAGATATAGAATTGTGGAGCGGTGCTATTCAAAGAATACAACAAGCAGGCATTGATCAAGTAGGGATGATTCATCGAGGATTTTCAACCTATGGAAATACAGAATATAGAAATGCCCCGATGTGGCATTTGCCTATAGAAATGAAAAGACGCTTTCCCAATTTGATGCTACTTTGCGACCCCTCTCATATTTGTGGAAACAGAAAATCAATCCAATCGGTTGCCCAAAAATCAATTGATCTTGATTTTGATGGCCTGATGATTGAAAGCCATATTGACCCTGATCATGCCTGGAGCGATGCCAATCAACAAATAACGCCAACAACACTGAGGCGACTCCTTGATGATTTAATTTGGAGAAATGAAATCACTGACAAAGAAGAATTTTTGAACGCATTGAATGGACTTCGAGAACAAATCAATCAAATTGATGATGAATTGATGACCTTGTTAAGTCACCGAATGAAAATTGCAGATAAAATTGGTGCTTATAAAAAAGCAAACAATATAACTATTCTTCAAACAATAAGATGGAATGAGATTTATCAAAAAGCGCATGATAAAAAAGACTTATTAAATTTAAGCGAAGAATTTTTGATAAAATATTTAGATGCTGTTCACTTGGAAAGCATTAACCATCAGAATAATATTATGAATAACGGAGACAAAATTAATTTATAAATGAAGTTGACTGAATTGTTTTTTTCTGAAAAAAAAGTAGATTTTTATTTTGATACAGCGTTTTCTTCTCTTGAAAAAATTATATCAAAAGAGCATGCTATATTATTAACTGATCAAAATATATTTAATGAGTATCCTGATCTCTTTAATGGCTGGAATACAATTATCATTCAGTCAGGCGAATTGTTTAAGCAACAGCAAACCATCGATGAAGTAATAGCTCAGCTTATCAAAAAAGAAGCAAATAAATCTACCTGGCTTATTGGTGTTGGAGGTGGCGTGGTAACTGATATTGCAGGATTTGTAGGTGGAATGTATATGAGGGGTATGAAAACAGGATTTGTGCCAACTACACTTTTAGCAATGGTAGATGCATCTATAGGCGGAAAAAATGGAATTAATGTAGGTAATTATAAGAACATGGTGGGAATGACAAAGCAGCCTAATTTTTTATTATACGATTATGATTTGCTCAATAAATTGCCGCAACAAGAATGGGCAAATGGATTCGCTGAAATAATTAAGCATGCCTGCATTAAAGATGAAAGTATGTTTGAAGAATTAGAAGGACATTCGATTGAATACTATCAATCAAACAAAATCGCATTGGATGCGTTAATAGAGAAAAATATTTTGATAAAATCATCTATTGTACAAATAGATGAAATTGAAGACGGTGACAGGAAATTGTTGAATTTTGGTCATACCATTGGGCATGCCATTGAAACTGCTTATAATCTCCCGCATGGACATGCCGTTAGCATAGGAATGCTTTACGCACTGAAGTTGTCTAAAGAATTAATAGGATTTTCGGAAGTAGCTATTTCAAGGGTTGAAAAATTATTAATGAAATATCATTTGCCATTGTCTGTTGAAATTGAAAAAGAAAAAATATGGCAATTGATTAAAATGGATAAAAAGAGGATAAATACTTCCATCAGCTATATTTTGCTTGAAAAAATTGGCAAGGGAATAATTCATGACATTCAATTGACAGAACTGCGTCAAAGGTTTAAACAAATTACCTTGATTTCTTAATATATCAATTATGCAGTCAATCATATATCCTGGTACTATTGAAGGTATTGTTTTTGCTCCTGCATCAAAAAGTTGCATGCAGCGAGTTTGCGCAGCAGCGTTACTGCATGAAGGTGAAACAATTATTCGTCATAAAGGGAGTAGCGAGGATGATTTAACTGCATTGGAAATAATAAAACAGTTAGGCGCAATCGTTATTGAGCAGTCAAATGGTGATTTGTTTATCACAGGAAAAAAACATTTTCAAGATAGTCGCTTTGTAAATCCGTTAATTGTAAATTGTAATGAAAGTGGGTTGTCGCTAAGAATGTTTGCACCAATAATTGCAATGCAATCATTTGCTAGTATTATTACTGGGAAAGGAAGTTTAATGCAAAGGCCTATCGATCCATTTCTACAAATATTTCCATTATTAGGAGTATCCATTGATACCAATAACGGCAAACTTCCTATTACTATTCAAGGCCCAATTAAGCCAACCGATATTGAAATAGAGGCTTCTTCAAGTTCGCAATATTTGACAGGTTTATTATTTGCACTAGCAAAGCTTGCGCAAGAGCCTTTGTGCATTAAGGTTAACAATTTAATAAGTACTCCCTATGTTGATTTAACATTAGAGATACTAGAGCATTTTGGATATAATATCGTCAATGAAGGAAATCAGTATTTCACGATTCATCCAGCTGCTTCTGCAACATCAATAATTGAATATTCGATCGAGGGGGATTGGAGTGGCGCTTCATTTTTGTTAGTAGCTGGTGCAGTGGCAGGCAGTATTGAAATAAAAGGATTGAATGTGCAATCCAAGCAAGCAGATAAATCAATATTACAAGTTTTGAATACAACGGGTGCTCGATTATCAATTACAGACGAATCGATTAAAATAG
>Ga0214921_10002347_pt1 | contig 30994 bp, 22 predicted proteins | sample LL1505_MetaG_FD_177992 | JGI IMG/M metagenome (GOLD analysis project Ga0214921, IMG submission 177992) | Freshwater microbial communities from Lake Lanier, Atlanta, Georgia, United States - LL-1505 | ecosystem: Environmental > Aquatic > Freshwater > Lake | place: USA: Georgia | collected... | reverse complement strand
ATCTAGGGGGGTTGCTGGCAAGATGGGAAATTGTGATTCCTAGCAGCATTTGCTCCCTTAGCTCAGCTGGATAGAGCAGCTGCCTTCTAAGCAGCCGGTCGAGTGTTCGAATCACTCAGGGGGCGTTGCCACAAGCACTGCAATAACTGGCTTCCGAGCCAGTCAGGGACTCGCTTCTCATCAATAAGCCAAAGCGCCAGGATTCGCCAGAGCCCTTGCAAAATGGTCAGCACCCTGCAATATTTCACCTAAATCTCACCCCAGACGGGGCGTCTAGGCAGGGCCGGGTGGTCAATAGAAGTAAAAGGCGAGCGCCTGAGAGTTGTCTCCTCTGAGCTGCCACCACGGCCAGACGAACCGCCAGATTCACCACCAAAGCGAAGGGCCTTCACTCTCACCGCAACGCCGGGGCCGGCTACCGCTTCGGCAGCTCTTGTGGAAGCCTGCAAACTGTTCGATCTGGTAATGGCTGGAAGTTGGCGCTGGCCCGATGCACAAGCAGCACCTGAGTTGAGTAACCCCAACCGGCTGGGGGCGGCGGCAATAGAGAGGCTTATTGCAGCTCTTAGAGGTGAATTAGTGGGTGAAAAAATAGGATTAAGCACTTGGAATCGAACTTATCTGCCTTATTTGGTAGGGCTTACAAAAACCGCCGCTGCTCACTACTGGAGCGAAGACGAAAAACTTTTAGAGGCAACGCTAAGGAATTGGGAGCCAAACTCCAGATCAAGGCAAATGGCCCACGACCGAATCCGCCGGCTGTGGAAATTAGCCGGTTGGGAATGGCCCGAAAAGATTGCAGGCATGAGAGGTAATGGCAAAGCAGCCGTTAGCCCCCATGGAGTAAGAGCCTTTACTGATAAGGAGCTAGAAGAATTACGGGCAAGGATTGAGCGCAGCTACCGGCTTACACCGGCAGATCTGGTGGCCTGGGATTGCATGATTTGCTTTGGCCTGCGGCCCGCTGAATTAAAAGGATTGGTTCTAAGCAATAAAAACAACTACTTCAGTGCAACTGTTAGCCACCAGAAAAAAAGTAGTAAAGGCCTAAGTGGGGCAAGAATTATTCCGGCGATCCCACCAACCGGTTGGGCCGCTGATTGCGATGGCTTACTAGAGAGGTGGCAAAAACACGGCCTGCCTTTATCAGTGGTAAATCATCCACATTCAGCCGGAGGGGCACTGAGCCAGCAGCTAGACCGCATCCAGAAATCAAAACCGGTTGAGATGCAACTTGATGCAGAACTAACTAGCTATGGCTGCCGCCATGCCTTTGCATTGCGCCTTGGTATCGACCTGGGACTAAGCGTTAGGGAGTCGGCTGAGTTGATGGGGCATAGCCCACAAGTGCATCTATCAACCTACGGACGGAGAATCGATGAACCGAAATTGCAAGCAAAAATAAAGCTATTACTGAAAAATAGATGAATGGTCACAAAATAAAAAAACGAGACCATTTTATAAACTTGTTCTAGCTAATTAGGCGGCTATGTTTGCGTTGTGGAGACCAACTCCGCACCAAACAAGCTCTAACAACAAATGGCCTTTAACCTCACAACTGTGGAGGCTGTGGATGTTTTACGCATATCCACAACCACGCTGCGAAGATTACGAAAGGAAGGAATCTTGAAGCCCGGGATTCACTTCAGGGCGATGGGTGCGGGTGCTATTAGGCCGCCTCTTGTTTGGGACGGTGCTGCGATAGATGCGGCGCTTGTCAATCGCAGCCGTAGGAAGTTGAAATGATAAAAAAAACCACCGTTGGCGCGGTGGCGAAGGATTATTCAACTGGTGCAAGTTTAGCCCCACAGCACAGAGAAAAGTCTTCACCAACCGCGCCTAATAGCTCAGAACTAATTGATCAATTCCTAAAGCTGCTTGGTAAGCCGCAAGACGCTATTTGGCTGCGGTACATCGACCCATTAAAAAAGCAGCCATCTGGTCCCGATCACCAATGGTTTGGTTCGCAGCAAGACCTTGAGAGACTGCAACAACGCCAATCAAAAGGCTTTAACGCTTATCTGATTATTGGTAACGGCACCACTGCCACGGGAAAAAGCGGCAATCAAAACGATGCGGATATCACAGATATCCCAGCTTTGTTCGTTGAGTGGGATGACGCGCCAATCGATTGGCAGATCGGTGCATGGCAAGAATTTGGTTTACCAGAACCATCAATCCAGGTTCATACCGGCGGCAAATCAATTCATAGCTACTGGTTACTAAATGAACCAATGGCGCCAGAGGCGTGGTGCGAGCTAATCAAACGCTTAATTGAACATTGCGGCGCTGACCCTGCCAATAAAAACCCATCCCGCTTGATGCGGATGCCGGGATCTATCTATTACGACAAAGAGACAGGTGAAGCAACAAACAGATGCGAGATTGTCAGCACTTGTGACCGCCGTTACAGCGTCAGCGAGATTGAAGCTTGCCTGCCGCCGGTATTACCAGCACCAACGCTTAAAGCGGCTGCTAGCAACCGCTTTGCTGCACCTAGCAGCCAATGGGAGCCACGATCAATAGATGAGATTAGAGCTGCTGCTGCATATATTCCAAACCGTATTGGCGGAGAAGGTACATATGAACAAGACCGCAACGCCTTATGTGGGTGTGCTGCTGCATTAGCTGAAGCTGGATACCCAGAATCAACAGCAATTGAGTTGCTAGGTCATAAGTGGCCGACAGCAAAAGCAGCCGAGCAGGTACTGGGTAGTGCCACCACCCGTAATGCTGGCAGTTATTGGAGGATCGCAAAAGAACACGGCTACCAACTAAACCGGCCAAGGGGGTGTAGTAATGGATGACGACTGTAGCAGGCTTGAATATTGGTCTGGCGAGATAGAAAAACTAAAAGAATTAAATTGCATATGGGGTGAAAAAGCTCACAGTGCTATGGAGATTAAAAATCTATGTATTGGCATTGGTTCTGATAAAGAGCTACTAAATGAAGAGTTTATTTTCTTGCAAGATCAACTTAAAAAATTGCTGAAATGCCCCAAGAAAGTAAGTGTTGATTTAATTGATAAATCAAGACTAATTGCAAGCCCGCCGCCGCCGCCACCGCCACCGCTGATACCAGAAGACTGTATTGAAGCAACACCAAGGCCGATTGACTTGCAAGCAGCAGAGCTAATACTAAAAGACAAAAATGATCTAGTAACAGAAAAAGCCTGGGCGTTGTTTGAATATGTTGACGATCTTGGCTATTGGCTTCAGTGGGCAGATACTAAGGCAAAGAATACAGCGCAAGAGGCTTTACAGTGTCTTGGGGTGTTAGGTAAGAAAGAGGGAGAGTGGATCTTTCCTTATGGCAGTTTTAGCCAAGTAGAATCAACAATAAAACAATTAAAAGTTTTAACCACTGGCGGAGTGTTAGGGGATCCCACTCCCGCGCTAGTAATAGTTTTTAGAAATGGCACTTTTAACCTAACCACTAACAAATTAGAGCAGCACAACCCCGTAAATGGTGCTACCTATGGGGTGGCAGCGGATTATATAAAAGATTCTGGATGCCCACCAGAGCTAGAAGCAATGGTCGAGAGATGTTATCCCCCGGGGGCCCTGCCAATAGTTCAAGCAATTATTAGATGGCTAGTTGACCCAACCGCGCGATATGGGCAGGCTTTCCACATTGTCGGAGATTCCGGCACCGGCAAAGGTTTACTAATTGATTTTTGCCGGTCCTTATTCCCAAGCAATGTTACGGGCCAACTTCTGCACCCAGCCGACCTAAATTGCCCAGAAAAAATCCACCAATACGTTCTAGGGCGAAGGCTATTAGTTTTCCCAGATACTCCTTCAGCACTTGAGCGCCGAGATGGGGACAATATAAATCTATTTTATGAACTCGTAGAAAACAAGCCAGTAACAACAAGAAAGCTATTTGCTGGCGAATCTGAAGAATCACAGCCCATGCATTGCCGTTTCATTCTTGGCAGCATCCAGCCCCTGGAATTAAAAAATGGCCGCGCCGGTTATCTGAGAAGAACACTGATGCTCAATACGCTCCCCCGGCAGGGAGAGCCTGATCACAGCTTGCTAGAGCAATTAAACCCAAAATGCAATCGCTATGACGAGATCAGGGCAGAAGCTATTAGCTGAGCTCTAACCATGAGCCAGGCCGATTTAGACAACGTCTTAAATGGCAACGATCCAGAGGGTCTGCTAAAAGACTCGGCCAAAGATATGGCAGCCAATAGCGACCCATTAAGTCGTTGGGTTGATCAATGCTTGATTCCTTCTGAACAAAACCTGCAAGTAACTAAACTTGATTGGGATTTAATGTTTGAGTGTTATCTGGGCTGGAGTAGATACAACAACAGCCGCCATACGTTACAACGGCATAGATTCCCTAATGCACTGGGAACAGTGTTAGGGCCTAAACGATGTCTTCCAAGGACAAAAGAAAGCTCAAACGATGCAAAAGCAAATAACCGCCCTAGGCAAACCCTAGCTCAATTTTATGCTGGCTTTATGTTAATCCCAGGTATTTTGTCTCAGGGGAAGGATGCCCTGTCTCACCCCACAAGTGAAGATTTCCAGCCCACAAGGGTGAGTTCTGGTGGCCTTGAAAAAATTGGGATGCTCGACCAAGCCATCCGAGAGCTCCCTGTCTCAGGGTAAATCGGCTCTGTCTCACACCTGTCCCGGGGGTTGTCTCAGGGTACGAAAAAGCTGAAAACATTAGCAGCGCAATGGATCTACCCCCATTGCTTGGGCTGTCTCAAGGTAAAAGTGGGTTAATAGATCTGTAAGAATAATTTTTTATAAAAATAAAAAAAAATAATCTATGTGTATATAAGGGCCGCCAAATACCCTGAGACAGCGAGACAGCTCCCCCCACCCGCCTACCATCCCCACACCTGCCGCCTAATGATGAAGCACCTACCTAAGGCACTACTGCTGGCGCTGCTGGTAGGAGGCTGTGCTGGCGGTTGATTACCCATGTAGCGAAGCCCGCATCTTTGTACAAATGTCCAAGTACCATTTGTACAGCAGGCATAACAGGCTTCTAAAAGGTGTCATCTGTCCTGACGGTCACCGAACATGCAAATCTTTAAAACTAAATGGACTGGCGAGCGACTTTCACCCAGACGGCGCCTTCTCTACTCCATGTGGAGACCGCCTACAGACGGAAGAACCTTCGGCGTACAGACGGTTGACGTTACAAGCCTTCTTGAATGTATCAAAAAAAGCAACGCTGCATCTTCTGGCCCAAAAATAACCATTACTCACGCGTTAAGCAAGGGCATTGGAACAATAGCTCTTGATGAAAAATACAATCTGAATGGGCATTTTTTCATGGGTAGGTTCCTCAGGCATAACACCAAGGATGTCGGCGTTCTGGTCACGGCCAGGGACGGGAAAGATCTTGGGGCTGTTAAAATATCTTCAATAGATAGAAAAACTTTAGAAGAGATCTCGGCTGAGGTGAAATCATATGCAGAAGCCTTTCGCAAGCAGGAGGGAAATACCGACCATAAAAAAGCGTCGAACGTCTTGTCTTCTCTTCCCTTTTTTATGATCCGTGCGTTAGTAGATGTGGTCGGTTTTTTAAACAACCGGTTGGGTATTTCCACCAAAGGTTATCCTTCGAAGGAGTTTCCCATGGGCCGTCTTATAATCTCTTCTCTGATGACGTATGGGGTCGACATCGCGTTTCCTCCACTTGTCGCCTCAATGCATATGCCTGCAGCAGTCGTGATTTCAGCCGTGCATTCCAAGGTTGTGGTTTTTGAGGGAAAACCTGCGGTTCGGAAAGTCGTCAATCTCTGCTGGACCTTTGACCACCGTTTCTCTGATGGGGTTGATCTGGCCAAGATCGCTATCGAAGTTCGAAACCTCTTTGAGAATCCAGAGGCACTTTTTCCTGCGCATAATTAAAAAGGTTCTTTGAGTTTATTTAGGGCACCTCGAAAAATCACCGTAGATCAAACGCAATGAGATTGTCAAAGATTTAAAGTGGAACCGCTCCAAACAACCTCCATCAATTGAGCTAGCCACCATGACCGATGCGATATGGCGTTAGTGGTGAACCATCAGTAGCCATGGCGTTAGCCAGGTAAAGCCGCTGCAGCGGTGCTAAATTAAAATTATAAAATAGCTTTTTCTGATGAAAGCTTCTATCTTGTGTTTATCACTTTGCTTAGTTCCCTTGCAAGTAAGGGCTCAATCTTATGGGCTTGATTGGGACTCAACCTTTAAGTCAATTGAGTCAACCAATGGAACTCCTGCTTACGAACCTCCCAATAGTTATCCCAATCAATACCGGAATCCCCTTCTTGATCAGCATCAGCAACTTATGAGAGAATTTGGGCGTGGTCGCGTAGGTGAATATAAAATAATTAGGTAATTAATTTAATTTCAGTGCTAAAAGGCCTGTAAACCTGATCGGGAGTTATGCCATTGATTGATTGCATTGCTGTTGCAGCGTTCCCCTCATTTGGCTGGCGTTGCGCAACCCAACCATGCAATGGCATTCGTGATGGCGATAAAGAGCGAAGTATTTGGTAGATGCGTGAAGGGGATAAATGTATTGGTAGACGTTAAACATTGAGATGTCTTGCTTTGCTGCGAGTGGAAATATTTGAGGTTTATTTGGGCGTGAAAAGCGGCTCAAGATTGGCGGTGGAGTGGGTGATGGTGCCAGGTATTGGATATGCTTTTAAGTGCTTTTTAGATACTTTGGGGAGTTATTGAAGAATTAAAAATCCCCTGAGTTTGCGGGGGCTGAGTGGTGTAAAGTGTATTTGTAACAACCCTCACAACTCACCAGGGTCAGGCAGGCGTCCGCCCCACCCACCATTGGCGTTACGATTCCCTTGCAAGGGGGCGCCACCCAGCAGCAAACAAGCTAATGGACCCGCTATAATAGTGCAGCTCGCTATATATTCAGCAGATTCACGGTTGACGTAACTCCCGATACCAGTTCCCCGGACGAAATTCAAAAGCTGCATTTCAACCGCAGTTCCTGGTGCGATAAGAGCAATTAAGGGATTTACAAAAACATTTAAGGGATTTTCCCAATCATCCCAAAAGAAGTCATGAATCTTCACGTCTCTATGCTTCACGCTATCAGTTAGCGCCTGCATCACAGGAGTCTGCCCAGCTTTTTTCTCGCTTGCGATTTTATTACCATTGACCCCAAAGCGATATTTAAGATCTGCTGAGAAACGTGTTTCATATGCTTGGTCATAGGAAAGATTAACGCCAGCTGTTAAGCCATTGCTGATGTTGTACGCAAGCCTGCCTAACACACCAGAGCCGTCAGCAGTATTAGAATCGCCATCTTGGTAGTAATAACCAACTGATGCTTTGAAATCTGGCGTGATGCTATAGCCAACATCAAGGCCATAGGTATCTAAAGCACCGCCAAAGTAATTGCTATTTAAGCGGTATTCTTTAGTGCCAACAGGAACAAGTGCATAGGCATTGAAGTTCCAGGTATTAGAAACTGCTTCTAAACCTGCTGCCACCTGTTGATAGAAAACAGTAGATGAATTGCTTACATTTACACCTGTATCAGTACCGCCTGTCGCCATTGGGCGGCTGTCATAACCAGCATTTACACCAAACATCCAGGAACGATCGCTATTTAACCAGCGATAACCCAATCGTGATGAAGTCGAAATAGTTGTACCAGCAACTGTTGTATTAATGATGCTGCTATAGTTGTTAAAATCAGCAAAATTAGCATTTGCTTGAGCGTCTAAGAAAAATACGCTGTTATCACCAGTAACTAATGGTAAGAAACCACCAATACCTGCTTGATTAGGCGTTCCAGCACCTTGGAGTGCTCCCTGAAAACCAAAATTTGGTTTAATGGCATCTTTAAGCGAAATGCTCATTACGCCAAGGTCTGCTGCGGTGCCTTGAGCAACCTTGGTGTCATCTGCTCTTGCAGCGCCAAAAGGTATGCTCGCAAGTGTCAGGGCGGCAGTGCTTGCAAGTGAGAGTGATAGGCGTTTGAAATACTGCATTACTCATAAACTTGCATTAATGTGCAAATTATTCCCTGGAAAGCTCTGCAGAGTCTTGGTTAGAGGTCAGTTTGAATTCTGGTTAGTGGATGGTTATAGCACTTTTTTAAACAGCATACCCAGTAACACTCCAAAAAACAAACAAAAGGGAACATCATGGAATAAATAACCCTTTTACACTAGCATCAGTTAATGATAATCATTCAGTAAAAACTGGGTCCTTCCGGTGTTAATGGCCACGGGTAATTTCGAGCCTTGCTAGTCATCTAGCGTCAGCGTTCAAAGGTATGCAACAGGCTGGTGATAGCAAGGTTTCCCCCGCTCACGAGGGAGCTTGAAATTAGCTACTCAATAACCAGCAATTTTTACATATTCTGGTGCATGTAATGCCACCACCAAATATCAGCTCTTGCCACATAACTTGTAAATAAGGGATTAATCAACCATGGAATGAATTTGATCCATGGTGAATTGCAGTTGGCTAGCACTGGATAAGTCGATGCAGGCGGGCGTGGGTAACGATAAAAGTGAATTAACTAAGTATTTATACATAATATAAAGATTTGCATTATGATGAAGTCATCTGCGTCTCCAGGGGAAAGTTGAGAGCTATTTTTAACTTGTTCTCAATCAAAATATAATGCCTGAATCTGTGATCAATACCTTCAAGCCCCTGGGTCCTGCGCCGATTCAGGATCCTTTTATCCCAAGGTTAAACAAGGCAAACCCGTGGGGTAGCGGCAAGGCAACTGGCGCTATTAACACACTAGAGCTAGTGCAAGACCGGGATACTAAAAACGGCACGTTGTATGCCGGATCCGTAAGCGGAGGCGTATGGACGCGTAACTATAACGGTGCAACTGACAGTTGGGATAAAGAATGGAAATGGCTTAGCAGCTCAAGTGATTACAAGGGGGTTCAATCTATATCAAAGTTAAAAGTTACAGCAGATAAAAAGTTGCTCATTACTGCATCAGGAGCAGTTAGTAGCTTTAGAAATCTTCGTGGTGATATTCAAGAACCCTTGCAATTAGCAGTTCTTAATAGCGACGGCTCATTTAATACATGGCGTCTAAATGTAAAAGAAAATCAAGATTTAATAAAAGGCCAAGCAGTAACAGCGCTTGAAACAGATGATAATTTAGTTATAATTGGCACTAATGCGGGGCTATATGTAGGCGAAATCGATGGGGACTTAAAAAAAGTTAATGCTACTAATTTAGTATTAAACATAGATTCAATTGCGATAGGTGCCTCCGGTCGCGTCTATGCAGCAGCACGAAAGATGTATGATCAAAGCTATCTAGGCGATGGAGCAATTTACACGACAACAATATCGGACCTAAAGCAAAATCCCCTTTCAGCATGGAAAGTTGTAGATGGTTCCGAAGCAAAAGCAAAAAACAAAGCAATCTTAAAATTATCAACAACTAAAGATTCAATTAGTGGCAAAGATATTTTATATCTAGGAACAGCTGCCCCCGCATCTGGCGGTGGAAGTTATGATTTTATCTATAGAGTTGTATATGATGAACAATCAGCTTCACAGGCATGGGTAACAAAAGAGGTATTAGGAAAAATAGGTTCTGATCAGGCAAATACACACTCATCATTTAAAGCTGATCCAACAGATCCAAATCGTGTATTTGCTGGCGGAAATACGGAATACCCTGGGACCTACCGAGGACAATACACCGGAGGACTTGTTGCAATAACATTTGATGGAATTGATGCAACTTTAGAAAACTATTTTGCACAAATAGAGAAAACAAATGCAGCTGGAACAGCACCGCATGCAGATTCTAGAGATATTGCTTTCCTAACAACTAAAACAGATACCAAACGAATCATTGAATCTGATGATGGTGGTATTGCAATAAAAGATTTAGATATTAATTCTCCATGGCAATTCAATTTAAACGAAGGGGGGTTAAGAACAACAGAAAGCTTTGCATCTGATTGGAGCAATATAGGCAATCTTGCAATTACTGCAATGCAAGACAATGCAGTTTCAATTACACAATACAAATCAACACCAACCTGGCTTAATGTAACTGGAGGAGATGGAGCAATCGCACGCTTTGATGATGCAAAAAAAGACAACCCAAGTGGGCTCAGCTATGCGTACTATGGAGCTCAGAAGTATTCGGGCAATGGAACAATAGAAACAGCAGCATACGATGAATCAGGAGTTCTTACTCGAACAGACAGGCTAGAACTAGAAGTTTTAGATAGTTTAAAAAATTTTCAAGACTTTTATAACTACGATATGGTCACAGCAGGGGCTGGGGATTACGACTTTTACTTGCCATTTGAAACAAATGCATACAGGGCGAATGATATTGTTCTGGCAGGCCAAAGAAATCTTTACGAACAAATAGTTCCACATTGGCAATCACAAACTTATGGCGAGATGCAGTTGGTACCATTAATAGAAGATATTGACTTTAACAAAGCAACACGGCGTAGATTTACAGCAGTGGAAATAGGATCAAAAAAAGGCGAAACACTTTCCGAAAGTAAACCATATAGCTGGGATGCGCTATATACTAGTTTCGAAGAAAATGGAAAAACTTATCTTTACGGACGCAAGCAAGATACAGCAAAAAAAGATGCTCGTGGAATAGAACATATAGCGAGTAATTTTAGATTAAAAGATTTAACAAGCTATTTACCAACTGAAGTTTTAGCAAGCTATGTAGCAACTACAGGGAAGGAAGGTGTAATCACTGGTATCAGCATTAATCCAAACAATAGTGATGAGTTATGGGCAACTATTTCAAGCGGAAGTGTTAATTATTTCTTGAATGCCCCAAGAGATTCAAAACACTTTCAAAAACCATCACATCTTATCTATAGCAGTGATGGTGGCAAAAATTGGGATGTTCAAATTGGATCTATCAAAGGCCAAAATGGAATTCCTGAGAATGCACAACTTCAACAGGTTCAATATGTACCAGCAAGAGATGGCAAACAAGCAGAGTTATACTTAGGTGGTTATGGTGGCGTATGGCAAGCAACTATAAACAACGATGGCACGCCAGGTATATTTAACAGTGTTAATTGGGATGGCCTCGGCGAAAATCCAAATTTTAATCAATGGAACACCAATCTTGAATACGACCCTGTAGATGATGTGCTAATTGCAAGCATCATGGGCCAAGGAGCATGGTTACTAAATCGTTCTCCTTTAGAAGAAGCACCAGCCGCAACACCTGGCCTTAGAATCAGTCCAATAGTGTTACCTCAAAATAATCTATTTTTAAAAAGGAAAAAAGATAGAGGCATCCAGGGTGTTATGACAGTTTCCTTAGAGCGAACTGAAGAAAACCGCAATAGTAATGTAAGCGTAGATCTTACGCTAGATGCAGACTGGGAAAAGTACCTAAATCTAACTACCGGCAATGAACCAAACCTAGACGAAATTAAGGGGAAAAATTCGATTACCCTTAATTTCCAAAAAGATATAAATCAATTAAGCTTCTATGTTAATACAGTTATTCCTTTTGCAACCCTTCCAGACAAGAAGATAGGAGTAAGTCTGAAAAATCCAATTAATTCTATTATAGCCACCGATAATCCATCTGGATTTGCTTATTTATACGCAAATGGTGAAACAATAATGTTAAGAGAAGAAGCAGAGGGTGTATACTATTCGGATAGCACTGCATTAGAAAGAGCATATAAACAACCATCCCAAGCTCAAGAGCTTGCAGTATTAATGCTTCGCGCAAATCTCAACAAAGGAGATCAATTATTTTGGTTTACAGTAAATTCTGATGGTTCAATTAATGATGGCACAAACAATATCATGCCAACAGAGGCAAATTATATAGAAGTTGCTAAAAAGCAATTCAACAACTCATTTCAACTTATTGGAACATCAACTCAGGCATACGATGCTCGCGCTTTTAGCCCAGAAAAAGCAGCCCTTGCCTTTAGTAATCCGAATGTTGTTCTAAGCAGCGAAGGTGTTGCAATTGGAGATATCAGCTCAACTGTCGGCAATACTCTTACATCACAAGATAGATTTGCTCTAGCATTGCAAGATAGCAATGGAAATATTCGCGTTTCAACTCAAGGTTCTGATTTGGATCTAAATCCAGCTTTAGATAACACATTAATAATTGGAAAAGCAGGCATAGGTTCTCAAGTGGTATTAGCACCAGCTCAAGGGGAGCTATTTGTAGCAGATATTAATTTCTTAGCACCAGGTACAGTACCTGCAGATAGTATTGAATACAACCTTGATGTAGCTCGCTTTGGCAATTACAATTCTGGTTATGGCATATTCCGAGTTGATGATCCAGATGGCAATTTTCATGTTATCAACAACGAATTAGTTAAAACCCCTATACAAATAGGAAGCCTAGATTATGCTACAGAAGCATTAAAGCGATCTTTATCAAACAACCTGGATGGAATTACGGGCATGCCCACTCCTGGTTTCGCTCAATCAACAAAAGAATCAATAACATTAGCAACCGGTAATTACTATGGCTTATATATAACCCCCAACAAAATCATAAATTCACCAGATCAGTTAACAGATCTTTCTCAGATTCTCTTTTCAATAAAAAACGGAAATCAAAATCAACAACTACAACACGTATCAATGGGCACAGGCTATTTCGCCTTTGAAGACATGGGTTTTGCCGGTGATCGTGATTTTAATGATATGTTGTTTGCGATAACTCCTAAAAACCCGTCTATTATTTAGGCATAACGTAATGGCATTCTCTGGATTGCCTTTAATCACTACTGGTACGGCAGAGATCCAGCACGTCAGCTCTAGCAACGTATCAATTTTATTCTGACTACACTCCAAAATGTGATTTAGGTATCAATAAGGGCGTTCAAAAACTAAATCTGCCTTTAGTTGAGTATATTCTTAAGGAGGGAAAAAAATCACGCTGAACAAGATAAGGAATTAATGAAGGGCTATTTATTTTTTGAAAAGGAGGCTACTAACAGAATCAGATTTAGTATTTCAGAAATATTTAATAATTTAAACCCTGGGCTAATATCAATAAATTTACCTTCAAACGCATTACGCAGAAAAAGGTGCAATTAAAATCTAACAATTCCTCATTTCCACTTTTATTCTTACTTAGATAATGGTCTTGATTATGCTTTAAAAGTATTTAAGCGCTAACACATTATTGCTAATCCAGGTTTCGCCTGGCGTTACTTGTGGTCACGCTCCGCCTTGCCACCACAGAGGTTTTATTTATCCATACACATTCAAAAGGATTATCAATATTTGGTTATGAGTTATCTCCAGAAGGCCATAGTTGGGAGAGTAGACAATAACATCCTCAAGAAGTTCGGTCCTTTCTGCATACTGCTCTAAGGGTAATTTCGAACCCCCCGCATCATCTAAGGCTAGCCCTTGAAGGTGTGCAACAGGTTGGTGATAGCAGGGATTTCCCTTACCCAATTTAGCGGTTTAGGCTTGATTTTTACTGATTTATTTGCTTGCTTCAATAATTTGGTGAGGCGTGAGATTCTGTTCGATGTTATTGATCAAATTGATTCTGTGGCCTTGATGCCCTGAGTTGCCCTCAAAATACTGAAATATCTAAGCCATCTCTAGCCCGATCGCGTCGGCAATTTTTGGTTGGCCTTGTCTCCACTGGTTAGCTGGTCTGCCGGATGGTGATTTCAAGTGGGATATACAACAACATCCTATGGCAGCCAAGCAATACCTGGGTATTTGCCATTGGAGTACTGACCTATCCCGAGGTTGAGGACTGGCGCCAACTCGCCGCGGGTTCAGGGGGCGGGTTGCGAATTAGGGGCAGTCAATAAGTTGCCCCATGGGCAATGTCACTCTCTTGACGCATGAGCAGCAGATAGCCGATGAGCTCGGGGGCAACCTCCTAAGCAGGGCGGCAGAAGAACTCTTGCGTTAGGTCAGAGGGGGATGGCCCAAAAGAAGACTCTTTCCTGGCCGTCACCACGACGGCACTGACTACGAACCGAAGTGGCAACTACTAAGGCAAAGACGAGCTTTATGAAGTGTGAGTTTGCCAAGGAGCCCTTGCCCTTAAGGGGAGGTTGTGCCGAATGGCTAAGCGGTCGCCGCTGGGCTCCCTTCTGCTGGCATGGGCGCCAAAGGCAGTCAGAAGAGCCCGATACGCACCACCTGAGGGTCGGTGAACAACAACAGGAGCATCACACCCCGCGAGGACCCAGACCCTGCTTTGCCAACCACTATTGCTGGGCGGCGTCCAATAGGCACTCCTGCACCTGAGCGAAAAAGCAAGTCACCTGGGTCTTGGCACTACTAGTTGAGGGCAGCAGCTCAGAGAATTCTCGGATGATCCTTGATCCCAATTTCATGCCGTGGTTGATGAGGAAGGAAAATCTCCTATGGCAAACGCTAAAAATGCAGATTATGAATTTTGGGATAACATAAACTTGAATTAATAACTGATTTGTTTATGTCACGTTTTGATTTCAGCGCCGTGGGAGACCCTGGCAACTATCGCATCGATGGGACACGCTTCTATTATCAACCTGGTGTTGCATGGAAAAGCCCATATATAAACGAAAACATTCAAGCCTCAGGCCCCGGACAAGCAGCTGTCGGAAAATTAGTACAAGGATATTCTAATTCAGACTTGCTAAGCCTTGGCGATCTGACATATAGTACTGGAGCAAGTACATTAATTGATGCGGCAAATGGACTTGATTATAATAATTTTATGGCACCTTATCCGTCACCAAAATTTACCACAAGTCCCTATCAACAAAACCCAGGTGATGTAGTTTGGCCATACGATCTCTATGATTATCCCAAGGGATTTCCCAATCCGGTAACTGGCGGAGCAGGGGGAAGCAGTGATGGAATCAACAGATTTTGGCCAACCATTGGGAATCACGACTACGGCTTAAGAATAGCCTTTTCAGAAACAAATATTTCTCAAGATACTTACAATGGGGAACCTAATGAGGACCCACCAGCCGCTCCAACATCTACGGCAGTACCCCAGCCGTTTATTGATTACTTTGGTTGGCTGGCAGATCCAAGCTTGCTAACCAAGCAAAAGAATATAAGAATTGCAAGCGCTGATGGAACTGGACAAAGTGGTATTTATTACTCAGTAACTTTGGGTGAACAGGAAAATAAACAGCCATTGATAGAAGTTTTTTCTATTGATGCCCAGAGATTAATGATGAATACAGGCGGGATTGAACTGAGCGATGGCTTTGGAAATGCAAAAACTCAGTCAGCACTAATTAACTATTACTACAACCCATATCGCTACGACCCAACGATACCGTATAGCATTAGCAATCCAAATTCGGTCGCTTCATTAACCAGTGACCCAGCAAATGGACAAAAACAATACGATTGGCTTTACAGCGGCATAAAGAACTCAACAGCTAAATGGAAAATAATAATGGGGCATCAGCCCATATATTCATCTGGCCAATGGGGCGGAACAAATCCTGATGATCACATGAGCAACCCTGTTCTCCAGAAACTCCTGGATTCATTAACAACTATACAAAAAAATGGTCAGCCAGCAGTTAACTTTGATGCCTACTTAAATGGCCATTCTCATTATTACCAGAGAGTTCTCGAAGGAAATCAGCTGGGAATTGGCCAAGGCATTCCATTTATAACAATGGGTAATTCTGGCCGACAATTATATCCCATCAACCAAACAAACTACGGTGATAACGTATACAACCCAAGCACTCCCGGACTCACTCAATCTGCATACAATGGAGCAACCAGCAAACTTGGAGATATCACACCATACCTCTTGCCCTCTAGTCCTACAACCGTAGGTGTTTCCGGTGGCTACATTACTACGACAGGACAAAATTCAAATGGCCAAGCAGTTCCTTATTATCAGGGTGAATACACTGGATTTACAGCAGGGGCATACGGTTTTGGCTTTGGGGCTCAGGACAATCAAGCTGATGATAGTTATCTATTTTTTAATTATAAACAAACAGATGTACCCGACCCTGCTATCACGGAAAATCTTTTGTCAAGCAGCCGTAACAAAGCCCTCATTGGCTGGGATGGTCTGACAGCACAGGACTGGAAACCCGCGCTAGCGACTGGTATATCTTCAAATGATGCGCTTTTAGCCACAGCGCAATTCAAAATAACTATTGGAACTGATGGAACAATTAGCGCCATTTCAGTAGCAAACGGAGGAAAAGGATACATGGCTTCTAAGGCTGGAAATCATATTGTTGATTTCGAGATTCGCGGCAATGATAGCTTCACTAACGGCCAAGCAGTAAATCCGAATAACTATGCAATCGCTACTTTAACATTTACTGCAGGTGTTCTCTCAAATGCAGCACTAAAATCTAGCGGTCAAGGCTATACATTCCTGGGTCAAGCAAATGCCGCAAGCAATGCCACACTAACAACTCCCCAATTCGATACGATTCCGATCAATACATCATTACTTGAGAGTTGGTATACTCAACCTTTTAACAACTACCAAGATTGGTACCTTATAACAGATACAGTAGCCAGTAACTCTACAGATGTTGGAAGTTATGGTTCGCTCTCGATATCATTACTGCCAAAGTCGCAGACTGCTCGTGATCTTATAAGCACTACTCCACTTACCACTGGATACAATGCCACTAAGCAACAGCAAAAATATGATCGCGCTCAATCTGGTGAACTTACAATTGTGGATCCGCTAACAGGACAAATCATTGGAGCCGGGACCCTCTCAAATGGTACTGCAAACTTGAAACTAAATGAGCTGGCGAGCAGTGATCGAATTAATATAAACTTCCTCGGAGACCCAACTTCTTCATATCAAATTAATTTCAAATCATCCTCGACAGCAAGCACCACTAACTTTATATATAGATCTTTTGATCAGATAACAGGCTCACATTTCTACACGGCTAGCCTGGGTGAAAATGCATTGGCAATATCACAGGCTGGATACCGCTACGAAGAAGTTGGAATACTAAATAGAGGAGATTCACCTATCTATAAATTATATAATCCCATAACAACAGATCATTTTTATACTATCAACCAAAACGAAAAAAACTCTCTCCTGTTAAACCCATCTGGATACAATTTTCAAGGCATCGCCTTTTCGGGATACCAATCTCAGGGTGGCGGCTTAACATCAGTTCAAAGACTTTACAACCCTACAAATGGCTTACACTTCTATACTGCTAATGCTCTCGAAGCAACAAACGCCATATCAGGCGGCGGCTACCTATCTGAAGGGGTTGGCTGGTATTTTTAAAAGGAAATCTAAAGTGATCAACAGAGTCGATCAGCAAAAATAATTCTATTCACTACCAAATTTATTATTCGAGCAATAGGGCAGCGCTCTCACTTTGATCCCGAAATAAGCAGCATATCAATGTGATTGCAATGTTTCCTGTTTGAGCTACGTAACAAGAAGTATAATAGCAATATAGCATATTAATGCAAATAAATAATACATATGTGTTTCCCTGAAAATTTATTAAAATATGATTTAAGAAATTAGTTATTTCTATCAATAGAAAGCTGGAGCATTGAATTATCATCTCGGATGGAGCAGCTGTTGCCCCCAAAGGCCTATGTGACATCTGTCGCCTACGTCAAAGGCTTTTTAAGCAATAACTGCCGGAGGTAAACCAAACAAGCGGGCATGAACCGCCAGACCAGGGATGCAAATGGGCTAGCTCATTTGTTGATTGGTATAACTACCAGCACCGCCATAGCGGCATCAAATTTGTTAAGACTCAGCAAAGGCATTGCGTTGAGAATGTGGAGATCTTCCGACAGCGAAACCATGTTTATGAACAAGCCCGTCAACACCATCGCCGGCGGTGGACTGGTGCCCCACGCTGTTGGCGCCAACCAGAAGTGGTATGGATCAACCCGCCAGCTGATGATTTCATCGCTCAAACAACTAAGTTGGTACTGGCCGCCTAATCGTCGGCAGAAAAGTCATCTTTCCTGATATATACCGACAACTCACGCATACATCACATTAACAACGCTTCTGAATGTCTAAGAGGCAAGCACTGGGTAAGTCAACGCAGGCGGGCGGGCCTGATAAAAAAGAATTAACCAAGTATTTACGCTTAATATGTAGATTTGTATTGTGATGCAGCCATCTGCGTCTTCAGGTAAAATTAGGAGATATTTTTTAGATTGCTCTTAATCAAAATATAATGCCTGAATCTACCGCTAATGCCTTCAAGCCCCTGGGTCCTGCGCCGATTCAGGATCCTTTTCGAAGAAGCGTAAATATTCCAACCATTTGGGGTAGCGGGATGGCCACGGGGGCAATCAATACTCTTTGCATGGTGCAAGATAAAACAACTAAAGATGGCATCCTTTATGCCGGTGCGGCTGCCGGTGGGGTTTGGGGGCGAACCTATATAGGGGCTACAGATTCATGGGGTGAATGGAAATGGCTGAGTAGCGCAAGTGGCTATGAAGGCGCCCAATCAATTTCTAAAATTAAGGTATCCACTGAAAATAAGTGGTTGGTGGCTGCCCAAGGTGCAACTAGTTCATGGATTTCCTTACAAGGCCACATAGATCAACCACTTCAAGTGGCAGAGAGGCTTGCAGATGGCAGCATAAAGTGGATTGCCAATGGAGAAAACATACAAGATAAGATAAAGGGCCAAGCTATAACTGCATTAGAAACCGCAGATGATTTAGTTATTGTTGGCACCAATAAAGGTCTATATATATCATCTATTGATGCCACAGGAAACCTCACGACCGTGGTTGCTGCTGCAAACTTAATTAATCAATCAAGTGATGAAAGAAGCAAATATATAACGTCAATTATTAAGGGAGAATCCGGCCGACTCTATGCAGCTGTACTAAATAAAGGAATTTACACCACAACAGTAGCTGAGATTAAAATAAACCCAGAAAAAGAATGGAGTTTTATTGATAGCTCAGAAGAGCTTTCGGCTGGGGCACAGATGCTGCGATTGGCAACATCAAGTGATCCTGCAACAGGTAAGGATATTTTATATTTAGGATCTGGAGTCAATGATCAATATTCAGCTATATCAAGAGTTATTTATGATAGCAAAGTAGACCCCAAATGGGAAACTCTCAACACAGCTAATCAGATAGCACAGGGAATATCTAGAGGATCTCATATGACTCTAGCAGCTCATCCAACGGAGCCAAATCGTGTTCTTGCTGGTGGCACTTATATTGTTGATGGGCTAGAAGGTGGTCTCACAGAAGTAACATTTGATGGAAGAGGAGGAAAATTTGATCCTCATGCTCGTACTATTAAATTTCCCATAAATGCTGATGGCACAGCACCCCATGCAGACTCTAGGGATATAATTTTTCTTACTACAAAAACAAATACCACCCGCATCATTCAGGCAGATGATGGTGGTATCGCCATTAAAGATATTAATATAATGGCTCCATGGAAATTTAATTTAAATGAAGGAGGCTTAAGAACAACAGAAGGATATTATTCGGATTGGAGCAATATTGGCAAGCTTGCTATTACAGGGATGCAAGATAATGGCGTAGCTGTTGGTCAATATGCTAATAAACCTACCTGGTTAAACGTAGGAGGTGGAGATGGTTCTATTGCTCGCTTTGATGATGGGGAAATTGGTAGTGATGGTATAAGCCGCGCTTATTTTGCAACCCAAACTTATAGTGGAGGCGTCACAAATCAAAATTCATATGATGCAAACGGAATTCTCCTCGCTAGCGATGTTCTCAATTTAAGCATCATAGATCAACATGAAAACATCCAAGATTGGGCAGATTATGAAAATGCTTGGTATAAGGGTAGCTATCCTTTTTATAGCCCTGCGGAAACAAGTGATATCAGAGCTGGCGATATAGTTTTTGCAGGTGTGCGAAATATATACGAACAAGTAATACCCCATTGGGAAAGCGTAACACTAGGCGAAATGCTTCTAGTGCCATTGCTTGACGACACAGACAAGCCGCGGTTTTTTTCTGATGTTATAATTGGATCTGATAGTGCAAAAAGTTTTAGCAAGCAAAAGCCTTTTAGCTGGGATACGCTTTATACAAGTTTTAATGAATTTCCAGATCCTGGATCCTCCTCCTCCATACCTAAGTTATATGGGCGCCAAGCATCAACTGGTTTAAATGATGATTGGTTTGAAAATAAAGATAATTACAAGTTAAAGGATTTGTCTACTAATTTACCTATAGAAACAAAAAACAAAACAATCACAGGTATAGCTTATAATCCAAGCAAACCTTCTGAAATCTGGGCAACAGTTTCCGATCATTCAGTGATTTTTGATGTGTTTTCTCCAAAAAATTCTCCAAAAAAGGGGGTAAGTAAGCCGGTTGAAAGTTCTTATTTAATTTATAGTCCTGATGCTGGCAAGAGCTGGAGGGTCATTGCAGAATCAGGGAAGAATGGTATTCCAGTATTTGCTACTCTCCAACAAGTTATCTATGCACCTGCATCTTCTGGTGGAACAAATGCTGAAATATATATAGGTGGATACGGAGGTGTTTGGAATGCATCTATTGGGGCTAATAATGATTTAAGCCCTTTCAAATCAGTGAACTGGGAAGGGGTAGAACCAGAAGGCAATTTCAATATGTGGAATACAAATCTTGAATACGATCCAGTTGATGATGTGATAATAGCAAGCATCATGGCACAGGGGGCATGGTTGTTAAATCGATCAAACAAAGATCTAGCGCTAGCCCAATCGATGGAGCCTGGATTACGCATAAATAATATAATGTTACCTCAGAATATATCAAACCTAAGAAATAGAAAAAAAAGAGCGCTGCGGGGCTCAATAGAAATTTCTTTGCAGCGCAATAATGACAATAAAGACAAAGACGTTTCAGTTGACCTTGTCTTGCCAGATGATTATACAAAATTCATAACCATAGTAGACAAAGACATCTATAGTATAAATAACAACCGAATTCAACTATTTTTCCCGAAAGGTGTAAATGAACTCAGCCTGGAACTTGGAACAGCCATGCCTGTTATTAATATTCCAGATAAAAAAATTCAGTTTAAGTTAGAAAATGCAAAGAATGCATCTATAGCTGATCAAACTGCAAATATATTTTTATATGCTACAGATGATATTATTACTCTTAATCAAGAAGCCCCTGGTGTATTCTATTCAAATAGAACACTGAACGAGAAAAATAATAATCTCCCTTCGCAAGCTCAGCAACTCGAGATTTTAATGCCTCGGGCAAGCCTAAAGGCTGGTGATCGATTGTTTTGGTTTGATGTTAATTCTGATGGCTCAATCAATAATGACATTAAAAATATTAATCCATCAGAGGCTGGCTATATAGCTCTGGCAAAGCAGAAGTTTAATCTACTAGCAACATCTAGCATGGCAAATGATCCGCGCGCCTTTAGCCCAGACAAAGCATTAATTGCATTTAGTAATCCCAGTGCTGTTCTTGCTAGCGAAGGTATAGAGATCGGTGATTTAAGCTCTGCTGTTGGTAATGCGTTGCCGTTCGCAAATAGATTTGCCTTTGCATTGCAAGAAAGCAACGGTAACATTAGTGTTTCAACTAAAGATTTTAAAATTGCTCCAAATCCAATTCTTGATAATACAGTTGTATTTGGCGTTTCTGGTGCTGGCTCTCAGGTGGTTTTGGCACCAGCAGAAGGAGAATTATTTGTAGTTGATGAATTGGAATACTATGCTCCAAGCAATGCAAAAGCTTCTACAGTTGATTTTAATCTTGATGTTGCCAGTTTTGGTAATTATAAATCAGGGTATGGTTTGTTTCGGGTAGATAATCAATTCGGTGATTTTCTATTTGTTGATAATAAGTATCTCGTTGAGGAGGTTGATGGGAATCAAATACCAAAACCCATACAGCAAGGAAGCATTGAATACGCCAAGGAGGCATTCAAGCGATCACAATCAAATGGACTAGATGGAATAACTGGTTTGCCCATTGATTTTGCTCATAGCACAAGATCTACAGTAAGCCTGGCAAAAGGGAATTCGTATGGTCTATATATAACGCCCGATAAAGTATTTAATTCACCGGATCAGCTTAACGACCTTTCTGAGATTTTGTTTTCAGTAAAAAATGCAAATTTAACTAAGCAACTACAACACGTATCTATGGGAACCGGCTATTTCGCCTTTGAAGACATGCGCTTTACCGGTGATCGTGATTTTAATGATATGTTGTTTGCAATAACCCCTAAAAACCCGTCTATTATTTAGGATTGATATGATGGCATTCTCTGGATTGCCTTTAGTCACTACTGGTAAAACAGAGATCCAGCACGACAGCTCTAGCAACGGATCCTTGTTATCCTGAGCATACTCTAAAATGTGATTGAGGTATCAATAAGGGCGTTAAAAAACTAAATCTGCCTTTAGTTGAGTATATTCCTAAGGAGAAAAAAAGACACGTCGATGAAGATAAGGAATTAATGCAGGGCTATCTATTTTTTGAAAACGAGGATACTAAAAGGATCAGACTTGATGTTTTATAAATAGTTTAAATTTAAACCTTGGGCTAAATTAATAAATTTGCCTTCAAACGCATTACGCAAAAAAGGTGCAATTAAAATCTAACAATTCCTCGTTTCCCCTTATATCCCTACTCAAAAAACAATCTTAACTATGCTTTAAAAGTTTTTGAGCACTAACTTATTTTTGCTGATCCAGGTTTCGCCTAGCGTTACTTGTGCTCACGCTCCGCCTTGCCGCCACAGAGGTTTTATTTATCCATACACATTCAAAAGCATTGTCAGTATGTAGTTATACGCTATCTCCAGAAGGCCATAATCAGGGAAGTTGCTAATAGCATCCTAAATAAGTTGAATCCTTCCTACACACTAAACCAGGAGTATATTCGAACCCCCTTGATCCGCTAGCGTCAGCACTTAAAAGTCCTTAATTGTGCTTATATGAATTTAACAAAAGATCAATTAATCTTATCTAATTTAATTTTGGCGTCTAATCATAGCAAAACTTCCCTATTCCTGGGTATAAATTTGCATAGCGAGCAAGCAAGCGGGTTAGTAAAGCTTCCTGTTGGAATTAGAAATTCCCCTGATTTCAAGACCTGTGGCGCTGCATTTCGGCAATATCTAGATCGTCAACCCTGTTTGAAGTCTCTTGTAACAGCAACCCCTCACTTAATCCCTTATAGCCTTAGGCATGGGTATGCCTGGCATGGTGTGAAGTACTACGAAAACAGCATGCCTATGCGGGATCTTGCAGCACTAATGGGGCATGACCTAAGAACGCACCACAAGCATTACGGCGTTTGGACCGATGAAGCGGGCTTGCAAGAATCAGCATTACGGGTTGTAGGAGATCTGATGAAGCTGGAGAGCTAGTCAAGCCGTAGGCGACGACGCGTTCGCCGCCGGCATCAGGGGGCGGGTGGAGTTGTGGAGCTGTTTTACCCGCTAATGTTGCCCGAAGATGTCTTGAATTGAGATTTGATAAGCGTCAATAGGATTTATATGGTAGATTTTTATTGAAAGGTTCAAAATAAAAAGTTGTGAGCATCTCATCAAATATTATTTCTGGTAATTTTACATCCGATTACAGAGATAGTTATTTGCAGAATTTTAGAAATATTGAAAAATTAATTATTATATACACGATGATTACACGCTACTGGATTCCGCTGGTAACTGGTCCTGGGAACATTGGGATGGTAATCAAAGATTTATTGAAGATGTATTCATCAGTATTGATCCTTTAATCGATTTAGACTTCAATCGTACTACAGACCGTTCTAAGGCTCAAATTGAGATATATAAAGTAAGTACAGAATCACCATTTGCAGATGATGGACTGCTTGGGCAAGCATTTGGATCTCATCAGGTTGAAAACCTTAACTTAATTGGATTTCCAAAAAGTAAAAGCTTTGGCTATTACCGTATGGCCGCTCCCCCTGTATCAGCAAAGAAGTCCGCTTGTATCAAAGAAACCAGGGGGTGCAACCGATGAACAATGAGACCGATTTACGACGCACAATTTCGTGGTGAAATTCGCAAACGGATGAGTCCGCCCAGCAGGGAAACAGTTAGTGAAATATCAAGGGCTACAGGTATTAGCCGTCAAATGCTTTATAGCTGGAGGCACCTATGGAAACGAGAAGGGGAATTAGTGCCTGCCAGCAGTAGCTCTGCAGAAGAATGGGGTTCAAGCGATAAGTTGGCTGCTGTAATACAAGCCGCTGGCGCCAAGCAGCTGTTACCTCGGCCATAGGCCGAGCGTGCCGGAGGCACTTTATGCAAATGGATTAGATGCACCAAGCATGGCGGATCAAAAGGAATTGCAGCGTAAAAACCAGGAGCTGATACGCCAAAATCGACGCCTAGAGCGGGAACTACAAAAAAAGGAAAAGGCACTTGCTGTTTACTCGGCATAGCCGAGTGGGCCGTAGGCCATGGCAGCAGCGCTGCTTTTACTAACAAAAAAGTTCGACAGCCTCTGGCCGCAGGAAAGGGAGACCTGATAGCAGCAGAGGAGCGTATTAAGGCAATAAAACTTTTAGCAGAAGGCGTTAATTTAGGCGTGCCGATGCAAGCCATAGCAGAACTTCTGGGTGTTTGCCAGCGCACGCTAAGACGCTGGCGGATACATATAAGCGGCAAAGGATTTAGCGTTGATCAACGTAAAGGAGCGCAAAGAAATGTGGCGCATAAATTAAGCATACAAGAGCGGCAAAATATAATAAATGTGATCAATGAAATGCGCTTTGCTCATTTACCACCAGCGCAGGTAGTTGCAATTTTGGCAGAGGAGGGTAATTATATCGGTTCAGAGATGACAATATATCGGATAATGCGAGAAGAGGGGTTGCTGAATCATCGAGGTAGAGCGCGGCAAATGAGAAAAAAACGAGAGGTGCCAATGTTAGAAGCAAGGGGAATAAAACAAGTGCTGCCATAGGATATAACGCTGCTGCCAAGCCCCATTATCGGCCGATATTATTACCTTTATATGGTTATGGATGTGTGGAGTAGGCGTATTTTAGGAGTTGAAGTACATGGAGAGCAATGCGGGAAATTGGCAGGGGAATTCTTTGATCGTATCTGCCGTGATGAGAAAATAAATAAGGAATCAGCGGCGGTGCTGCATTCAGATAATGGAGCTCACTAGCCGCAGGCTTCCGCGTAGCGATTGCGATCATTTACATTAGCTGCGAAAATAGCCGAATTAAGAATATCACTTTCATTCTCAAGGCCAAGGGTCAGTAATGACAATGCCTTTGCTGAATCAATATTTAGAACACTAAAATATCATCATAGCTATCCCCATCGGCGGTTTAGAGATATTTTATCTGTTAGGGAATGGGTGGATCAATTCATTGCTTGGTATAATACTGAACATCGGCACAGTGGGATTAAATACGTAACACCAAATCAACGTCATTTTGGTTTAGCAGTAGACGCAGTCCAGCGAAGCTGTTGATATTTGCGAGATAAGACAAAGCACCTATGAAGAAGCGAAAAGAAAGCATCCCAAGCGCTGGAGTAGACATATAAAAAGCTGGCAACAGCCAGAGATTGTAAAAATAAATCATCCAAGACCGATAAACTCAGCCGAAGCCTGATAAATTTTTAAGCTAAATTAGATGATGAGTTGCAGAAAATAAATAACCAGTAAATAATTATAAGAAATAATACATTAATCGGCTATTCATGTGCCTATTGCTGTGCCATAAGCGGAAAGCAGTTTATATTCGATATGTTGCCTCGCACGGCATCACAGGCGGACAACTTTGCTGATAGATACCGAGGGTTATCCGTTTGAAGTGGCCTTGCCTGAGGGCAGTGGTGTGGCCGGTGTCGTCCTTGCAGATCAGTTGAAGAGCCTTGACTGGCGTGCCAGAAAGGCGAAGCTGATTGAGCGTGCTTCGCCTGAGGTGCTGGCGATGGTTACAGCAAGGATCCTGCCCTTGCTTGTTCCCGCTAGCGCTGCCACTCAGGGGCAGAACTAGCCAGAGCAGGGGATGCGCGTAGGCCCCAGGTGTGCCTACAATGTGAGCACGTCTACAGGGTGTGGCCGTGGTTCGAGCGAAGCTGGTCAAAATCGGCAACTCGAGAGGGGTCCGTCTCGCCAAGCCTCTGCTTGAGGTTGCAGGGCTGGCTGACGAAGTCGAAATTGAGGCAGCTCCTGGGCTTCTGACGATTAGGCCCTCTGCTCATCCGAGGGCCGGCTGGGCAGAAGCGGCATCGTCTTTCGAGCCTGAGCGTCTTCTTGATGAAGTGAGCGCCACTCGCTTTGATGACGAGGAATGGTCATGGTGACTGAAGAGCGCGTAACAAGAGGGGAGATCTTTCTTGTTGCGTTGAATCCAATCCGAGGATCTGAAATCAGGAAGACCCGGCCTTGTGTCGTCGTGTCACCGGATGAGCTGAATGCTCACCTTCGCACATTCATTGTTGCGCCGCTCACAACTGGCGGCCATCCATACCCTTTTCGTGTGCGATGCAGGTTTGTTGGTAAAGACGGTCATGTTGTGGCTGATCAGCTAAGGGCTGTAGATCAGGAACGTCTCGTCAAGCGACTAGGGAGTCTGTCTGAGGCTGCTCTGAATGAGCTGCTAACTGTTCTTCAGGCGATGTTCGCTGCGTAGAGGCCTCAAAGCACTTATTAACCCAGCTGACCCTTTGTTGCTCAGCCGGATTTTGCTATTCACGCTTCTCCTCCCACCACGGTGCGGCGATCGGTCCGGAGGATGGAGACGGGCGACCCTGCGGACTAAACTAAGACTTAGTTCAATGCGCTGCCCCATGGCCGTCACAGAGCAGCCCCTGGCCGACCAGCATCTGGTGAACGTGCACCAGGCCAAGACCCATCTCTCCCAGCTACTGCAGGAGGTGGAGCAGGGGCAAGAGGTGGTGATCGCCCGCTCGGGCGTGCCGATTGCGCGACTGGTGGCCTGGCAGGCTCCGGCCCGGCCAGTTGCAGCACCTGGGGCGATGCGCGGCCAGATCGCGCTGGCCGATGAATTCGATGCGCCCCTGGATGGGTTATTTGAGGCGCTGCAGTGACGCGGCTGCTGCTTGATACCCATCTGGTTCTGTGGTGGCTGAACGGCGATCCACGGCTGCCGCAGGCGGTGGTCGAACGGGTACAAGTGCCGGAGGCGGAGGTGTTCGTCAGCCAGGCCTCGCTGTGGGAGATGGCGATCAAGGTGTCGATCGGCCGCCTGAAGGTGGATTTGCCTGAATTGGAGCGTCAAGTGCCACTGCAGGGCTTCCGTTGGCTGCCGATCAGCAACGCCCATTTGCTGGCGGTTGGGGATCTGGAGACGGATGGCGTCCACAGGGATCCCTTTGATCGCTTGCTGGTGTGCCAGAGCTTGGTTGAACCTATGCTGCTGCTGAGCGTGGACAACCAGCTGCGGAGCTATGGCGCCACAGTGATCGTGCTGGGGTAAGCGGTGGGCCTGGGATTACAGAAGGGGTAGGGAAGCTTGCGAGGGGTTGAGGTAAACTAAAAAAGGCATTTCAGGTGCTTATTTACTGATTAAAGTTCCCTGTTTGAAAAGTTTGGCATGAAATTTAAATTCGTTATACTGCAAAAGCGCAATAACGCGGTTGTAATAGCTATTTGAAAAAAACTAACTCTTATTTATGCTCAGGCATTACTGATAAATCTAAACATACTGGAGCACATAATTGTGTTATTAGAAACAACTTTACTTTATATGGATAAACCTGCCAGCTGATGATTTCATCGCTCAAACGGCTACGTTGGCAATGGCTGCCTAATCAGTGGCAGAGACGTCATCTTTCCTGACAGCTACCGGTTTTCTTCGATAGCAACGTGATGGTGAGTACCTTTTTGACGCGTGGACTCTGCGCCGATCTGCTGCGCCTGGTGCTCATGGAGCACATCCTGGTAACTAGCGAAGTAGTGCTGGCTGATCGGCGATTCATCGCAAGCCTCCCAGCGTTTTTCCTTAATCTGCTAGAGGCGTTGATCCGCCACCGTGGGGATAAACCGCAAGCAGAGCGACTAGAGCAGTGGCTAGCTGAGGTATTGCAGACCTACAGCGATCGGTTGCTCCATCTGAATCCGTTTCAAGCTTGTTGATTGCCATTGCCACTAATTGGCAGCGCAGTGAGCCCAACAATTAGCCAATATGGATAGCCAATCAATCACCCCATGCTTCTGAATCCCTTCTGCGCACTAACTGCTGCCAAGGTGCTGGCCCTTAAATCCTCCGTTGTAGTGCTACTCACCCTGCTGATCAAAGCCAGGGTGCAGATAGCAGCTGGATCTGCAATTGGCATCGCTTTTTTGTTGTTGCAAACTTTGGTATTCCTTGCAATCGGTAGTGGGCTGGTGATTGTTGCTGGTGGGTCGGCGCTGTATTCCACAAAGCAACGCCGGCCATCGGCAGCCTGATAGGGGTGTTAATCGCTAAAAGATTTCTAAAGTGCGATTCGGTTTAACCAGAAAAATTCAGTCTTTTCATAATGGCCTTAACCTAGAATCAAAATTGTGGTAATCGTACCAATCGCATAACATATTATAACAAATAACGGTTGAGCAATACATCCAAGCCGGGTTTTGGGCACCAGTAGAAAAAACGGTGTGGCCTGGGGGACGTTGATCTGGAATTGCAATAAAAAAATAAGAAAACTAAAATCATTGAATTTATTGCGTTATTTGATGCAGAATTCTATTAATTACAGTCTAAAAGTGGCTTATGTTCAATACCTCGCAACTCAATACAGAAAAGCTCGGCCGTTTTTTATTGCGTGGGCTGAGGATTGGTGCTAACACAATCACCTTTGTAGAACTATTTCGGAATCATTGGACTAGTGGCATAAGCGCTGGTGTGGCATGGATTGTATTTCTGCAGGTGGAGCGTCGAATACAGAAAGATTCACCTGAAATTGATTCCTAATGGATTTAATTCCCTTAACTATCCCCCACGCATTGGCTAGAGAACCTGCCAGATGCTTCTCCACCGCCCGCTGACTGAGCTGCTGACTTAACACCGATCTCCGAACCTGTCTCCGAACGCAGTGAATCGTGGATGGCCTCCAGCTGGTATGCCACGAAGGGCTGCAGATCACCCTGCTGATCGGCAGCCAGGGCGTCTTGTTAACGGGCCTGCCACTCCTTTAATATGACCTAAGGAAATAGAAACTGTAAAAACGTATTGGAACGAGGTGTTTAGACAGGTACAAAATTTTTCAAATCAATATCAACGCATGGGTCGTTGTAATCACCCAAAATTCCAAACTTCCATGGGCAACATTAACTTCGTGTTTAAACGTCGCCAGCTCCTGGGCCTAGGCCTGGCTGGGTTAGGCGCTGCTTTGCTAAAGCCATCCACACCTGCCAGCCCCAGCAACCGAGCGCTGCGGGTGATCGTGGTTGGTGCTGGCTTAGCGGGCCTTGCGGCTGCCCGTTTTTTACAGCAACAGGGCCATCAGGTAACTGTGCTGGAGGGGCGCGATCGCCTCGGCGGACGCACCTGGACCAGCCGAGCCTGGCCAGACCTGCCTATTGATCTTGGAGCCGGCTGGATACATGGAACTAACGGCAACCCAATCACAGCCCTTGCCATAAGCAACGGCGCCCGTTTGGTGCAAACCAGCCTTGATAGTGCCGAAATCTATGGCCCTGATGGCACCCCCCTCAGCACAAGCCAGGAGCAGCAATTAGAAAGACTCGAAAATCGCCTTTCGGCAGCCGTTGCCCAGGCCCAAGAGCAAAAAGGTTCTGATATTTCCCTGCAGGAATTGGTGATTCGTGAGTTCAACTGGGAAAAAATAAGTAGTGAAGAACGTCAGCGGCTCCAATACCTCATCAACAGTAGATATGAGCAAGAGTACGGCGCAAGCGCCTCTTCACTGTCGGCCCACTGGCTAGACATGGACGAGGCCTACGGCGGTGCTGAAGCCCTACTGGTGCCTGGCTTTGCTGCGATTGTGAATGGCTTGGCAAAGGACTTAAAAATTTTCACTAGCCACCAGGTTCAGCAGCTGAACTGGGACAGCCCAGGCCCAGGGGATGGAGTGAGGGTCGTGTGCCAGGCAGGGGCTGGGAAAGAAGAGCGAAGTTTTGAAGCCGACAAGTTAGTTCTTACGGTGCCACTGGGAGTTTTAAAAGCAGGAACAATTCAATTCAATCCGCCCTTACCCGCCGAGAAACAAACAGCGATCAGCCGCCTTGGGATGGGTACCTTAAATAAATGCTGTCTGCGCTTTAGCCGTCCCTTTTGGCCAACAACCGTCGACTGGCTTGGTCAAATCCCATCAGGTTCAGGCCAGTGGTGCGAATGGGCAAGCCTTGCCAAGCCATTGGGCCAGCCAGTTTTAGTGGGATTTCAGGCTGGTGCAGCGGCAGTAGCCATGGAAACCATGAACAACGCAGATCTAATTGCAAGTGCTATGGAAAGCCTTAGACGCCTTTTTGGTAAGGGTATTCCCGAGCCGATCGGAGCCCAGATAACTCGCTGGCACTCAGATCCCTTCAGCGGCGGCGCCTATTCCTTCAACGCGCTTGGCAGTACGCCAACCGATCGTGAGGAGCTAGCAAAACCCCTAGCCAAACGCTTGTTCTTTGCTGGTGAAGCCAGCCATCCAATGTTTGGCACTGTCCATGGCGCCTACCTCTCTGGCCTAAGAGCTGCCGCCGAACTTCATGCCAATTCCTGATGTTAGAGCGGATTCATAATTTGCTCAATTGAAATTACTAACCATTAACAACACATCTGCAACGGCTACAGCAACATCTACTACGACCAAAACAAACGCTCCCAGGCATGGAATCTCCGCTTCTTGGTTTGATTCATGTGTAAACCAAGCCATCCAAAGCCGAAGCCTGCAAAAGCTCGTAAGGATCAATTACTAGATGGGAGGCTTAGATCAAAGACGGAAGCACCGGGCCAGAGTCTAACTCGCTACCACTGGGGGAGTTCAAAAATCTATTTAGAGAAAGGCAACAGCACAACAAGCAAAAACAAATCGATCATTGTGAGCATGGAGATGAATTGATGGCAAACCAAGGGTGGGGGGGGG
>Ga0214921_10002346_pt1 | contig 30996 bp, 32 predicted proteins | sample LL1505_MetaG_FD_177992 | JGI IMG/M metagenome (GOLD analysis project Ga0214921, IMG submission 177992) | Freshwater microbial communities from Lake Lanier, Atlanta, Georgia, United States - LL-1505 | ecosystem: Environmental > Aquatic > Freshwater > Lake | place: USA: Georgia | collected... | reverse complement strand
CCCGTGTTAGTCAAAGCCATCCAAGAGCAACAAGCCCTCATCACCCAACTCACTAACCGCATTTCAGCACTGGAATCCAAATGAACGAAATCAAACTCTCAACCAACCTTGTAAACGCCATCCTGCAATACCTTGGAACACGCCCATACACTGAAGTCTTTCAGGTCATAGAGGCTATCCAAAAGGAAGCCAAGGAACAACCCCCTGCACAGACTGAGACATGATCTTTGGAGCATCAGCTTTTGCGCAAGCCCCGTTTGCTGCGGCAGCGGGGAACTTCTTTTCGTCTGAAGTATCTGAAACCGCAACAGCCACTGACTCCACAGCCTCATCTCAAACCTTCGCTTCTGCCATTGCCGAAACTGCAACAGCCACCGACGCAACCTCGTCCAGCTTCCAAATAAATGCCGCTATTGCTGAGACCAGCACAGCAACAGACAGCACATCATCCACAACAATCTTCAACGCGGCAACGAGCGACTCAGCAACAGCCACAGACTCAATCTCGTCCAACGCCACATTCCCTGTTGCTACATCAGACACCACCACAGCCACGGACACAACAGCCACCACCGCTACCTTTGCGGTAAACACTGCCGATACTGCCTCAGTCACAGACGCAACCCAGTCCACAGCCACATTCACGCCAAGCGTCGCAGAGACAGCCACAGCCACGGATGCAACAGCTTCCATATTTATATTCTTGACTTTCATTGCAGAGAGCAGCACCAGCACCGACTCACCGTCTTCAAACACCACCCTGAATGCCGCAATCAGCGAAGCTGCGTCCGTAGCCGATACTACCTCCAGCCTACCCAACTATGCCTGCTCAGTTCCTGAGTCTGTAACTGCCGCCGACTCCGTAGCTACAGCCGCCAGCATCCTTGCCCAAATACAAGAAAACATCACTGCCACAGACACCATTCTGCGCAGATTGCTCTGGGAACCCATTGACGATGATGAGGTGGCTGGCTGGACTGACATTTTGCAGCCGCAGGTAATTGATACGATAATGACGTTTGGCGGGTCGTTCTTTGGGGATGTGGCTTTTGCTGCGGATTACACGACATATCTCAATCCGCTTCCCGTCTTGTGGGCAGACATTGACGACACCCAAACAGCAAACTGGACAGAAGTTGTTCAATAAGGAAAAAACATGAGCAGTTCATATTCAAACAGTCTCCGCATCGAGCTTATTGGTAGCGGCGACCAAGCCGGAGCGTGGGGAACCACCACCGACAACAACTTTGCCTACATCTTTGATACAGCAATTGCTGGGTATCTGCCCGTCACCATTGCAACCACACCATACACACTGACCTCCGTTAACGGGCCAACATCCACCCCTGCGCAGAACGAATCAGTCTATGCTGCCATTCAATTTACTGGAGCAACAGGCGCTACAACCGTGTACGCCCCGGCAGTATCCAAGACCTACATCATTTGGAACAACTCCGGCTACGCTGTCACTCTTTACAACACAGGAAACTCAACCGGCCCAACCATCGCAAACGGAGCCAAGATATTAGTGTTCTCAACCGGCACAGCGTTTTACGAAGTCCTGCCATCTAACGTATCAGGAACGGTAGCCGTAGCCAACGGAGGCACAGGCGCAACCTCATTTACTTCAGGCGCATTGCTCAAAGGCGCAGGTACTTCCCCAGTTACGGTAGCAAGTGCAGCAGATATTGTTAGTCAAATAAGCACAACGGCGGTTACAAACGCGACAAACTCAACAAAAATATTAAATACCGGTGGTTGGAATGTGACACCTACAGGCACAAAGCTTGTTTTTAACTACAACGGAACCAATGTTGGATCGTTGGACTCTTCGGGCAATTTCATAGTTACCGGCAACATTACTGCCTATGGAACCCCATAAGGAGTTGAAATGACATTACCAGCATCTGGCGCACTTTCTTTTAATGCCATTAACACAGAACTTGGGTCTTCTGGGACAGCTTCCGCTAATTTGAATTTAACTCGCTATCGTCAGATATCTGACACTTCTACCACTTCCGGTACACCAATCTCAATGTCAAGTTTTTATTCAAAATTTGCACCGGGGGTTGTGTTTACAATATCAACTGGCGGCTCAGCCTCTCAACCGGGGAGATATGGACTGGCGTTTAGCGGTTCTGTTTATATTTCTGTTGGAGGGCTTGGCGTTACAGCGGTTGCAAGAAGTACAGATGGCAATACTTGGACGGATGTAACGTCAAATTTAACAAGCACCGGATTTGGGTTTCAATCTACTTGTTGTGTTGTTTGGAACGGTTCGTTTTTTGTTATAGGCGGGTCTCAAGCGGCAATAGCAACTAGCCCTGACGGCATTACATGGACATTTAGAAATGGATTGCAAACAGTCTGGGGAACACAAGCGGTTTTGTGTATAGCGTGGAATGGCACTACGTTTGTTGCTGGGGGATCGCGCAATGCTGTTTTGGGCTACAGCAGTGATGCTATTACGTGGACAAAAGTGAATGCGGGCAATCCTAGCAATTCTTCTTGGAGTTATGACTCCGTTGCATGGGGTAATGGTCAGTTTGTGGCTGGAGGATATGCGGGATATATTTACACAAGCCCTGACGGTGTTACTTGGACATACAGACCACAACTTCAATCAACTTCATGGGGCAGCAGCACAACAAATTCTTTTGTATATGCACTTGTGTGGACAGGCGCAGTATGGGTGATTGGGGGTGGCGGTGGCTGTGCAACTAGCTCAGATGCTATTACTTGGACGATTCAAGCTGGTTGGTCTTTTGGCAATTTGTTTGCCCTAACACCCGGCCCAACTGTAAATGGCGTGCCTGTAATAATTGGAGGTGGTCGCAACGGCGGTTCTAGTATAGGCGCAATAGCTACAAGTGTTGACAATGGCGTTACTTGGGTAAACCGCTGGAATAATTTAAATGGCGTTGGCTACACTACAAATTCAAGCATAACAGCTTTTAATTGGAACGGCACAAGACTTTTCGTCGGTCAAGGTTCTTCTGCTACCTCGTACTATGCGTTTAGCCCATAACAACGGTGAAATGAAATTGACCCACTCTCCATTCTCTTTGCCGCTAACGCCTGTGTCTCTGCAATCAAGCAGGGATGTAAGCTTTACAAAGACGCTAAAACGTCTTTCATGGAGGTTAAGAAGACTGTTGATGAAGTTGTATCTGATGCCAAGGCGGTCAGAAGTTTTTGGCAAAAGCTCTTCGGATCAGCGCCCACCGCCCAAGCAAAGCCTGTGGCGAAAAAGAAGGAAACCTACGTTGCCGTTGACGAAACCCAAGTCATGGCAGACATCGTTACTCAGCTTTCCAACTTCTTCAAACTGCAAGAACAGCTTGCCGACCACATAAGGGAAGAGGAAGAGAAGAGCAAAACGGTTTATGACCCCAACGCCAACTTGATGGAAGCCGCCCTGAAGCGGGTAATGGCTCAAGACCAGATGGCGGCGTTGGAGGTGGAGATTAGAGAAGCGATGGTGTACGGCGCTCCTAAAGAGATGGGGGCTTTGTATTCCAAAGTTTTTGATATGCGGGATGTCATCAAGGTAGAGCAGGACAAAGCAAGGAAGAAACGGGATGATGAGTCATGGCAACGCAAGGAGGAAGAAAGGCTTCTAAGGGAAAGGCAGGCGTATCTGCTGGCGACTATCCTATTCCTCCTATATATGTGGTTGCTCCTCGCCCTCTTGTACAGGATTGGGAGATAGTTGTGGGGTGGATAGCAGCTTGTGTTCTGGTGGTTCTGTTGTTGCCTTTTTTGGGTATGCTGTATATAGATGTGCTGCAAACCAAGCAAGAGGCCAAGCAGCAAATTGAGAAAATGGAAAAAGTGCGTAGACAAGTTGAAAAGGAAAAACGAGATGATTCCAATAGTCGCATCCCTCCTCGGTAGCCTAGCCGAAAACGGCCTTGGGTTACTGTCGTCTGCCATCCAAGCCAAAGGCAAAGAAGTCGTTGAGAACACGCTTGGCGTAAAGATCCCTGATGCTCCTACCGCAGAAGATGTAAGCAAACTGCGCCAGCTTCAGTTTGAGCATGAGGAGAAGCTCCTTGCTCTGGGTATTGAAAAAGCCAAGATGGAATTGGAAGAGATGAAGGTTTTGGCGGCGGCAGCACAAAACGATGCCGACAACATCACAGACCGATGGCAGGCGGATATGGCATCTGACTCCTGGCTGTCCAAAAATATTCGCCCCATGTCCCTTATAGCCATCTTCTTGGGCTATTTCCTGTTTGCCATGATGTCAGCCTTTGGCTACAACGCCAACGAGTCCTATGTCACCCTGCTGGGGAACTGGGGAATGCTTATCATGGGCGCTTATTTTGGTGGTCGCACAGTTGAGAAACTGGCAGAAATGAGGAAGAAATGAGCCTTAACCAAGAACAAGCCGCATTCCTGCTGGACATGTGCAAGCTAATCCAATATGCTACAGACCAAGGGTTTGTGGTAACCGGCGGAGAACTTGCCCGTACGCCCGAACAGCAAGCCATTTACTTTAAGACGGGGCGTTCCAAGACAATGAATTCCATCCATCTAAAGCGCTGCGCCATAGACTTGAACTTCTTCAAGGACGGAAAAATCATTTGGGATAAGGGCATCCTTGCGCCGCTGGGCGCATACTGGGAAACGCTGCACCCTAAAAACCGTTGGGGTGGAAACTTTTCCAATCTTGTGGACTGCCCCCACTTTGAGCGCAACGTAGGTTAATCATGCCCTTACAAAAACTCGCTCTTCGCCCCGGTGTAAACAGAGAAAGCACTTCATACGCTAACGAGGGCGGGTATTACGCATCCAACAAGATTCGGTTTCGTTCAGGCCAGCCGGAGAAGATTGGTGGCTGGACAATTGATGGCGGCGCAAACCTTTCCACGTTGCAGCCACCTACCGGTGTGCTTTGGGGGGTATGCCGGACGTTATGGAATTGGCTTAACCTGTCTGGGAGCAACTTGCTGGCGTTGGGTACAAACCTGAAGTACTACATTCAAAACGGCCCAAACAGTAACTACTACGACATTACCCCATTAAGAAACCCTAGCGGCACGGCTGTTGCCTCAAATGCTTTTACGACCACGGCATACACAATCCCAAGCAGCCCTGCTGGGTATGTAACTGTCACTTGTAATGTATCTGGGCATGGCGCTCAAACCGGAGACTTCGTAACAATTTCGGGCGTAGCCAGCGCGGTTAACGGAATTCCTGCCGCATCTTTAAACGCAGAGTTTCAAGTTACATACATAAGCTCAAATCAGTTTTCCATTCAAGTCTATGTGACAGCAAGTGTGACTGCGGGGACAACAGGTGCTGCTACGTTTACATTTCAAATCACAACAGGTACTGACGTATACGCTTTAAACACTGGTTGGGGTGCAGGTACTTGGGGTGGCATAGTTACCGGTACGGCTACCACAGCGGTGTCTGGTGGCACATTGTCAAGTTCAAACACCACAGTAACCGTAACCTCAACGACTGGATTCACGGCAACAGGAAGCATCCTGATTGATTCGGAAACCATTACATACACCGGCCTTACAGGTACAACATTTACAGGCTGTACTCGCGGAGTCAGCGGTGCGGGTTCAGGCGCGGCTGCTACCCACGCAAATGGCGCAGCCGTTGTTCAATCCACTTTATTTACAGGCTGGGGTTCTCCTGCGGCATCGGGTGTTGGTGTTCAGCTTCGTCTATGGAGTCAGTCAAACTTTGGCGAAGACTTGGTATTCAACCCCCGTGGTGGTGCGTTATATATATGGATAAATTCCGCCTCAGCAAACACTTTTACTCGCGGACAACTACTTGGCCCTAGTGCAGTCATTACGCTTAAAAACGGCACAACAGTTACTGCCGACTCATCATGCCCAACAGTCGCCAACTACGTTACCGTGTCGGATGCCTCTAGGTTTATTCTTGCCTTTGGCTGTAATGATTACGGAACCACCGTTCAAGACCCCATGCTTATTCGTTGGTCTGACCAAGAAAGCTTTATTACTTGGGCTCCGGCTATTACAAACCAAGCAGGTAGCTACACATTAAGTCACGGCTCACAAATCATTACCGTCATGCAGACTCGCCAAGAGATTTTGGTGCTGACCGACGCAGCGATCTACTCAATGCAGTATCTTGGCCCACCTTATGTGTGGGGCTTCCAGTTAATGGGAGACAATATATCTATTGCAGGGCCAAATGCAATAGCAACCGCTAACAATATTACGTACTGGATGGGTACGGATAAGTTTTATATGTACTCAGGCCGCGTTCAAACGCTGCCATCCACTTTGCGCGAGTATGTATATACAGACATAAATCTAACCCAAGCATTTCAGTTTGTGGCTGGCACTAACGAAGGTTATAACGAAGTCTGGTGGCAGTATTGTTCTGCTGGCTCTGACGTAATTGACCGCTACGTTATCTATAACCACTTGGATAATGTTTGGTACTACGGCGATTGGTCTAATTATCAAGGAACAAACCAAGGCCGCACAGCATGGCTGGATAGCGCTTTACGCGCTTACCCTATGGCAACAACTTACGGCGCGACAGGCGGAACTTCAAACACTCGACTTGTGTACCATGAGTCTGGCGTAGACGACGCTACAACAAACCCCGCAGTCCCAATTGTTTCTCAAGTAACCTCATCTGACTTTGATATTGGGGATGGACATAACTACGGGTTTGTGTGGCGCTTGATTCCTGACTTGACTTTTGATGGGTCAAATACATCAGCATCCAACGCTCCTGTCTATCCAACAGCTATGTTCACAATACTTCCACGCACCAATCCCGGCGCGCCGTATGGAAGCTCCAATAATCCAGATGTTGTCAGTGCGCAGAGTTACCAAGACCAAAGAACCTACGCAGTCCAGCAATTTACCCAACAGGTGTATGTACGGATTCGTGGGCGTCAAATGGCGTTCAAGGTAAGTTCCGGCACACTCGGTTCAGCTACCTCTGGGCTTGGCGTACAGTGGCAGTTAGGCGTACCACGGATTGACATCAGACCTGATGGTCGGAGATAAACATGGGTTTAAAAAGCGGAGTTCAACCACGATTTCCATCAGCGCCTGATGAATATGATCCACGCTATATGGAGCAGCTTATTAACGTGCTGCGCCTGTACTTCAATCAACTGGACAACGCCTCTCCAGCCGTGTTTGCTTCTCAGGGCGTTGGGACTACCGCTGTGGTAACTGCGTTAACTTGCGCTCAACCTGATCCCGCCGTCCCCGGCACATCAAAAGTCAGCTTACCAACTCAAGCGGATCTTGCCAATCTACGCAAGGGCGACATTTACTACGACACCACGGCATCCAATGTTTTGAAGATCAAAGTGTAGTTGTTCAAAAGTGCCCAACATGATAATATCAACTAACCCCTATATACGAGGTAATTATGTCTGGATTTGAACCCGTTGTTGCTGAAGCCGCCGCCGCAGAATTAGGCACAAGTGCGCTTGCCGCAGAAGTTATGGCTCCTGAAGTTTTGGCAGCTACTGCGGGTGCAGAAGGTATTGCCGGAGCAAGCACAGGTCTTAGCGGTATCAGTGGTTTATTTGGAACAGGGCTTGAAGGGATGGCGGCTAACGGCGGTCTTGGGTCAATAGCCCCAAGCACTATTCCTACTATGGCCGAACAGTTAGTCACCGCTAACCCCGTAGCCCTTGGCCAGCTTCAAGAAGCAGTGCTGCCCGGCATGACTCCTGACCAATTGGCACAAATTACAGGCGGTATCCCCACAGCAGGCCCCGGCGTACAGTTGGCGGATGCGTTTGGGGAAGAGGCGTTAAGAAATGTCACACCTGAAATGCTAGATCCTAATTTGGTGCAATCTGTTGCAGAAACTACGGTACCGGAGCTTACTCCTGAAAAACTGCAACAGTTGCAAATTGAAAACGATGCATTAGCAAGAACTGCGGCGCAATACCCCCAAGCGCAAACCAATCCTTTTGGTAATATTTTTGACATGGCTAAAGGCGCTTATCAAAGCTTTAAAGACATGCCCACAAAAGACAAGATGTTGTATGGCGGTGTCGCCAGTCTTGCCACGCCTACCATCATGGGGATGCTCAAAAAGAAAAAGCCGCTTGGTGGCGCAGAGCCTTACAGTGGCCCGTTGAGTAAGTTTCAGTACGACCCCGCTCGATACACACCGTTGCAACCAGCACCCCCTACACCATACCAAGCACGCTACGCTCAAGGCGGCCTTTCTGATTTGGGCGGGTACTCGGATGGCGGTCGTATGCTCAAAGGCCCCGGCGATGGTATGTCTGACAATATTCCCGCTTCAATTGCCGGTAAGCAACCCGCACGTTTGGCCAACGAAGAGTTTGTAATTCCTGCCGATGTGGTTTCCCACCTCGGTAATGGCTCATCTGAAGCAGGCGCTAAACAGTTGTACAAGATGATGGACAAAGTGCGCCAAGCTCGTACGGGTAACAAAAAACAAGGCAAACAGATTAAAGCAGATAAATACATGCCCGTATGATTGTTCAACACGTTCCCGTTGAGTACGTAGCTCAGACTTGGCCGTTGGTGGAGTCGTATATAGCTTCGGCTGAAAAGTTTGGAGGCGGGGACTACAACACAGACCAGATAAAAGTTTATTTGGCAAAAAACTTGTGGACGCTTTTGGTGGCCGTTGACGAGAACAACCAAGTCCAAGGAGCAGCCACTGTGTCTTTTTCAAACTACCCAAATGACCGCGTGGCGTTTGTCACCACAATGGGTGGGAACTTGATTACCAGTGACGACATGATGGAGAAACTGAAAGTCGTCCTAAAAGGTTTTGGCGCTACCAAAATCCAAGGCGCTGTGCGACCCGCTATGGCAAGGTTTGCAAAGAAATTTGGCTTCGTAGAACGCTATGCAATTGTAGAGGTGAAGATATGAATATTTTAGACATGAAGCGCAAACTCCTGCCTATGGGCGGCTACATGGGTGGCGGCGACAGTGGTGGCGGTGGTGGCGGTGGTGCTCAAACAAGCACTAATTACAACACGAATGTTCCGGAATACGCACGCCCTTACGTAGAAACCATGTTGGGTACGGCGCAGCAGCAAATATACGACTACGCTCCCGATGCCAGTGGCAACATGGTGCCAACCACCATGAAAGGCTATAAGCCTTTTAGTAATGACCCGAGTGCGTATTTTGCTGGGGCATCTCCCATGCAGACCAGTGCACGAAACGCAGCCGCAAACATTACTACCGCGCCGCAGTTGGCAGGAGCTACAGGCATGGCTGCTGAAGCAGGGCTTCGCGGTTTAGATACTCGATACGGCCCCGGACAGTTTGGCGCTGCTACGTTTAACCAAGGTGCTGCTCAACAGTACATGAATCCTTATATGCAGTCCGTTGTGGACATGCAGCAGCAAGAAGCCCAACGTCAGGCGGATATTGCAACAACAGGACGTAATGCGCAAGCTGTGGGCGCAGGCGCTTTTGGCGGTTCTCGTCAAGCAATTATGGATGCAGAAGCCGCAAGAAACCTTGCGTCGCAAAAAGGGGCTATCCAGTCCCAAGGGTTAAACACGGCATACACAAACGCCCAACAACAGTTCAACGCTGACCAAGCTAGACAGCAGCAGGCGCAACAGATGGCCGAGCAGTCACGTCAATACGGCGCTGGTCTGGGTATGCAGGGATTGCAAACCGCGTTGCAAAGCGCAGGCGCATTAGGTCAGTTAGGTCAGACTCAGTACGGTCAGCAGGTAGGCAACATAAATCTACAGAACCAACTTGGCGCTCAGCAACAGCAAGAACAACAAAACATCCTGAATCAACAGATTCAAAACTACGCCACGGCGCAGCAATACCCCATGATGCAGTTGAGCAATATGAGCAACTTGTTGCGGGGTATGCCTATGCAGTCCACCACTGTGCAGGGCTATCAAGCCCAGCCTAACGCGCTATCTCAGCTTGGAGGTTTAGGACTTACCGCTGCCGGTATTGCGGGTTTGGGTGGTTCAGGTAAAGCCAAGGGTGGTCGGATTAAAGAAAAGAAACGCCCAGCCGGTTTAGCTGAGTTGGCACTGTCCAGAATGGCATAAGGAACACTCATGGTTGCCCCACTTTCAAACCCCGCAGCACCAAACCCCAGCAAACTCATGGCGCAGTTGCGCATGATGCCGGATCAGCAGTTGCTTCAATACGCCCAGATGCACAAGAACGACCCGTACATCTTCCCAATGGCGTTCCAAGAATCAAACACTCGTAAGCAGATGCGAGCCGCGCAGACTCCTCAAGCTGGACAAGTGCCCAAGGTAGTTGACCAAGACTTGCAAAGCATGGCGCAAGCTATGCCCGAGGATCAAGGTATTGCTACGCTCCCCGCCCAGAACATGCAGAACCTAGCAGGCGGCGGTATTGTTGCGTTTGATGATGGCGGTGAAGTGCCGGGGTACAAAACTGGCGGAGATACGCCCGGAGATGAAGTTTTTGAACGCGCCTTTAAGAAAGTGTTGAAGTTTGAAGGCGGTTCTAAATATCTTAAAGATGATGCAGGTAAAGGGCCGACCAAGTATGGTATTAACCAGACTGCTAATCCCGATGTAGACATTAAAAATTTGACCGAAGATCAGGCCAAAGAGATCTACCGTAAGCGCTACTGGAATGCAATTGGCGGCGATGCTTTGGCAGCAAAGAACCCGCATTTGGCAACGATTGCTTTTGATGCGGCGGTCAACCAAGGCCCCGGCACAGCCAAGCAAATGGTTGCAGAATCTGGCGGTGAACCTTATAAACTTTTACAACTGCGCCAGCAGCGGTATGTGGATTTGAAAAACCAAAACCCAGAGAAGTTTGGTAAATATTTGGGGGGTTGGACGGAACGCGTTGCTTCTTTGCAAAAAGACTTTGAGCAAGACCGCAGCAAACAAGGTTTGCCAGCACTCACTCCCGGCGCACAAGCTTTGGCGGCTACTGGTTCGGAGTCTACCCAACCTGATTTGGACAGTTCAAAAGCAGGCGTTATTTCCAGCGGCTTGGCCAGTTTAGGAACGGCGCTTCCTGCGGTGTATGAAGCGTTTACCCCTTCGTTCAAACCCGGCACGACCGTATCTCAAGCTCTTGGACGTACTGCGGCGGCGGCTAGCCCCTTGTCTACAGTTGGCACTGTTGGCGGAGCACTTTCTACTGGCGCAGCAAATGCGTTGTCTAACGCTACACCTGAACAGCTTGACCAGTTGTCTACGGATATTGGTAGCGATACTGGTCTTGCGGCGGCAATCATGAACGCGCCTAACCGCCCCCCAGAAAAACCACTAATGCCTTCTGGTGAACAGATTTCCAAAGCACTTGGACAGATTGGTAAAACAATCGTAAGCCACCCCGATATGAGCAAACCTTCTGCGCCTGAACCAGCGCCTGAAGTTGCAGCGCCCAAGGGCGGTATGCCCGACTTGAACCAAGCCTTCCGTCAGTTTGAACTTGGCCAACAGAACAAAGCTGAAGACATCCAAGTAGCCAAACCAGAAATTGCGCCAGAAGCCGTTGCCACTGCACCCGAAGAAAAAACTGGCGGCATGGATATGAACAGGTTGATGTTGCAGATGGGTCTGCACCTCATGGCAGGCAAGTCCCCCAACGCCTTGACAAACGTAGGTGAAGCGGGATTGGGTACGCTGGCTATGCAGCAGGCTGAGGAAAAAGCTAAGTCCGAACGCGAAGCCAAAATGTCTGAGGCTGAATACCGCAAGGCGATGGGCAAGTATTACGAAGCAAATGCGGCCTCTATTGAGCGTGGAGCTAAAGAGAAAAACATGCAGTTGGAAGCCGAGAAACTCGTGCAACAGCATATGGCAAGATGGTCTACAGGTATCGGTAAATTTGCAACAATGAGCGACAAGTCTGCGCCAGTGGCAGAAGAGCTACGTGCAAGGCAAGCAATTTACCGCGAACTTGGAATTACGCCTACAATGGCGGCGGGTGCCCCTAGGGGCGGAGCAAAATTCCTCGGGTTTGAAAACCCAGCATAAAAATGCCAATAGCACGCTTCCAATTGCCGGACGGTCGGATCGCAAGATTTGAAGTCCCTGAAGGAACAACGCCAGAGCAAGCTCAGGCGATGATGGAGGCGCAGGTTGGTGAGCTTACCGCCACCCCAGAACAGAAACCCAAAGAAGGTGTAATTGCCGGCCTTGAAAAAGGCGCGGAGTCTACTTTCTCCCAACTACGCTCGGGTCTTGGCTCACTGTTTGGCTCTGGAGATGAGGCAGCTAGGGCCGGACTTGCACGCGGCGAAGACATTGGCAAACGCTATGCCGACCAAGTAAGCCTTGAGAAAGTTAAGCAAGCGTACGAACAAAAGGGGTTGTTGCCTGCGGCTGGCGAAGCCCTCAGTCAAGTCCCCGCTGCTATTGCAGAACAACTCCCCAACCTAGCTACATCTCTTGGCGGCGCTCGTCTTGGCGCTATGGCAGGCTCACCGTTTGGGCCTGTGGGTTCTGTTATTGGTGGTGGTGTTGGTTTAGTTGCCCCTTCATTCTTGCAACAGTTGGGCGGTAACGTCGAACGCCAAGCCCAAGAAGGCCAACCAGTCAGTACAGGTAAAGCTGCTTTAGCAGCCGTCCCCCAAGCCGCGCTCGATGTCGCGGGTAGCTTTATCCCCTTGGGCGGCAGACTGGTCAGCAAATTGACTGGACTCCCCGTTGAGGCGCTCCTTGGCCGCACCTCTGCACAAGCTGCAAAACTGGCTGACGAGAAACTACTGGCTACGCTTGCCAAAGGCACTGCTACTGGTGCGTTGGCTGAAATTCCTACTGAAGTTGCCCAGCAAATGCTGGAACGGGCACAGGCAGGGTTGTCCTTGAGCAGCCCCGATGCGTTGAAAGAATATGGCGAGACCGCCTATCAAGTCGGACTGCTTGGCCCCTTGGGTGCCGTGGGTCGGATGTCTGAAGTTGGCGGCGCACGTCAACAAGTTGAACAAGAGCAAGCTTTGGAGACGCGCAAGAAGCGTCTTGAGGCTATGGACTTGGAAGAGAAAGACCGCGCCGCACAGGAAGCGGCTGCTGCCGAAGAAGAAGCACGCAAGCAAACTCCTGAGTTTGCGCTTGAAGCCGAAGCTAAGTACAACGATCTGCAACAACAGTTTGCCGCTTTGCGGGAACAGGCCAAAGGCAAGGTTGACCCTACCGATTTAGCCGGTGTTGAAGCACGGAACGCCGCTCAAGCCGCACTCAAAACATTCAAAAAGTCTGATGAATACAAGCAGACTATGGCCGACTACCAGCAAACGGCTGGTATCCGCGCCCAATTAAAGAAGCAGCAGGAAGAGATCGACAGACAAAAAGCCGAAGACGACAAGCAAAAAGCCGTTGCGCTTGAGTTGCAAGCTATGGGTAAAGCCCCCGGCGTTCAACAACAGATTCCCGGCCTTGAGCCGATGGAAACAGAAAACGTAGCGCCAAAGCTAGCAGAAGATGTAGCTGCCAAGCGTTCTGAGTTCATGCAAAAGCAGCAAGAGTTGGCGCAGTTGATGGATGTCCACCAACGCCAAGAGTCTGAAGCGGCGGCACAAGGCAATATTGATCTGATTAAACAACTGCGCCCACGCAGAGAGATGCTTGCCACTGAGCAAAGCTACATCAATGAACAGCTTGAAAAACTAGGCCCTGATGAAAAGGCCGAATCGCTTGACAGCATCACAGGCAAGATTGAGAAAAAGCAAGCACAACTTAAGAGTTTAGGCGGTGAGGGTTACGACCCCGTAAAAGCTGACAAAATCATTGCAGAGATTGAAGCACTGCAAGAGAGGGCAAAAACAGCCGCGCCAGCTCAATTGCGTCTTGATCTGGGTAGAGCGACCAAAGAACAAGTATCTGAGACACAGCCTGAGTTTGCCGCACGCCTGACTGCTGCTCAAGAAGCACGTCGTAAGGCGTTGGAAGAAGAGTACCAGCAGAAGATCCGCCCGGAGATTCAAGGTATACAGCGGATTGCAGGCCGCAAAGGTGAAGGCCCAGAAATGGGTATCCAAATACCTACTCAGGGTGGCGAAGCAGGGCCGGAAGGCTCAGCCGCAATGGGACAAATGCAGCAAACACTGCGCGGCGCTAAGCCCGGAGATCAAGGCGAGTTGATCTATACCGCGCCCGAAGTCGATACTACCCCGCCAAAAGTTCAGAAAGCTCCAAGCGAAGGCTTCAGGTTATTCCCCCGCCAAAGTGAACCAGTTCGTGCAAACACATCAGAAGACATTGCTCAACGTATTGCCAGCGCCCTTGCTCAACCCGGATTGACTGACGACACATACGCGTTCTTGCGCCGTGCTGAAAACGTACTGCCACGGACAGACAACCAAGGCGTGCTGTCCCTGCTTGATAAACAGTTGGCCAAGATTGAGCGCGGCGAAGAAGGCCGTGCCAGAGCAGGCGCACCGAAGCCAACAACACTGCAAGGATTCCCTATCGGAGAAACCGCAGTTGGCAAGCGTGTATCCGACATTACCAAAGAAACTTTACGTGGGCCAAGCGCAAAAGCACAACCCCTGTCTTTGGAAGAAGAAATTACTCCGTTGCTGGAAGCAAGAGAGCGCGGCGCAGCCGAGGCACAAGCTGGTCAACTTGGGTTGTTCCCCGACGAAGAAAAGAAACTGGGTTACATCAAGCCTGACCGTGCAGCTTTTGAGCGTTTCATGCGTAGCCCATTTGTCAACAAGCTGCGTAAAGCTCTGCGTACTGACCAAGCAGCTATTGACCGCGCCAAACTCGACGAACTAAAAAGCAAGATTAAGGAATTGGAGGCGAAAGCCAAAGAGATGGAGAAAATCCGTCTTGACTATTCCGATGCTGCACGCACTATCCAATTAAACCGCGATGTCGGTAAACAACGCAGGGACATCAATCAGATTCGCGCTGTTATGACTGACCGTGTGATTGAGCGCATGGAATTGCAAGGGCGTTTGGATGAGTTGCAAAAACTTCGCACTGATTTGATAAACGAAGGCCGTGCATTAGGGGATACGGTTGAACTTCCTTTCTTGGTAGATCTCAATACCGTTGAATCAAAACTGCACGACTTATCTATTGAGTCCGCAGAATTAAATGGCGCACTAAATACGCTTGAAGCCCAAATGAAAGTCGAAGCCGCCAAGATTACTTTGGCTAGGCTAAACCCCCAGCGCGTATCAAAAGAAGCGCTCGATACCGCAAAACAAAACTTACTGGATGCTCAACGTGCCGCTGGTGTTATTGAAAGCGAAGCAGGTAAGGTTGTTGTAAAACAAACAGAAGAAGCTGCCCGTGCCAGACGCACAGCAGAAGCAATTGCTCAAGCCAAGTCTGTGCAAGAGCGTATTGATCTCAGTAAAGAAAATCAAAAGCGCCTTGAGTCTATGTACGGCGAGTCCGTGCGCGGTATTGAAATCCCCGCTATATCCGATGCGCAACGTGCCGCCCGAGAAATGGGTGAGCCGGTTCTGTCTCAAGAAGAACAAGTTGATATTACAAAGAACCCACTTAAAGTTCTTGGCGGCTACCGTAGCAGCATAACGACAATTGAAAAACGTCTGCAACAGTCGCAGAAGACATCCGAAGAAGCCCGACTGAAAGAAATACAGGGCTTGTTGGAAGCACGCGATAAGTTAGACAAGCAATACAAAGCCGCCAAGTCTGCGGATGAGCGTTCTGAAATACTGCCCAAGCTGGAAGAGGCAGAGAACGCTTACGACAAAGCCGTCACGGAACTCACCGCCGAGCCTGTGATTTGGAAAGGCATGGCGCAGGACATTAAAGAGCTGTCTGAGTTCTATAACAAAGAGCAAGACCTTGAGTCAAAAATAAACGAAGGCAAGATTCATTTGCCTGAAGAGCAGCCACCAAAGGTTGTGGTCAAGCCAAGCAAAGAACAGAAGAAAGCGGTTGCGGAAAAACTTGCGTCTGAGCAAGGCGTTGAAGCTGGTAAGCGTGCCAACGCTCCAACAACCAGCGGCGAAAAACTGACACGCTCAGAAGTTCAAAAAGCGAGCAAAGCTGAGAAGACTGTTTATTCAGGTAGAGGCATTGGCCAAGCAGAGTTGACCAAGCAAGACAAAGAACGCGTGGATGCGTTGCTTCAAAAAAGAGCAAGCGGTAAACCACTTAACGCTTTTGAGCAAGCGTTCGTTGACCAAAAAACAAAATTTTATCCATCCGGTATTAACGCTAAGGCGGCAAAGTTCAGAACTGCCACGGCAGGCGGCGGTAGTAGCGTCGAGGACGTTAAACGCTTAGCTGAACGCATCACAGCGGACTGGGTTATAAAACCCCCAATCAAAGTTGTAGCCAATGAGTCTGGTCTGCCAGACAGTATTAGAGAACAAGCTGAGCGTGATGAGAAGACGGGGTTGATTCCCGGCTTGTATGACCCAAACACTAAAACTGTTTACTTGGTTGCTGACAACTTGCAAGACGCTAATGATGTGGCGCTGACCATAGCGCACGAAATAGCTGGGCACTTTGGCTTGCAAGAAATACTCGGCGGCAACTACAGCAAGACTATGGCCGAGCTTTACAACGGCAACAAGACAGTTCGTAAACTTGCAGATGCCAAGCTAAGCAAAGAACCAAACCTCGACCGCAACACAGCAGTTGAGGAAGTCTTGGCTGACATGGCCGAGACCGGTGCCGAGCCTACCCCAGACACGCGCAGTGCTCTGCGCAAAATCTTTGACGCTATTAAAGCGTGGTTTAGTAGCACAGGTATCAAGAATATTAGCGACAACGATGTCCGTAAGATTGTTGCTGACGCACGCCAGTACGTGATTGAGGGCAAGCGCCCTGATGTTGTAGCAAGCGAGTACGCTCCCGGCGAAGTCCTGTTCCGCACAAAAGCTAAATATGTTAATCCTGAGTTTGCTTCTGCTGGCGCTGTGACTGACAAGTTTGTAGCTAAGAACCGCACGTTTTATGACAAGGTGCAAGCCAACGCTACAGGTTTGACTTTTGAGACCCAGTTTGTTGACCGCTTTGCAGGCTTTGAGCGTTTGGCCAAGATCATGAAACCGCTGGTTGGCACACAGATGATGTACTACCTGCGCATGTACGACCAGCGCATGAACTTTGTATCGCAAGCTGTTGGTAACGGCGCTCTACAAATTATTGAAAAGACCCGCAAAGACGGCAGCATCGAGCGCATCATTGAGGCTGGTGGCGGAGCCAGCATTGCCAAGACTGTACAAATCCTTAAGCAAGCCAACCCACTGGTGGGTAACGGCGAAGCTGTAAACCGCTTGTTTACTATGTACATGTCTGCTATCCGTGCAGAAGACAAAGGATTTGCTTCCCTACATTTTGGCGAAGACTTGACCCACGCTGAACTCAAACAGGCCAAAGCGTCTGTGGACAAGAATCCAGAGGTTAAGAAAATATTTGATGCCGCCCGTGGCGAGTACAACCAGTACAACAAGGACATGATGAATTTCCTTGCCCAGACTGGCGCTATCTCCAAGGAAACGGCTACGGCGCTGACAAAGAACAACGACTACATCCCTTGGTATCGCCAACGCAACGGCGTGGCTGAACTGGTCATCGGTAGTGAAGCGCCCATCAAGATTGGTAATATTGCCGAGCAACCCTACTTGCAAGAGCTTGTTGGCGGCGACCGCCCCATCCTTGACTTCATGACTAGCTCGGTACAGAACACCAACATGCTGGTGGACATGGGCTTGCGCAACATCTCAACCAAGAACGCAGTCATTGAGTTAGCCAACATGGACTTGGCCAAGATCGGTAAGAGCAAGATGGCTGGCCCTGATGTTGTGCGTTTCAAGGTGGACGGCGATGACCGTTACGCCATTATCAACACAGACAGCGCTGGTGTGCCTGCTGACGTACTGGTCAAGGGCATGGAAGGTATCCCAACACAGATGCCCGGCATGTTCCGCCTGCTCGGTATGCCTGCTACGTTCTTGCGTAAAGCCGTCACAGCATCACCGTTGTACGCGGCAAAGCAGTTGTTCCGTGATTCTTTGGCAGCACCCATCCTTGTCGGCGCGGACTTCATGCCTGTTATTGGGGCACTCAAACAACTTGGCAAGACAGCCACTAAAGAAACACTGGAGCGCCGAGGCATCACAGGCGGTCAAATATTTACAGGTTCAAGCGAAGACATATCAAAAATCTTGCGCGACATTTCCAACGACACGAGTGGTTGGGTGCAAGCGTTTGGCAAACTTGAAGCCATCAACATGGAAGCGGATGCGTCCACCCGCCGCGCCCAGTACAACAGCTATATCAACCAAGGCTTGTCTGAAATGGAAGCCACCCTGATGTCGTTGGAGTCAATGAACTTTAACAAACGAGGCGCTTCTCCCAGCGTCCATATGGCCAACTCGTTGATTCCGTTCTTCAATGCGCAGATTCAGTCACTTAACGTGTTGTACAAAGCAATGACTGGCAAGTTGCCGTTTAACGAGAAGCTTAAAATTCAAAAGAAGATTTTGTTGCGTGGCGGCATGATTGCCGCTGGTACGCTGGCGTATGCCTCCATGATGCAGGACGACGAGGGTTACAAGAACGCTACTCCAGAGCAGAAGTATGGCAACTGGTTTATCCGTGTGCCCGGCGTGGAAGAAGCTGTGCGCTTACCCATCCCGTTTGAGATTGGCTACATCTTCAAGGCATTGCCCGAAGCTGTGTACAACTCTATGGTCAACGAGCACGGCAGCGAAGAAGCTGTCAAAGCGTTTGGCAGCATCCTGAAACAAGTGATTCCCGGCGGCACATCCTACGGTATCCCACAAGCCATGCGCCCAGCTATTGAAGCTGGTCTTGGCAAGTCGTTCTACACAGGGCGCGACATTCTGTCCGCACAAGAAAAAGGGCTGCTGCCCGAAGACCAGTTCCGTGAGAACACTTCGGAAGTTTCCAAGACAATTGGCCGCGCAGCAGGCGTGTCACCGATTATTCTGGACAGCTTGGTGCAGGGGTACACAGGCGCTATGGGTCTGGCTTTTGTTCAAGCTATTGGCTTGGGACTTACCAAACGCGAAGGCCCCGAAGCGGCAGTCAAGCGTTTGTCTGATATGCCGGTTGTTGGTAGCGCCTTCCAACCCAACGATGCTGGAGCCATCATCAGTCGTGTCTACGACCGCATGAACGAGTTCAAGAAGGTGGAGAACTCTGTTGACGACTTGTTTAATCGCGGCTACAAGGCCGAGGCTATGGAGTTGTTGAACACACGCGGTAATGAGTACGCAGCGGCTGAAATAGCCGACTACTACACAACCACCATGCGTGAGTTGACCCAGTACGAGAACGCCATCAAAGCAGCGACCGGCATGACACCAGAGCAAAAACGCCAGCAGCTTGACGAGATTCGTAAAATAAAAACTCGCTTTGCCACAACCGTGGAACAGGCTACCGATAAAACCATACCCCGATAAGCCCACCTCGTATACACGGGGCAGCTTTGGCATTAAATATCCTGTGCTTGAGCGCTTGGTTTAAACCTTCGGTTCGTATGGCGTCGGTGTCGAGGCAGGGAACAAAGAACCCCTGCCCCGGCTCAGTCTTTTGCCAAGGATACTTGATGGATAAGCGTTTCATCGGCTTCCGTCACAGCGCGGCTGATCTTCATTGCGGATACACGCATCGGCGGTGCGCTGGTCTTGGACATCATGTCTTTCTTGGCTACATACGACACCGTAAACTGCGCTTCAAGATACCGCTTAAAGTTGGCATAACCAAAACTCATGTTGGAACAGAATGACTTGAGCATACGCTCTTCAATGAAGAAGTCCACATGTCCTGCGGTTACGCCGTGCTCGACTCGCCCCATAACTTCTGCGCGTGTGGTGTTCTTGTCTACCATCGAGCCGTCCCCCAAGTGTGCCAGTGGGCCGGCCTTCTCACCATAACGCACCACCACAAACTTGCCTTGGTACTCCTGCACAAACGCGTTGAGCACGTCCTCTGCTGTGCGGTAACTACCCTTGATACTACCGCGCTGGTGGTTGATACGCTTGCGAAAACTCTCAATGATCTCTACCAACGGGAACTCAGCGATGCCTGCGTGTTCCTTGTTCATCAGTATGCCGGCGGCTATGGCACAACCAACGCCTGCCATCCAGAATCGCTCATCGTTGGGAGCCTTGTACTCGTTATACATCTGACGCACAGTTTGGGGCACTAGCGTCTTAACCATCTCAATGTTGTCCACCATGTACTGCGCTAGGACAACGCCAGCCACGGCATAGTTGCTGCTCAAAGACTTGATGATCTCGATCTCGTCCGCACTCCACTCCAGCTTCTCGTCCATGATGTATTCAATCAAGCGGCGAAGCTCTCCCTCAGAGGCGTGTTTGCGTGTGCCTGTCAGGTAGTCAACGGCATGGGTGTTTGATGACATGATCGCCATCGCTGCCCATGTAGACAAGTTCAAGCGTTCCTTGTTGGCTCCAGACTCCATGCGCTCTTTGCCGCGCCCCTCGGTCATACTAAGCAGGAAGGCTGGGAACCACTCAAACTCGTCGCGGTTCTTGCTGGTTATCTCGTCTGTGATAAGCGGGTTGCTGTGCAAGAGGCCAAGCCTTTGTTGCATCGCAACAGGAGAAGTACCTGCACCTGTGCGGTAGTGGGTAGGGTGACCCCATATGGATGCTGCACCTTCCAGCGCCAGTGACTTGCCAGTACCCGAGTCGGTCGAAGCGCAGTGAACCGTCAGGCCGTGTAGCCCTGTGAAGCGCATCAGCGGTGAGCCAGCACCCACAAGGATGATGGCTAAGTGATCCCACAGTTTCCTGCGCACCAGCAGGTCGATGAACCTGCGCCAGTTCTCTAGCGTACCGGCGGCTTTAGAATTCATCGTGATGTTCTCAAGTCCGGGCATCGGCACTTCGATGGCCTCTCTATTCGGAGAGTAAATCTTTCCGCCCCACACAAAGGTGTCGTTTGGTTGCCAGCCGCAGTGGTCTGGTACTTCGATTGGTTTCTTTTCGCTGCTCATTTTTTCCACACACGCCCTCACATAGTCGTATAAGTTTTTGTCGTTGCCCGAGCCAAATGCCGCCATGACGTTTTGTTGTGCCAGCGCTTTGACTGTCTCGTCCTTGCTGACAATGGCTTTCTGTGGGAACGACACCGCCTGCACCTTGTAGTCACGTACAGCCAACATATGCACAAGATGTTCACCGTTATGGCTCAAGATGTCCACAGGGAACATGTCGTAGGGCAACAGCATGATCTGACGCTTGGTGACTTGACCGTTAGCGTCTGTGTCTTCCTTCTCCATAAATACACCGCCCCGTACTCCGTAGGCGTAGCCTCTGGGTGCTTCAGGGCGCATCAACTGCTTGGCTTCTTGGCCTTCCACGGCAGGCAACTCGATGGTTGTTTCAGCGGTGACTACCGCAGTCTCACGCCCAAGCGCCAGCGGGTTGGTGATCTTCCCCCAGTGTGGACACCCGTCACAGATGCCGGGGTTCTCTGAGTCAAACTTCGTGCAAGGGTATGGCCCCTTGATCTCAGCCAGCTTCTGGTGCATACGCTCATGCGGGTAGGGGTGCAGGTCAGTCAACCATATCGCCGCCTTCTCCCCATCCTGACACTTCTGCGCAATGCTCAACCACCCGCGCCACATAGGTTCCACGCCATCCTCGGCAGCGTTCTCCGCGTAGTACCGAAGCTGGTCACAGCCTGTGCCGTCTTTGGTCTTCTTGTAGATATTCTTGAACAGCGTGATACTGTTCTCAAACAGCTTGACCGTGGTGGGGGTGTGCGGTACATCAGGGCGTTGGCCGGGCAACGCAAGCGTGTTCTGCTGGCGCGGGAGCGCAGGCAAAGACACAAGCTGACTCTCAATGTGGTTGGCTAAGTCGTTGAAGTCGAACGTGTCGCCCTCGGCTAGTATGCGCACTGGGCGCGGCGTAGCGTACTTGGCCTTATTGTTGAAAGTCTCAGGCACACGCAGAACCCTAGCCGCATCTGCGGTTACGGTCATATCAATGCTCAAGGCTTCTTGTTTGCACAGGCGCTTAAAGTTCTCGGCAACAGGCTTCCACTCACCAACCGCCACATCTTCTGTAAACGGCCAGTAACAGTGCAGCCCACCACCTGAACTCACGATATACGGGTTGCCCAGTAAATCAATACCAGTCTTGGCAAGAAACCCATCCAGCGCAATTGCTGCTTCCTTCTTGGAAGCGTACCCATCCATATCAATAAACAGAGATCGAATGAATCGTGCGTTTTCTGCCGTGCGCTTACCCGACTTTTCAAACGTGGACAACGCAAAATAGATGTCCTTGTTCTGCGTAACCCACTTACCTACGGTTGGCTCTATCTCCTCAATCTTTTGAACAAACGTGTGTTCTTTCTTCTTTGTAGTTAGCTCTGCCGCGCAGTACAACCCGTTATCCGGAGACGGCAAAACCACCGCTAGAAATTCAAGCGGAGTCATGGGAATCCTTCGGGTTAAATGAACAGGTCGAGTTGGCGCTCGTCTTTCACGGGATAAGCGTGGTCGGTTGCTATTGCAGTAAAGCGGCGTAGTAACTCATGTTGCCATTCAATGGGAGCGCCAAAGTCTTTGTTGTCCATGTATATAGCAAAGTACTTGATGAGTTCTGCGTTGCTTAAGGTACGAGGTTGTAATGCTGACATATTTTTCTCCATGCTTCGTCTGCTGAGTGTGATTGTTGTAGAAATTTAAGAAGTGTTTCAACGCGGTGCTCATAGGCAGGAAAGATATCGCCGCCCTCGAACCAGTTGTACACAGTCTGTCTTGACACACCCAACGCTTTTGAAATGCGAACAACTGAAAAGTTGTGATGCGCTGCCCACCGCCCAAGCTGGTTGCCTTGAGTCTTTGGGGCACGCATGATCGCGTCGATTGTTTTTTGTGAGTAGGCCATGTTGTTTGGGTAAGGGGCCGAAGCCCCTTCCTCCTTTACCGTTTATTTGCCAATGCGTAGCAGATGATATGTTCTGCCGACGCATCAGAACTAGAGAGAGCGCAAGTAACCGCCATAGGGTCAGCGCCGTTCTTCACGGCCTCTGCCCATTTCTCACGCCTGTCAAAGTTATTGGCTGTGCAAGAGCCCATACCTACCAGCAACAGTAATGTTGCGCACACGATTAAGATTTTTTCTGTGTCCATGATATTCCTCACTCATCATCCCAGTCGGACACAATGTCAGCCAGCTTGCCTTTCTTGGCAGGCACAGCAGACGGCTTCGCGGCTTCCTTACGGATTTCAGGTTCGTCGTCAGCATCGGCAACGGGCGCGGCCTTGGCTTTAGCGGCAATTGGCTCATACGCGGGAGCGTCTTCTTCCTTGGTCAACTCACCCATAGGACGAGCGCCAGACATCTTCAGCTTGGGGGTGTTGGCTTTTACGCCATCACTCTGCGCCACTGTCATTACAACTGCACGCTTGGCATCGTCGCTCTCTGCTTGCTCCTTGATGATTTCATACTCGTCGTCAGTCAACCAGCGCACGGGCTTGAAGAACAACTTGGGAGACTCGGCCTTAGTATCGAAGCGCATCTCCGTCACGATCTGCTCGGGATTAACAGGAGGGTTCTGCACCGCCAAGTAGCGTGCGTAGGCTTGCAGTGGGCGCTTGTCACCTTCTTCCTTACCGAACACCGAAGTGGCAGGCAAGGTCAACTGCATTACATCCCCTGATGGGTTGTTGGCCAACACAACAGCAAGACGCTGTTGGTAGCGGCAAGCACGGCTATTATTTTGACCCGAACCCGCTACGTTCTTGGGGCAACTCATGCAGGTTTCAGCTTGCTTGTTTTGCGCAGAAGCGTCGGGGCGTTCGCCATCATTGCTCCAGCAGTCAGGGCCAGTGATATTGTCGGCATCGTACTGGGCAGCGTAGAAGATACGGCTGACCTTTGGGGCAGCTTTCACAATGATGACTTCCAAATGGCGATCATCCATAGAGGCAACTTCCTTGCCACCAGCTACCAGACGGAACACGCCGCCTTTGATAGAGATGCGCTTGGTGTTGGATACGCTGCCGCCTGTGAGGGCTCTAGCAGTGTCGGACAACTCGTTGTTACGAGCAAAGGCAGGTACGTTTGCAGACGAAAAAATCGTTATGTTTGACATATAAAACTCACTTGGTTGGTTTGGTGATACGGATTTCAAACTCAGAGACTGAGTTCAACCCCGGAGGCACAACCCCCGGGTTCTCTTCAAGAAACTGCGCCATGTTGGTCTGAGCAACACGCTTCTCCAGCAAGTCAACTGCGCTGTGCGCAAGGATGAAATCCTTGAACGACGACCAGTCGTTTGTGTTGTAGCGTGTCTTCATCATCATGGACACAGTCCCAAAAGGACTCTTGACAGATGTGACACCCAGTGCCTTCATCTGATCTTTAATGGCAAATTTGATTTCGTCTTGTTGGCCTTTGAGCACTTCCAATTTGGTGTCGTACTCTTGGGTCATCGTGTCGATTTCAAGTTTGATCTTGCGGTAAATCTTTACCAGCTTATCTATCGGGATTGAGTCTTCACTCATTTGCTTCTCCTGTTTTTGTTTGTCTAAGGTTGGACAGTTTACACGTTTGCGTTTGGTTTGCAACCCCCTTTCATGAATTTATTTCTATCTCGAACATTTGGGTAAGAAGTGAGTTATCACTTACCTTGCCCTCCAATGCTTTGAACATCTTTCGCTCAATCGGTGAGCCTTGAATGTGGATGACCGTCACTTTGTCTGAGTTCTGACCTTTGCGATCAGAACGCGCAATACATTGGATGTACTGCTCAACACTCATGAGAGGGCCAAAGAATACAACCGTGTCCGCAGCAGTCAGGGTAAGCCCGTGGGCTGTGGCCTGTGGTTGCATAACCAGCACACGCGGGTCTTGCTCGTGCTGGAATCTGTGAATAATGCTTGGGCGTTTCGTTGGGGTAATGTCGCCGTGGATGCACTCGTTGCTGATGTTCTTCTTGGTCAGATGCGCTTGAATGGTGTCGATGCTTGCTCGAAACAGCGCAAAGATGATGACCTTGCGTGTGGTCTCTTCCAAGATTTCTTCCAGCACACCAAGGCGTGGGCCAGCATCGAACTCGACAACCTCCTTGTCGTCTGTGTACACAGCGCCGCAACTGATCTGCAACAACTTGGATACACCAGCGGCGGCATTGACCGCGCTGATCGTCTCGCCTGCGGCCTGCACCAGCATGCGATCTTTCAAGAGGTTGTAGTACTTGGCTTGTTGTGGTGTCAGCGGCACTTCGCGTGTGGTCGTCATCACTGGCGGCAAGTCAAGGCACTGTGCCTTGGTGAAGCGTATGGCTGGTTGTAGCGCCTCATGCACCAGATCAGCGGCGTTGTGCTTGGGTGCCCACTTGTACATGGTGATCTTGTTCATCACTTTGTCGCGCCATGATGTGAAGAAGTTTGGCACACCATCTGGGTTGACGATCTTGGCCAAGCCGTAGGCATCTGCCGGCGACTGCGATGCAGGCGTGCCTGTCATCATCCATACGTGTGTGCTGGGTTTGATGATGGACTTGAGCGACTTCCATCTGCGTGTGGTGATCGTCTTGTATGCGTTGGCTTCATCCACAATGATGAGGTCGAAGCGACCATCAGCATTGATCTCATCCGCTATCAGGTTGAGTCCCTCATAGTTTGTGATGACGAACTCATAGTCCTGTTGAATCATCTCGATACGCCGACTAGCTTGGGGGTGGTGCGCGACGATGGCCGAGCGATGGATGATGCTGTTGCTCAAGTCAGCAAGCCATGCAGACTGCATGATGGAGAGAGGACACAAGATCAATACACGTCGAACATGCTTGATGCTCATCAGATAGTCAGCCGCCCACAGCGCCGATAGTGTCTTGCCAGTGCCAGGTTCTGAGAACACAAACGCTTTGCGGTGCATGGTCAAGAACGCAGCAGTCTCGATCTGATGCGCCATAGGTTTGTAACGACCCGGCCACTTGTACTTGCGTGTGATGGGTGAAGGCACGTCCTTCACGCCGAGGTTGCGTAGCACCCTACATTCATCTAGTCCCCAGTAGACAGCGACATCGTACCCACCGTCATCACGTTCAATGACTTTGTGTTTAGGAATGATGCTGTACTTTTCGGGGTTTCTAGTTCTGAATATTAGTGCCTTGTCTTCAAGGATTTCCAAGTTGCTTCTCCATTTGTTTTTATTTGTTGTCGCCTTGGTTGGCTTTCTTCGCACGCAGTCTCAAGTTACCTGTCGTGGACTTACCGCCTGCTCTTAGCGGCTTGATGTGGTCGATGTCTTTACCTGCACGATCAACACCCTTCTTGTCGTACATCTTGCGTGCTCGCTGGCGCTCTGATTGGTCGGAGCCGGGGCCAGACTTGCCGGTCTCCAAGTCACGCTTGTATTCAGCTTTGTAATCTCTAACTCGTTTGGTTGCCATGAATAGCTCCTAAAAATTTCTGTTCTTTGATTGCTCCGTTTTAAGAAGCCACTTGCAGTTACTTGGTGTGTAACCTTTGTTGTTGTTTATGCGCTCAATCGAACCGTTATCAAACGGGCACTCACCCATGTCCGCCAAAAAATTTTCAAACTTTTCCCACCGTTTGCATATAGTTATTCCTCTGCCGCCATACCGATGGTATCTTGGGTGTTTCTCGTATGTACAACGTTTTTTCATAGCTGTCCAAACACTAAACTCAAACGTGTTTGTTCTTCCGTGAGTGCGCACGCGCTCCCGCGCAGCTTCCCGCGCATAGCAGCCACAACTTACTGTACTGCCTTGTGTTAATTGATCTGTTCGCACGGTCTTAACAGTCCCGCAATCACACAAGACGCCCCATCTTGCTGCGCCATGTTTACTGTTTTCTGCTCTATGCGTTACAAGTAAGCGCCCAAATCGCTGATGTAAAAGATCAGTTGCAGTTTTCATTTGTATCTCCCGTTATATTCGCATGTTATCACGGGACAGTGTGCTCTGCATAAACCAGAGGACTTGGGGTTCCATACGCCGGATGCGACACAGGCTTCTAGCTTGGCCACACGCTCGCGGTAGTTCCACCACTCAGCATCCGCATCGCCGACCGACATGCTGTACTTAACCATATCATTCTTGACCACGAACAGCAACGCTGAGTTGATCTTCCTGATATGTGGGAAGTGCTTGAACACCATCAAAGACATGAGCTTCAACTGGTCACGGTCAGGGTATTTATTGTTGCCCGTTTTGTAGTCAACTACCCACGCTGTAAGGTTGTCGTCATCAATGATGAGCAAGTCGGCAATGCCTCGTACCCATCGGTCTTTGCTTTTGAAATCGCAAGGTTGTAAGTCCTTGGTCAACCCCATCTCGTGCTCACATAGCTTCCTGCCGGGCTTGGCAATCAGCGCGTCGAGTACGTCCTTGGAATATTCAAACTGTGGGGGTAAGGGCTTGCCGTCTCGGATGTAAAGCTCAGCGGCAGTGTGAAATTCTTTGCCGTAATATGTAGCCTCAGTTTCCTGAAAAGGAAAGTTGTTGAGAACCTTAACCTCGTGATACCTGCGTGGGCATCCTTCAAAGTCTTTCAAGGCACTGTGGCTCCACGTTACTGCTTTCATTAGAACCTCGCAGACTTGATTGCTTTAGACAGGCGCTTGGAGAACTCAACAACAAACTTCTCGTTGGTGTTGAGTCTGTGTTCACCCATGTCGTGCAAAATGGCGTGTGTTACCTCATGCCAAAAGTTCTCTTGCACACGGTCGTCGTCAAACTTCTTGCCAGTCACATTGCTGAACTGGCCAAGCTCGATCTTCTTGTTGTCGTAGTAGACCCGCGCCATGTCACGCTTACGTAGCATGGTCTCCACGATGTCGATGGAATACTGTCTAGCCCCGACACGGATGCGGCGGGGTATGGGTGTTTTTGTTCTTGTCGTCATGTCTTTGCTTCTCCATATCTACGGTGAGCACCACCGTCAGCGGCCAGAGGAATCCCCGGCATGTACTTCGGCTCCAATGTCATCTGCGCCAAGACCCAAGTCTTAGCGTCAGCGACCTCAACATCCGGCACCAACACGATCTGTTCATCATGCACTGTGCCAACCACGGGGTACTTCTTGGTTACCCTCAACATTCCATCGGTCATGACAATACGCGCAACGGCCTGCGTTACGTTGTTTGTCACCTTCCCTGCATACAGCTTGGTAGCGTTTGGCCCGTATACCCACTGGCTCCTACCTTTATCGTCCTTCTCGCGTCGCAACTGCGGGTAGAGCAAGCTCATCCCGTTTGGTAATTCTATACGTTCCTTGCTGAATGTCAAACACTTGTACTTGTACACCCTGCCCCCGTATAAGCTGGACTCAATCAGGCCGGAACACATATCCCAGAAGGTAGCAACGGGGTGGGCAGTGGCGCGGTAGATGTCAATGATCTTCTTGGCGGCAAGGCAGTGGGTCAGTAGCTCTTGGTCGGTACAGGTGTGGGGGATCTCCAGCATCTTGGTCACGTTGTCTTCCCAGTCAATGAACTTCTGCGCGTACTCCTGATCTACACCTAGCGTCTTGGCAAAGGCTTTTTCGTAACGGACTGGCGGCGCACCAAGGAACCCCACAAGAAGCTGGGCCGCGAACGATGCCCAACCGAGACCATACCCGCAACCCAAGAGCGCACTTTTCGCAGACTGCCGGAGGTCGGGATGCGAGTCTTTAGTAAGTCCGGGTATGTTAAACATCTGCGCTCCGAACGCCGCGTAAGGGTCACCACCTGACCTGAAGATGTCAAGCATCTCGTGGTAATCCGAAAGCCACGCGAGAACTCGCGGTTCAATTTGTGAGAGGTCACCGACGACCAGACTGTACCCTTCGGGAGCCATAATTGCTTTGCGTAGGAAACTACCTCGCTTGAGGTTTTGCATGTTGATTGCTGAACCTTTGGCCGCAGTCCACCTGCCCGAGAGAGCACCGTAATACGATAGCGGAACCGGTAGCTTGCCACGCTGGCTAATATCAAGGAAGCGTTGTGCTCTTGTACGTTCGGTCGTTGATTTAACTTTAAGGCGTGCCTCACAAAGGAGGGCAACATCTTCACGTTCACCGTTGAGCAGCGCTTGGAAGAGGGCATCATTCTTCGCGAGAGCAAGGGTTTCTTTGCCGGTAGTTTTACTAACCTTAGTCGGGGCAACAACCCCGAGGCTTTGAAGTATGTTTGCAAACTTAGGGTTCGACGCAAGCTCCGCTTCTTGTATGCCGAGTCTCTGTAATAAACCTTCACGGGCTTCTCCTTCTTCTGTGAGTGCTTGTATCAGCATCTTGTGGTCAAGCTCAAGGTACGGTCGTGTGTACATCTTGAGCGTCATGTCGATCAAACGCAGTTCGGATTTTGGATATCCAACAACAAATCGCTTGAAAATCTCTTCACACAGGTACACATCATGGGCGCAGTACTCGGCAAGTTCTCTTTCAATCTCAGGCGATATTGATGTGAGGCCATCTGTGCTGTTGACAGCCGTTCCTTTAGGCTGAAGTCCAAAGTCGAGCGCCAGCTTCGCGAGACTGTTCCCCACTTCCACGCCTCGAAGAGCGCGTCCCATTGATAGTGTGTCGAATATAAAGGCTGGGTGAGAATCGTAGACCCACTCAAGGATGGATATATCGAACTGTGCGTTATGCGCAAGCACGGCGGTTCGTCCCCAGTCGATTCCCGAAAAGAATTCAGGTAATCCATCTCCTCCCACCCACTCAATTGCCTCGCTGCTTCCGTACTCATGGACACAAGCGCCGAAAGATATGAACCTTTTATCACGTATGTACTCCTCTGTTGTCATCTTAGATAGCGTGTAGTCACGCTTGTCCCACCGAGTTTCAAAGTCGATGGTCAGTATCCTGTCAAATGGTTTAGTCATCAAGTTCCTTTAGTCTCTTGTCTGCTGCTTTTATTACCCCGTCCGCAAGCGTTGGGTCTTCTTGCTTTAACCGCTCCATGAATCGGGCAATCCAGCCTTCGTCAAACTGGTAGGGTGTTTCTGTTGATTCGTGCATGAGTTCCACGATTCTTTTTCTACTTATCATTGCTTCTCCTCTGGTTTTACTCTGTATGTACGCTCGTGATACAGGCACAGTGATGGGCGCACTGAGATGTCAACCCATGTGTCGTGGTCTGGGGAATCTCCCACAAGCTGTATCTGTACTTTCTTGCCGTCAGCAATAGCGCGTAGCACTTCTGCGTGTTTGTGTTCCATCAATTAAATGCCTCCTTTGGTGGTGCGCCAGCCATATTTAGATAGCCGAAAAAATCAGTTGCTTCTCTCATCAGTTCCGCAGCACCCATGTCGTCAGCGTTCATGGTGATGATGCCTGACATTTCGCCCTCTGATCTGATAAGCAACACCGCTTGGTCTGGGTCAGGGCCATAGCACTTGACCAGTTGCAGTATCACCATCTTGAAGTGTTCTTGCTCTTCCGCGTTCATCAAAGCAAGTCGTCTTTCAAGTGCTTGTTCATCCATATTAATTTCTCCTTCAGTTGTTCTATATTTTCTTCGTTGATTACATACGCCTCACCACCTGCGTTTAGTATGCGGTTGAGTTCGCGCTCTTGTAGTGCTGTTGGTTTGTTGTCTCCTGCCTTGCACTCGATGCCGATAAACCTACCGCCATGACACGCAATGATGTCAGGTATACCAGCCCTACCCATACCATTTTGCATAGGCGAGAAGTGGTACACCTCTAGCTCATCAAGGATTGCCTTGACGCGCTTCTTTACTTTTGCTTCCGGTGTCATTGCCATTTGCTTCCCTTTCAAACCTGCTGTCTTTTAAAAATGATCTAAACCATTTAACTTTACCAAGCTTTACCCACTCGTCGTACTCGCTCTGTGTCACTTGGGCGCTTATGCTTCTCCCGTTCTTGGTCAGTTCACGCTTCTTTGGTTTCAGCATCTATATTCCCCTGATGGAATGGTGCGTGCTCATCCAAATAATCTTTGAGCAGTTTCAAAAACCCAACCTCTACGCAAGCGCGTATCTCTGCGGGCTCAAAGTCACAAATGATTGTCATTGTGCCGTTCTCATTCTCAACAATTTCTTTCACTATCATGCTTCTCTCCTTCTTCCTTG
>Ga0214921_10002344_pt1 | contig 31028 bp, 33 predicted proteins | sample LL1505_MetaG_FD_177992 | JGI IMG/M metagenome (GOLD analysis project Ga0214921, IMG submission 177992) | Freshwater microbial communities from Lake Lanier, Atlanta, Georgia, United States - LL-1505 | ecosystem: Environmental > Aquatic > Freshwater > Lake | place: USA: Georgia | collected... | reverse complement strand
AAGAAAAATAGTCATTATCGATGACCATTCGAATTATGATTTTGTAAAAGTTCCGCCAGATTATCCGAATCTCTTAGATAATTGTATTGTTGTAAATTCAGAGCACAAAGGTGCGGGGGAATTACTTCCGTATTGTTATTATTCTAAAAATCACTGGTTCGATAAAGCCATTTTTATTCATGATTCCGTATTTATCAATGGAGAGATTCCAACAGAGGATGTGAAAAATGTTAAATTTTTATGGAATTTTAACTGTGGAGAGTATGACCCAAATGACAGTGAACATCCTTATATGGTGGAATTGTTACAACACTTAAATCATAAAGATGAATTATTTGAATTATTGAATCGTAGTGATTGTGGATGGATAGGTTCGTATGGCGTCATGTCTGTAATTACCCACTCCTATGCAGTACATTTATGTGAAAAATATAATTTACCAATATTGTTGAATCATGTGAGTACACGTAAACATCGAATGTCAATGGAACGCATCTTTGCAATTCTTTGTTTCCATGATGGAGCGATTCGAAATGAAACATCTACCGATATTTATGGTCATTATTCAAAAATGCCAGGGAATAATAATTATAATTACGATTCCTATTTCAAAGATTTAGAGGAAAATAAAATTGGAAAAGATCCGATAAAACTATATTTTGGAAGATAATCGGTGTAAAAAGTATAAATAATTTATTATTATTTATGTCGATATTTTAAACGCAATCTTATATGAAATCAAATAAAATTGTTTTAATTATAATTTGTGCTTTTTTTATTCTTCTATTTCTATCTAATTATTTTAGAAACGAATCGTTTGAAAATGAATCTACCGGATTTATCATTACACGTCATGTAAATACGGAAGATGCGAATAAAATATGGGTCGCATGTGTAAAACAAATACGAAAATCATATCCAACAAGAAAAATAGTCATTATCGATGACCATTCGAATTATGATTTTGTAAAAGTTCCGCCAGATTATCCGAATCTCTTAGATAATTGTATTGTTGTAAATTCAGAGCACAAAGGTGCGGGGGAATTACTACCTTATTGTTATTATTCTAAAAATCACTGGTTCGATAAAGCCATTTTTATTCATGATTCCGTATTTATCAATGGAGAGATTCCAACAGAGGATGTGAAAAATGTTAAATTTTTATGGTATTTTGACTGTAATATATACACCACCGACGGTGGTGAAAGTGAACGTCCTTCTATTGAGGCATTATTACAACACTTAAATTATAAAGATGAATTATTTGAATTATATAGTCGTAATGACTGTACCGGATGGGTAGGTGCATACGGCGTCATGTCTGTAATTACCCACTCATATGCAGTACATTTATGTGAAAAATATAATTTGCCAATATTGTTGAATCACGTAAATAAACGTATACATCGAATGGCAATGGAACGTATCTTTGCAATCCTTTGTTTCCATGATGGAGCGATTCGAAATGAAACATCTACCAATGTTTATGGTTCTCCGAATATGTATCATAATTACGATTCCTATTTCAAAGATTTAGAAGAAAATAAAATTGGAAAAGATCCAGTAAAACTATTTTTTGGAAGGTAATATATATATGCCGACTTTGAATGATATTGAGCAAAAATATTTCGAACTGTGTAATACTTCTTCGGATATAAATGAACATTTACCAACTTTATATAAATATGCATCAGAATGTGATTCGGTAGTTGAATGCGGTGTAAGACGTTGCGTTTCTAGTTGGGCATTTGCATACGGTTTATTGAATAATAATAAATCAGAGAAACATTTATTTTTGAATGATATTTCCTATTGTAATATAGACGAAATTCTCGAAAAAACAACAGATACGAACCTTTCTATACGTCATCAATGGGTTTCAAATTTAATTCTTGAATTAGATCGAAATTATGATTTGATTTTCATTGATACGTGGCATATATATGGTCAATTAAAAAGAGAATTGGCGAATTTACATAAATACGCCAATAAATACATCATTATGCACGACACTGAAATTGACAAAATTTACGGGGAGAGTGTTCGAAACAAACACGATATTGAACTAAAAATAAAGCACTCCGGATTTCCTAGAGAAGAAATCGAATGTGGGTTGCAAAAAGCAATCGACGAATTCCTGTTGGAGAACCCTCAATGGAAATTGAAAGAAGTTTTTACAAATAATAATGGATTAACTGTTTTAGAAAAAGTATAAATTATATCCACATATTTTAAAATCATATTTTAGTATGAATTTAAAAACGGTTGTTATAATTTTTATTTGTATTTTCTTAGTAGGGTTATACTTTTTACAACCAACAGAAACCCTAGAATCGATCTCCGAGTCGACACTTCCAAGAGGGTTCATCATTACACGACATGTGAATAGCGAAACGACCAATCAATTATGGATCATGTGCATCCAGCGTATCCGCAATTTTTATCCCACAGTTCCCATTGTCATTATTGATGACAATTCAAATTATGAATTTGTAAAGATCCCAGAAGATAATCCCAATATTCTCGATAATTGTATTGTAATTCAGTCGGAATACAAAGGCCGCGGAGAACTCTTGCCTTATTATTATTTTTATAAAAATCATTGGTTTGAAAAAGCCATTTATATTCATGATTCCGTTTTTATCAACGGTCCTATACGAGATGTCGATGCAATCGAAACTATCAAATTCATGTGGGAGTTCAGATCGGATCAAATATGGGACGAACGACCTTATATTGAAGAATTTTTAAGTTACTTGAATTACGGACCAGAGTTGCTAGACATTTTAAATAATAACCCGAAATGGATCGGTTCACACGGAGTTATGGGTGTTATTACATATAACTATGTAACACATTTAATGGAAAAATACAATTTACAACTCTTATTGGATCATGTAACAGACAGAACTCGCCGCAAAGGACTCGAACGTGTATTTGCGATCGTGTGTTTTCATGATCTCGGCGCAACTTCTTCCATCTATGGACATTATGATGTTGTTCATGAAAAGTTTCCAAATATTCCTGCATATGTAGATGCGTTACAACAAAACCAAATTGGACCTGATCCAGTTAAATTATATTCTTCAAGATAAATTGTTGGAGATAAACTGTTGGATAGAATCGTCTTTGAATTCGGTTCTTTCCTTTCCACGGTCGTCTTTGTTCAAATAGAAATAATGATTGAATATCATGTCTTTATCATTCACTATATACGTCGGTAGTCCATTCGTAACAACGTGTACCGATATAACCCGCGTGTTGTGCGGAATAATAAACATTTTCTGCCGGCTGTCCGTAATCAATTCACTGCAATTCGCGATTTTCAAGAACTCGGTGCCTTCCGTCGACAACCCGTCTGGATTGTAAAACAATTTGCTGTAAATCGTAAACCCGGAAATCGCGGTTGTATCTACCCGATTTTCACGTATCACACGATTCAAACACTCGTCGATCGTTTTCGTCCCATTTTGCAGGTTTATATACTCGTCCACATCCGTAAACCCAATATATTTCGCTGTTGGAAATGCGTGAATGGAATGATTCTCCTGTGTCTGCTGGAATATATGCGTGTAGGACCAATCGATCAACAACACTTTCCCGGATGCAATATATGGCTCCAATGTTTGCGTCAATTTCGATTTCTCCGGGACCTCATTATCATAGACGACGAACTGATCGACTCCTAACTTCGAGTGATAATCAATCCACTGTAGGATATATTTGTCTTCATTCTTCACAATGGCCGACAGAATGATTTTGTTTTCATACTCTGGGTATTTATTCACGCGAATGTTTTCGACGAGAACCTGATCAATTTCTAAATCGACAGAATCGACATAATCCATTTCGATTTTAAATACTAATACATGGGTATGATCACACTTTATCGTTTCCAACAGGTTGCCTTGGTAGGTAATGTGCGGAGACCGCACGGAATCGTCTTTTCGCCAAGGCATGACGAGAACCAGTTCGTTCCATGTATTGTGGTATACATCATAAAAATCGTAGCCAAAGGTGGTCATGAGAACCCGTGTTGGAGATTTTTTTAAGGTGGTGGAGGATTCCATCGTTTCTATTTTTGTGTTAGTGTTAATAAATAGTTTGTACACGAATATACCGCATATTATTAGAAATAGAATCACGATAAATGCATTCAGCCATTTTTTTAGTTTCGGTATTTTCATATCATATATGTATATGAAAATAAAATCATTCAATTATTGTCCAATTTAACCCTATGGTTAATTTGCAAGACGAAGACCGCCTGCGACTCCTGTGCCGATCGAGAATCCGGCACCTCCACGAGCAGACTCGGCCATGGATGGAATGAAGACGTCGAGAACGCTAAACGTTGCGGCAGCAGTGAGAGCAATAATGACGATCTCCTCGACATTCGGTGACTTTTTCGGGATTGCGTATGCAGCAATGGCCACAATAATACCTTCGACAAGATATTTGACGGCGCGTTTAACTAATTCGCTAAAATCTAGCATTATATAGAGAACTTATATTTTTTGACAGAATATAAAATAAAAACTCTGTTGGAAAAAACAATCAATAAATGGAATCAAAGAACTTAGAAAAACATCCTAAATATTTCTATCGCGATCATGTCTGCATTTGAAAGAAAAAAGCTAGAGGGTGGTCAACCAAATCCTAAATATATTGATTTGTGTGATGAAGATCCATCCATTGCTGGTCAAAAATTCGCATGCATGTCGTTTATTTCTCCTGAAAAGATTCTCCAACAGAGAGAGCATTTCATTTTCGACGAGTTTGTTAAACAATGGGATTTCAAGAAATCGATGGACAAATTCTTTGATTTCATTCATTTCATTGCATTCAAGTACAAGTTGAGTGCCGAGCAATTGATTGCCGATTACACTGAGTTTATCCAGGAGGAATCTGTGAAATTGAAGGAACAAAGTGTATCCGATGATTTCAAGAATTTCGTAGACAAGAACGAAGAGGAACTTACGCTCAAATTCAATAAGAAAAACGATTTCCAGACGTCGGTGCGTGGTCTTAAGATTCGCGGAGTCTTTCCTACTCAGGAAGAGGCCGAATTTCGCTGTAAGAAAATCCGCGAATTCGATCCGAATCATGACATCTTTGTGGGACCGGTGGGTATGTGGATTCCTTGGGATCCGGATGCTTACAAGACTGGGCGCGTCGAGTTCATGGAAGAGGAACTGAATCAGCTGCACCACGAGAAGGTGAAGAATGAAGAGAAGGCGCGTGCGGATTTCGAACATCGTGTCAAGGAATCGAAAAAGAAGGCGATCGAGGAAAATATCAAGAATGCGCAGAAAAGCGGGAATAAACTTACACAACAAATAGATGAGAATGGAAATCTTGTGGGAGTCATGGAAACTGTGGATTTCGAAAGTCGCGAGGCGACGACTGAAGAAGAAACCAAGAAATACAATGAAGATCTCATTGAACGAGAACTAGAGAAACAAAAAGAGAAGAATCTTTAACTCTTTGAACTTTTGAACTTGAACCTTTGATTACGCTTATTCGTTTGATTGTGTAACCCTCATCCCCTAAACCATAGTTATAATATATATCAAATTATAACTGTGTTATTATTGTCTTCTTTGACGTAATGTAGTTTGTCTAAGTCTATACTGATTTTCTGTGTTTCTTTTTCTGTTTGTCTTTGTTTTTGGATTTATTCTGTTTGATTTTTTTGGATTTATTTTTTCGGGTTGTATGCGAATTGGATTTGGCAGTGGTTCTCGTGGAAGAGATACTACAGATGCATATGAAATGGATGGCAATGTAACTGGAGAAAAGAAATGATCTCTGGGAATTCTCGATGCAAATGGATTTGGAATGGCACGTTGATCTGATCGAATGGTCTGTTGAATAGGAAATACATCACCAGGGATAGAATCTAATAATTGCGATACTGTTGGTTGAATATCTGGATCCAAATGATACTTTTCTCTCGCAATTGCTTCTAATTTGTATGAATGTATTGCACTTACGTCGCTTTTATTGAATATACAATATCTATAAGTTCGGCCAAAGTTTTTCATACGACTTTTTGAACATTTTAATATGACAATTGTGTCAAAAAGGTCTTTATACTGTTGCCAATTATTATGATCAAGTGCATCCGCGGGTAAAAAGTAAAAAGTAAAATATGTCGACAATAACCTACGCAATGTTTTTTCCGATTGAACTCTATATGGCTCTAAAATCGGGTTTAAATCTGCATACATATAATCAATAATCGTTTCGGGCTGGTCAAAATCAGGAATAGATAATGATAATTGCATATTACATTTTAATTAGAAAGAATTTTATTCATAAAATGAATTCTCTCATTAATTTTTTTCTAGTTCCTCCACTCCACCAATTATGTTTGATGTGTTTCTTTGTACCTTACATGTAGTTTCAAATTTTCACCGCTATAAAACTCACGTTATTTATCTTCAAATAATAATAAAGACAAATAAAATGACATCATTTCATTATAAAGGATTAATATTTCCAATCTATCTTCATATAATAAATTATTTATATTTTTTAGAATATCTATACTAAACGTTTTTGAATTTTTAATATCGTGAATATATCTTTTCAATAACTCTTTATCATTATGGTTTGATACATATTTATCTTCTTTATATTCCCCTCCTACATTTTTGCTTTCACTATTGTTTGTTTTTCTTCCACTATCCATTATATAATATTACTATTATTATAATTATTTTCAAAAATAATAATTATAAGTGATTCTAATAAATCATACTGTTGGAAAAAACTGCCAGTCTAAATCATTGCACACTTTCTTCCATATCATGTCCTGTTCCAATTGTTTTTCCCGATCTTTCATCATCGGTATAAACGGCAAATACTGCACTTGATCCAACAGGGTGCATAATTGATAGAGTGTATACGCATAATTGAAAAAATTCGTTCGATTGGCTGGACAATGCGTGGCCCACGGTTTCTGGATCTCGATAAAGAGAACGCACAACGTATCATGCAATTCCTCGCTCATGACCGGTGGTTTAATACCCAACAGCGAATTGATATATTGAATGTGCTCGAAATATTTATTATAACCCAGTTTGCGCAGAATTTCGCGCATCTTGTCGTAATCCAGCTCGGATTGCTGGATGCGCTCTTTCTTGATTCTTGCGCGAATATTGTCGATGATTTCTTCCGGGATTTGCGTCGTTTCTTTGGCCTGGAATTGCGACAGAATCTCCTTGAAATGATTGAGACGGATATATGCCGTGTAGGAGACTTCGTTGGGCGGTTCTTTGTTGGTGGGTTTGGACGAATCCACGATATAGGGTATGAATTTTCCGCATGATTCATTATTGCAAATCATGATGCCTTCTTCGTCTTGGGGAATGAGTTCGCCTTTTGCACATGCGTGGCATCGATCAAATGGGACGACATAGTCTGCGAAATTAATAATCTCGTTCTCGACATTTTTCCAATAATTATTGTAAGATAGTTTGGACGGGTTGTATTTGTCCGAATCCAGGTTGGCCGCTGTTTCATTCGTTGCGCGAATTTTAAAAAAGGTATTGAGAATATTTTCATTTTGTTTGCCTCCACCCACCGAAATATCTTTTTTCTTTTCGAAATAGTCGAATATATAGGCCGAGTTTTCCAACAGGTATTTTTTGCCTTTATTTCGCAGTTGTTTAATGGTTTCTTTCTTTTGTTCGATCTTGTCTTGAATGTCCAAATATGTATCAATTTGAGACAATTGGAGTTGTTGCGATTTTCGTCGCAAGGTCTCAATTTCTCGTTTCAGTTTTGGTACGAGAACTTCGTCATTTTCCTGGAACTGTTTCAATAAATTGCAGTGAGTTTCATCGATAGAATATGGTTTTTTACCCGGTTTCATTTTTTCAAAATTCTTTTTCTATTTTTATTTGTTATTTTCTATATTATATATTTTGAAAAGTGAATTCGTGTTTTTCAATGATTCAATATCGCATAAACATATAAAACACGTCAAATATATGTCCAACAAACCGAAAACAAATATTGAAATGGACAAACGGCAATTTCAAAAAATCATGTTTATTCATAATGCGATCGAGCAAGGATGGAGTGTGAAAAAATCGACGGATTCAGATTCATACATTTTTATTAAAAAGCACGAGAACCGACGCGAAATTTTTTCCGCGAATTATTTAGAGAATTTTATTCGATCGAATATGACATTATTATAAGATTTGATAAGTTGGTTGATTCTAAAATGCCCACTCCCATATTTTGAGAGGTCCTCCTTTAGGAATTTATTTTTAAGATTCTGAATTAAAAATAAAATAAAAATCGTATTTTCTCTGGATTTTTTTCTTTAGCATGTATATACCGAAATGGGAGGTGCTTTGATGCAACTGGTTGCCTATGGCGCTCAAGACGTGTTCCTTACTGGAACCCCCGAGATTACTTTCTGGAAGGTGTCTTACAGACGCCACACCAACTTTGCGATTGAGTCGATCGAGCAGACATTCTCTGGTCAAGCCGATTTCGGTCGCCGTGTGACTTGCACCATCTCCAGAAATGGTGATCTTGCCTATCGCACATACCTTCAGGTTACTCTTCCTGAGATTAATCAATCGATGAACACCAGCCAAACTGTCTATGCCCGTTGGTTGGACTACATTGGTGAGCAACTTGTTGCCCAGGTTGAGGTCGAGATTGGTGGTCAACGCATTGACCGTCAATATGGTGATTGGATGCACATCTGGAACCAGCTCACACAATCTTCTGAGCAACAGCGTGGATACTTCAAGCTGATTGGAAACACCACTCAGCTCACTTACATCACCGACCCTACCTTTGCTGGTATTGCTGGTCCTTGTGCTGCCTCTGGCGCTCCTACCCAGGTTTGCGCTCCTCGCAATGCCCTTCCTGAGACCACTCTCTATGTCCCTCTCCAGTTCTGGTTCTGCCGCAACCCTGGTCTTGCTCTTCCTCTCATTGCCTTAAAATCTGTAGGGCAGAAAAGCATCCAACCTCAAGCATCCGAACTCTGCTTTAGGAAAAATTTGTTGTGTTTTCGGGATGAATTTATTCATCAAAACCAGATGCTAGTCTCTTGTTATTAAGCAAGAGGCAACATTACCAAATTGCGGGAAGTTCCCAAAGGTGTAAAAATAAATTGTATGTATTATCAATATAAACCTATATCAGTAATAAATATTATGGAAAAACAGTGTTGCAAATGTAAGGAAATAAAAAATGTGAATGAATTTGGAAAACTAAAATCTAGTAAAAATGGATTCAGATATGATTGTAAAAGCTGTCGAAAAAAATATCGTGAGGATGCAAAAGATATAATAAAGAATAAACAAAAAGAATATTATGTAAATAATAAACAAAAATTACTTGAATCATCCAAACAATATCAAATAGAAAATATTGACAGGATAAATAATCATAGAAAAGAGTATAGAAATCGTCCAGAGGTAAAAGATCATATTAAAAAGAAGAATAAAGAATATTTGCCAATTAAAAAAGAAAAAATCAAATTAAAACGTAAAACCAATACAAATTTTCAGCTAAGTGAAATTTTACGCAGTAAAATCCATAAAATGTTAAAAAATCAACCAACATCCTACACAAATATAATTGGATGCGACATTGAATTTTTGAAAAAATGGATTGAATTTAGATTTGATTCAAATATGAACTGGAATAATTTAGGTTCATACTGGCATATAGATCATATTTTACCTATAAACAAATTTGATTTGAATAACTCTGATAATATCAAAATATGTTTTCATTGGACAAATTTACAACCACTTCAATCATTCGAAAATATTTCAAAATCTGATAAAATCATTCCTTACTATTATTTCAACAATATTGTAAATATTCATAGGTTTAATCAAAAATACACAAAATTTATGGGCTACCAAACTGTAAATGAAAGTTTACAGTGGCTGAGAATAGAACTCAGGTATGGTAAAAATGCCACACATAGAGATGCAGCGAAAGTTGTGTCAAAAACGGATAATCCGCAGCCAAGCTCCTAATTTCGATGTGATAAGAATATGGAGAAGGTTCAACGACTAAATGGTTATGGGTCTGAGAAGATTAATCATCTTCAATGAAGGCTTAAGATATAGTCTAGTCCCCAGCGTAATTTTCACAAATAAATAAAAGGTTGATCATTGTGAAAATGCTGATAAATACCCCGAAAGGGGGGGTATAAGTGATTCGTACAGTATCACGAGGTCAAGATCAACCTTGACATCCGCCCTCTTGGCGAGTGCCTCTGGGCCGTCGGAAGCCTTATCGCTACATCCGGAACCCAGTCTGTCACAACTGCATACCAACAATCCCTTGTTGCTGCTTCTCTCTATGTTGACTACATCTTCCTTGACACAGATGAGCGCCGCAAGATGGCCCAGAACCCTCACGAGTACCTCATTGAGCAGGTTCAGTTCACTGGTGACGAGTCAGTTGGATCTTCTAGCAACAAGATCAAGCTCAACTTCAACCACCCTGTTAAGGAGCTTATCTGGGTTGTCCAGCCTGATGCAAACGTCGACTATTGTGCTTCTCTCTCTGCCGACTCTGTTCTTTACAGAACACTTGGTGCCCAGCCTTTCAACTACACCGACTCCATCGATGCTCTCCCCAACGCCATCCACGCGTTCGGCGGACCTGCCGAGACATCTGGTTCAAACAGCTTCATCACTTCTTCTGGTCTTTTCCAGATGGCCGGTGGTGTTGATGTCGGTGCTCCTGCTGGTGGATTCGGTCCTACATCTGGTGTCTGGGCTTCTGGCGCCTCTGTCGACCAGCCATTTGGCCCTGCTGTTGGAGCCGCTTCAACATCTGGTCTTTCTGATGCCGGAACATTCGTTCTTGGCGAGACTGCCCTCGACATGCACTGCTGGGGTGAGAACCCTGTTGTCACTGCCAAGCTTCAGCTGAACGGCCAGGATCGTTTCTCTGAGCGTGAAGGATCTTACTTCGATGTTGTCCAGCCTTTCCAGCACCACACCCGTGCTCCTGATACTGGAATCAACGTCTACTCCTTCGCTCTGCGCCCTGAGGAGCACCAGCCTTCTGGATCTTGCAACTTCTCCAGAATTGACAACGCTGTTCTCCAACTTGTCCTTTCTTCCCCCACTGTCAGCGGTGTTGCCACTGCCAAGGTGCGTGTCTATGCCGTCAACTACAACGTTCTCCGTGTCATGAGCGGCATGGCTGGTGTTGCGTATTCTAACTAAGCACACCCATCTCATTGTACATGTACATGTAAAAATCATAAAAATACAATAAAAATCCATATTATATTCAATATACTATGGATATTTTCAAAACAATATCAAAACAAAAAGTATGTATAAATAAAGGGAATCTTTTATTTATGCAAGAAGTAGAAGAAGAGCACGTCGAAAATATCGACGCCGACGATCATTCAACGGTTCCATATAAACCCTGTTATGTCTATATTCTAGAATGCACGGATAAAAGCACGTATGTCGGCGCGACCGTCGATCTCGATCACCGTCTCCGTCAACACAATTGCGAAATCAAAGGCGGCGCAGTGCAGACCCATCGTAAAGTGGCCATGGGACATCATTGGACACGCGTCTGCCACGTCGAAGGATTCCCCAATTGGAAATCGGCCCTGCAATTCGAATGGGCCGTCAAATATTACAGCCGCAAAATGAAAATCCGGCGCAATCAATTGCCGATCGATAAACGCAAAATGGCGCTCAATAAAATAATCAATGAAATGGACCGACCCACGTCGAAATCCGTGCCCTACACGGAATATGTAGGAGGTAAAGCAACGGTCATTTGGGAATGAATGAATCAATCTTGCAATCATAACATGGAAATATGCACCACTTTTTCATGTTTGTTGGCGATTTTCTTCGGCACCCATTTCTTGAATTTGGAATGAAATATGCATTCCATGTTCACCTGTTTCTCCAAATCCACGTATTTATCCACCTCCGTATTCTCGAAATCCTCTTCATCGTCACTTTCTTCGATCGCGTCCAAACACGCATTCTCTTTGATTTTGCGGAAAATCCCATTCATAAACACGCTCGTCTTGTAATTCGCAATATATGCAATTCCACTGTACATCAATTCCTTGCCTTTTCCATACGCATACAGGTGATATATATCGAATTGCAAATCAGCCTTCACAACAAACACTGTTGGAGATCTATATTGCGGTTTATGCAGAGACGGTTTATGCAAAGACTGTTTGATTTGGGTCAAAGACGGTTTTATTTGGTTCAAGCTCGAAGTTGGCGTATTCGATACAAGGTGATTATTTCTAACAGGGGTTATATTCAGATAGGGTACAGCGCTATTCAACGCCCTATATTGTACATGATGCACCGGATATGGATTGTAGGAGGGCACATTAAACACGCATTCATTTGCTGTGTCTTTGAAAAGAGATGGCCACATCGTCGTCATTGCAATATGAATACTATTCAAACAATGACTGGATGTTGCAAAATAATCTGCTAAAAATCCGAGTTTCTCGCTAAACATCATTTGTTTTGTAGAAATACCTTTGTACAAGAGCACGTCGTCAATCAAAAATACAGGAGACTCTGAATTTGCAGTAGCAGCTGTCACGTGAACTACCGAGTTCATCCCAATCGAACCAACCGAAGCGTCGATCCAAGTCCCGTGAAATACCGATCCATATGCCACTGTCGGACAATCAATCGTTTGCACGAAAAATATATTTCCTGGTTTTTTTTCTCGTGTCAATTCAATCAAAATACATACGTCGTTTTCCTTATAAAATGTGTACCACAATAAGCATTTTTTTCCAACAGGTATACCTAGACACATGTCATAATCTGTGGAAACTTTCCTATGAGGAATCGTTTCATAGGAAAGTTCAATATCCGGGAATCTGCGCATCAGTTCATGGGATTGTTGTGAAGTCATTGCTTGCATTGGTGATGGATTATTATATATAATTAATAAAATCTTTTTATATTTTTTATCAAACAATATTACACTGTGTGAGATTTTCTTGAAACAAAATAAAAACCGAAAAAAGACATAAAAAACATTATTTTTATGTCTTATATGCATCAGCAGAATAAATATAAGATAGTGGAAGACGATCGCGGATTATACGATATTTCTTCGATGGAATCTTCTAATTCGAATATTCATAGTATGCATACCGAATACAAGAATGACATCTATGAAAAAATCCAACAATACAAATCTTTACATAAAAATACAAAAATCTATATATTGACACCCTGTTTTGGAGGTACATGTTACGTAAATTACGTATTGTCTCTAATGAAAACCATCGAGTTTTTCAAGCAAATAGGTATTGAGGTTACTATCGAATTTTGCAAAAATGATAGTCTCGTATCGCGTGCAAGAAACAATTTAGTCGCAAAAGCAATGAGTGATCCAGGGTGTACACACATTCTATTCATTGACAATGACATTTCATGGAACCCTGTCGACATTCTTAAGCTGATTGTTTGTGACAAGCCATTAGTGGGAGGTGTCTATCCTCTCAAGAACTATGATTGGACAAAATTATCTCCTACATATGTGACGGATACTCTTTCTCGAAAAAACGCATCCTTATTAAAAAACACAATTTCAAATGAAGATATGATCCAACATAATCTTTTATATTATAACGTGAACTATATCGATAAAATTCTTTCTATAAATGATAATCTCGCAAGAGTCAAACACTTGGCAACTGGATTCATGATGATCCAGCGCGGAATGATGGAGCGAATGATGGCCGCTTATCCAGAGACGAAATATGTTGATGATGTGCAATTTTTACAAGAACATGAGAATGCAATGGCATATGCCCTGTTTGATTGTGGGGTGCGAGAGGGACATTATTTTTCGGAAGATTGGCTCTTTTGCGATAGATGGTCGAAACTTGGCGGAGAAATATATATCGACGTTTCTATTAATTTATCTCATACAGGGATTGAAGATTATAAAGGATCCTATATTTCTTCGATTGTATAACTATTGTATTATTATATTTGATGAGGGGTTCCCATGTAATATAAGAATGCTATGCATGTAAATATGCCAAAAATATATTTTTGAATGAACCATACAGTTTTTAAAGGAGCATGCTGCTGATTTTCTATATAGGTAGTATTCCCTGTTGGCTGAGGTTGATTGCAATATTTAGATGTATGTCCCACGTTTTTACATTTACTGCATTTTGTTTTCGCGAGATTCTTGCACTCTATGATCTTTTCATCATTGATTGTTATGAAAGTATTGTGATTTGTATAAATTGATCGTTTCATCCCTGAACTAAAACAATATTTGCAAAACGGCATATTTATTTTTTTATATAAACCATATTGTTTATATAAATTTTATCATGTGTATTATATATGGAAGACAATATTATTGGTGGAACAAAACAACCAAAACCAAAGGTTAAACGTGTTAAATCTTCTGTTGTTTCTATTTATTCTCCTAAAAAACGAAACAAATCAGAAGATGCAATACGTTTTTTAGAACAAGAAATCTATAGATTAGAGAAAGAAGAGAAAAGACTACGTGAAATTATAAAAGAACACGAAAAAACAGCAAAAGCAAAAACAGCAAAAACAGCAAAAACAGCAAAAACAGCAAAAACAGCAAAAACAAAAACAAAAGCGAAAGCGAAAATAACGCCTTTACCCGATGATTTGATTCAATCTATGCATGGCTTAACGGTAGGTAAAGCTACAACAGTTAAGGCTGCAATATGGGCACATGGCGGTCAAGGTAATCATGAACAAATTTTTCACCCTGTTGAAAATATGCAACTAAATATATTTGGTCTCGCAGTATCAGGTGAATGTACAATTGGTACTAAAGAATCTGTGAATCATATTGATCGTGCAATGAGAACCAAACATTGGCCTCCTAATCCCGGAGAATTTGAAAAATGGTATGATGAAGTACATCCATTACTACCACCTGACCTCAAACCATTTGTGATTCCAATAGGTCATTCGAAATTTGAATATAATAAAGATTATGGAAGAGTGGATGAATTAAAAAAAGCAAAAGCTACTAAATTTTATTCCGGTGCAAAATCAACCAAGGATCCTCTACATCAAGTATTTGGAATCACAGGCAAACCATTGTTACGTATTTATGAAATTATGCATGATGGTAAAAATATATTGCCGACTCCTCATCATGATATTTTATTAGAGAATGGTTCCTCTCTTACAGATATTATGCATTCTATTTATTCATATTGTGGTACATTGAAACCGGATACAAATCGTATTGTAGTCGAGTTATTAGATAATTCTTGTAATTCATCAAGAGAAGCCCCTACTATAGGAACCGTCGTCTCTAAACAAGTTATTCCTCGTGTTTCAAAATGAAATCGCATTTAATTGTTCAATTTGTTCTCGCGTCAATGCCTCCGGGAACATTATATCAAACTGGATTATTAAATTGCCTTGTTTATTGTCGCGAATCATACCCAATCCTTCTACTACTTTTTTGAAATTTGGTTTGATAATACTCGGATTCACGATATTATTAAATTGCAACAATTTGCCATTCAAATGTTTTATATCAAATGCAAACCCACATAAGGCCTCTTTCAACGTAATTTTTTTTTTCACATATAAATCATCTCCTTGTCGTTCAAAGATAGTTTTGTTTTCTATTTTCACCAAAATATGCAGATCTCCTACAGTGTGTTCGTTTGCATTTCCTTTGCCGTTCACAACGATCGTTTCATTATCACGAACCCCTCTTGGAATATGTACAGAGACGGACTCGATTTCCGCCATTTGCATTCCGTTGCATACAATGGCGCGTTCCATTTCGATGAATATGGCGGTTCCTATATATGCTTGTTCCAATGAAATGATGACCTCTTTTACAATGGGTGCAATTGTATTATTATGTGGAGCTTGTCGATGGAACTGTTGGAAAAAATGGTCATCGAATATATCAGGAACAATATTGATATTCATTCCTCCCATATTCATTCCTCCCATATTCATTCCTCCCATATTCATTCCTCCCATATTCATTCCTCCCATATTCATTCCTCCCATATTCATTCCTCCCATATTCATTCCTCCAAAAGGCGATGACATCCCCCTATTCATTCCTCTTGGACCCATATGAAACACTTGTACTCCCGGCATTCCTCCTCCAAACATCATGTTGAAAATATCATTAATATCTTGTGATTGATCATGAAACCCTCCGCCACTCATTTCTGAATTATACCGCATTCTTGTATGCGGATCTTTCAACACTTCATATGCTGCATTGATTTCCTGAAATTTTCTTGTAGCTTCTTCTAAATTTTGAGGATTACGATCTGGATGATATTTCAACGACAATTTCATGTAGGCTTTTTTGATTGATTGTTCATCCGCATCGTGTGCTATTTCGAGAACATCGTAATAATTCGGCATCGACATATTTTCAATGTATGAAAATATGTATGTCAAAATTCCCTATTGTTTTACGGGAAATATATTTATGCAATTCGTTTTGTGGGAATTTCCACATCCACAATATAAATCGAATTTTCAGTAACTACAATATACTCCTTTCCGAGCTTGAATATTTTGGTAATAGGACTCGTATATTCATCTTCCGATTTTACCAACAATTTCTCCTTGTTTTCTCTTACACCGATAATGGCGGTCTTCTCTAACGAGGGCGTCCAATAATCATACAACACAGGACGATCCTCGACAATTGCGAGTTTCGCAGCCTGTAAAAGAGTGTTTGTCTCTGGTAGTCTGTATCCATTTGCAGTGTTTGCACTGTTCGCATTGTTTGCATTCGCATTTCCAGCAACTGTTGCCATAATAAATATACGTTAAAAACCCCTCTATATTTGTTAAAATGGAATTATAATAATAAATGACTATTTCTTTTTTCTACTAAGTTTTTTTCTAGTAACTTTTAGTTTCTTATTCGATTTACGTTTTCCGCCTGTACTACGTTTTCCGCCTGTACTACGTTTTCCGCCTGTACTACGTTTTCCGCCTGTAGGTGGTGGTAGTGGTGGTAGTTCTCCTCTTAAAGAATCATGTGGTGGTGGTAGTAGTGCTGAATCTATACTTTTATCATCAGGTACTGCAAATATATCGTAATCGTAATCCCCATTCGATTTTTTTCCATAATTTATATCTGTATCGTGTATTCTATCTGGAAGATTATCTTTCACCTCATATAAATGTGTCATCGAACGCCAAGAGGGGGTGCCTAGGATATTATAAGATAAAAGTACAAATTTATGAGTATCATCAATATCTGTTTCTAAATACATAGAAAAAAAATGATATTTATCCCTATTATCCCTATCCCTATTATCTCTTATTATGTAGTACTAATATAAAATATTATAACATAATATTTCAATGATCCTTGAAACAATAAACGAATTCCTCCCAAAGGAAATCATTGACAAAATCCTCGAATACCAAGGATTCCACTGTTGGAGAAATGAAAAATATATGTGTCAAATACCACGATATGATCCACGCCGTGAAATGATACTTACACGAAACAAGAAATATTTTCCAAGAGTCGAGAAAAACAAGTTTCAATCATCTGTGTACATTAGCAGAGAAATGCCCAACTATTCAAGTTATTCCATCATCATTCAAATACTAATTATTAGTCTAGGCTTTAATAATACGATTGTTTTATGGATAATGAACACCGATAAAATTCAATGGAATAAAAAAGTGGTACAAACACGTGTACAACATATGATTGATTAACTTTTTTTGAGTTAAACTCGTGTAAATTCAATGGTTCTTTTTCGCAATTTCGTCTTTTTGGTTTTGACAATGACTTCTTCTTCTTTCGGTAAATAAATTTCGCTGTATTCCTCTTTTAATACTTTTTTGACGAAATCGAACACAAACATCAACACAGGTTCGCTGCAATTGCCCACAATCAAACAACTCCCTGTTCGAAAAATCATGAAGGAAATTGCCGTGTATTTTTTCATTCTTATCAAATCTTTCATTTTTACAGTACGGTCTTCTTCCAAAATACACCCGTCTTGGTTTTCCGAATCCAATCCCAACCACTCTTTGAAATAAAACTTGCATTTGACGCCAGGATAACTACAGGGATCATACGCCGATTCGATTCCGTATTTTTTACTGCGCAAGATAGAAAGCATTTTTTCGCGATGGATATTGAATCCGCAATTGAAATTCGAATTGATGAGAACCCCATTCTGACTTTTGTTTTTACATTCGGCGTAGGCAAGTGGCAGCGGATTATTCACATTCACATGTGGAGACAAATATTCTAATATCATAACTTTCACTCTCTCCAACAGTTGATTGTTTAGAATACCGGGGATCTCCAATTTGCCTGTGTTGAATATTTTGACATGGACTTCGTGGAATTTTGTTTTCGCCTTTTCTTTCGGATCTTGCAATCGGATACGGAAAATCATTGCAAAACAGTTGTAAAAGGCGCCTTTGACTTTTCCGCGGCAATTCATAATGTCTTTTTTCGAAATTCCGATGGATATTTTGCGCTCGTCTTTGAATTTGATACGTCGGGCCGTCGGATTGTCGATTTGTTTCATGACCTTTTCCGTGTAGTAATCGATGTTCTCGAGTCTTTTTCTGTATTCTTCGTATTCTTCTTTGGTTTTACATTCGATTTTGGTTTGTTTTTTAATGATGCACTCGGAAGGGGTGGTATAAGGCGATACGGGAAGGTTCCAAAAAACGGGTTGTATTTGTATGGGCTGGTTTAAATAGAGGACTTTTGTTTTAGTCGAAATGAACAATTCGACATCATCCAGTTGATTCGTCGGTAAATTGTCCGATTTGTGTAGATCTTCCTTATGCGAGTCCTCTTGCTGTGATGAATAATCCCCTTTTAGAAACTTTTCCCATTCTAAATCGATGGTTGTTTGAGTTTGGGTTTGCTGTGGTTGGTGCATATACGTCTTTCTGTATTCTCTATATTCATTTAAAATGAAATTATATCTATATCAATTTTACAGCGTGTTGTATTTTTAGGAATAGTAAAAATATGTATATTATTCACTGTATAATATATATAGATGAGCGATCGCGATCCTGAGTTGGAACAAGAAGTTGACGTTGAACACGACTCGGAACATGTTGACGAGTTAGAACAACCTGAAGAGGAACATGTTGACGAGTTAGAACAACCTGAAGAGGAACATGTTGACGAGTTAGAACAACCTGAAGAGGAACATGTTGACGAGCTAGAGGAAGGGGAAGATGAAAAAGAAGAGGCTGAGGCTGAGGCCGAGGCTGAGGTGAAACAAGAAGATGAAGATGAAAAAGAAGAGGCTGAGGTGAAACAAGAAGATGAAGATGAAAAAGAAGAGGCTGAGGTGAAACAAGAAGATGAAGATGAAAAAGAAGAGGCTGAGGCTGAGGTGAAACAAGAAGAGGCTGAGGCTGAGGCTGAGGTTGAGGTTGAGGCCGAGGCCGAGGCCGAGGTCGAACAAAAAGAAGTGGAAATGGTCGCTCCTACAGAAGAAGAAGCCCTTTCATTCGCCATCGAAGAAGTGATGCCATCGACACCACCCCAACCATTGTCCGCCGCACCAAAACTCGTATTCATCGTCCCTTACCGCGATCGCGAACAACAGCAAATATTTTTCGCAAACCACATGACATCCATCCTCGAAGATTACCCTGTAGGAGACTATCAAATATTTTACATACACCAGTCAGATAAACGCAGTTTCAATCGTGGTGCTATGAAAAACATCGGATTCCTACATGTAAAAGCCCTCTATCCAAACGATTATAAAAATATTACACTCGTATTTAATGACGTCGACACCATGCCACTTACCAAAGGATTTTTCAATTACGAAACCACTGTAGGAGTAGTCAAACATTTCTATGGATATAAATTTACATTGGGTGGCATTGTATCAATAAACGCAGGAGATTTCGAAAAAATAGATGGGTTTCCGAATTATTGGGCGTGGGGATATGAAGACAACTCGCTTCAAAATCGCATTATTGCTGCGAATATCACAATTGATAGGTCGCAATTTTATCCCATTTTGGATAAAAATGTGATGCAACTAAAAGATGGTGTCGAACGAATGGTGAATCGCCAAGAGTATGATAGATACATTGAAGAAGCTAAGTATAAAGTAGTGAATGATGGTATTTCTAAAATTGCGAATTTAGCATATATTGTAGACAAGACTAAAGGATTTGTACACGTCTCTCAATTCACTACCGCTGTTGCAGAAAAATCGGAATTGAATCAACTATATGATTTGCGAAATGGACCCGTACCGTTCAAATTGAATACAAGTCAGCGAAGAGGAAGGCCAGTTATGCGTATGGGCGGAGGATTTTAACAATCGACCGAATCGGTCGATTTCCAACATTGTATTCCAAAAATACTGCCATTACTATAAATTCCCATTTATAATTATAATATTCTTACTTCTTTTTAGACCTTTTTTTCAATGACGAAGGATTTCAATAGACAAAGATTTAATTAGACCATACAAAACGGGTAATTATTCAAAGGTATATCTGCATATTGATCATTATTCGGAAAATCGATTCCCATTATCGGTAATGGGCATCGATTCCATTCAGGCGCATCTTTCCCCAAAAAGTAGAGTTTGTTGATATACGTCAATTCAATCACGTCCGGAATACCACCTACAACTGGTCCAAAATTATTTCCATGTGCATGCACCAAATAATGAGTTCTCGCCAATTTTTGCAAACATCGTATTTTATCTGCATGATTGCAATTCCAGCCATTATTCGTGATTCCGTGTAGTTCAATGACAATTTGTTTGAAATTACCAAGTGTCGACAATGACAATAACCATGGATACTCTGCACCTTCAATGTCCATCTTCAAAAATATGTGTCGATGTGTTTCTATGAGATGTGATAAATTGGTACATTCGTCTGTGTTCTCGGGCCCTATATTTTTCTTGATAAAGGATATTTTGTTGGTATATTCATACGGATATTTATCTACCGTGGCATCAAACCCAAAACTGTTGTATTCATGGAGACCGTGTTTATCGATGAAATCTCGCGAAAAACTCTCTTCATTGGAAATGCCTGCGGAAATATAACAATCGTATCCGCCTTCTAGATCTGCCAACACGTAACCTCCGTCGCGATTGGCGCCCAGCCGGTACTTGCGATCAAATCGATAGACTTGTAAGTATTGTAGTAATTCGTTCATGAATATTAAAATAGAGTTTTTTTATATTGTAAAAAATAAAAAAAAATTGATTTATTATTTTATTATATGGTAGATTGTACATCCCATCTCACCCATAGAGACACCGAAACTTCAGAAACTAGCAGAATCCAGAAACAAAATGAATAGCCTCGTTGAACAAAATCGCCTCGTTGAACAAAATCGCCTCGTTGAACAAAATCGCCTCGTTGAAAAAAATCCAATCATTCAACAGATTGCAACTGTTGGAATGTATACTAAATTACCGATGCAAGCGGATTTGGAGTTCTTGAAAGAACATCTCAGTGAGTGTACTTGGTTAGGTAAAGTGGAGAAAATAGAGAAGCATTGCGATGAATCGAATGTCATTCATATTCATTTCAGCGAGCTATATGATACGTCCGATCTGGCATTTGCATTCCGGAATTACCCAGAAAAGTGTCCTTCGCTATATATAATGCCGAATCGCGACCAATCCTATTTTGCATGCGAGTTTTGGTTGCAAGCCGAGATGCAAGATAAAATATAAACACAATTATAAAAAAATAAAAACTAATAAAAATAATTTGGCGATTGTTCTCCAATTTTTGAAAAAATATTTTCAAGACGTTCATAATTATAATCCCACCCATTTTGATGGATTGCATTCATATTCTCCAACAGTTGAGATTTTGTAGATGCGCCCAGAATAATACGATCACCGGATTCAATTGATTCAAATTCGCTTTTATCCAACAGGAGTTTTGATTTTACCCATTGAAATGCATCTGTGATGCATTTTTTTTCGGATTTTTTTTTAGAGGATTCGTTTTCATAATAAAAATCGGTGTTTAAAGTTTTCAAAATGGCGGGTTTCCAAAAAATATTTTGATAGATCGAGTTGCCATGGAATCTTGATGCGGAATTCACTGTTCCGATGCCGGTACTTGATGCGGAATTCACTGTTCCGATGCCGGTACTTGATGCGGAATTCACTGTTCCGATGCCGGTACTTGATGCGGAATTCACTGTTCCGATGCCTGTACTTGATGCGGAATTCACTGTTCCGATGCCGGTACTTGATGCGGAATTCACTGTTCCGATGCCGGTACTTGATGCGGAATTCACTGTTCCGATGCCGGTACTTGATGCGGTACTTGATGCGGTACTTGACACATCAACGGATAGATCCATATCCGTATATTTCCCTGTAAGAAGTCCTCCCGCCAAGGGATTGTATGCCCAGAAATCAATACCATGTTCTCGAATCAACGGAAAAATATCCTCCACTTTGCGCGCCACCAAATTATACATTCCTTGGTAAATCACCGGCGCATTGAATTTCTCCGTTTCACATATTTCCAAAATTTCCGCAAGTTGTCCAACAGAGAAATTCGATACTCCGAATCGATCAAACCGTTCTCGCCGCCAGAGTTCGTCGCACGTATCGAGCGTTTCTTTCAATGGCGTCTCCGGATCCGGGCAATGCAGAAAAAATGCGTCGACATTTTCCTGTTGTAATCTGCTCAAAGATCCGAGTAATTGGTTCGTCAATGGTTCTCGTGCCAATTGTCCATATTTCCCACAGGTGAAATCATTGGCGAACCAGGGGTTCGCTTTCGTCGCTAGTTTGACGGGACGCGAGAGCGTCGGCAATATTTCGCCCAAGATTTCTTCGCATTTTCCGTTTGCGTAATAATAGGCAGTGTCCAACAGGGGTTTATCCACTGCGGGCGATTGGACATAGGTTTCAATGATTTCCCTGTAGGAGTGGATTCGGTTGGTTGCAGACGATGCAGACGATGCAGAGGTATACGGATATTCAATATTCATCGTTCCTAAAATCATTTTTTATATACTATACCGTATTTTACACTATTATACACTGTCCACTTTATTTGCATTTCGGATTCGTATATTCGCCGGAATTATCCTATATAATCGCATGTGGTCACATGATAAACTATATAGAAATTCAAAAAGATACTAATGTAAATGGAGAATGTGGAGAGTAATAATGCAAAGACGATAGAAAACTGGGACGATATAGAGCTTGATCCAAATATTTTACGCGGAATTTATTCCTACGGGTTTGAGAAACCAAGTGATATTCAAAAAAAATCGATCCCTGAAATTATTTCAGGAAAAGATGTAATTGCACAGGCACAATCCGGAATGGGGAAAACCGCTGCGTTCTCCATCAGCACTCTACAACGTATCGACATATCAAAATCAGAAGTACAAGCTTTCATTTTGTCTCCTACACATGAACTTGTGAAACAAACAAACGCAGTCATCACTGCTCTCGGTTCGTGTATGCCTGGTCTGCGTATAAAAACAATGATGGGCGGTACTTCTATTCATGAAGACAAACAAAATATGGATGAAAATACACCGCATGTGGTGGTGGGGTCAGCCGGTCGTGTATATGACATGTTGCGCCGCCGATATATGTCGGGCGAATACGTGAAGATGCTCGTGTTGGATGAAGCAGATGAAATGCTTTCGCAGGGGTTTAGTGATCAGATTTACAATATTTTCCAACAGTTGAGTTCTGAACCGCAAGTCGTGTTGTTTTCTGCGACATTGCCAGATGAGATTCTCGCGATGACGTCGAGATTCATGCGTAATCCAGTGAAAATTGTCATGGAGGTGGAAAAATTGAATTTAGAATGTATTCAGCAGTATTATATTGCGTTGAGTAACGATGCGATGAAATATGATACGTTGAAAGATTTGTTTTCTGCAATTAGTGTGTCGCAGTGCATCATTTATTGTAATAGTATTAAGCGGGTGATGGATTTACAAGACGCGATGTTGAAAGATGGATTTTCGGTATGTGCGATTCATGGATCGATGGAAAAATCGGAAAGGGAGCACGAATTTAGCAAGTTTCGGACGGGGTCTTATCGCGTGTTGATTTCTTCGAATGTGACGGCGCGTGGAATCGATATACAACATGTGAGTGTGGTGATTAATTTCGATATACCGAAATGCCCGCATACTTATTTACATAGGATTGGGCGGAGTGGTCGGTGGGGGAGGAAGGGAATGGCGATTAATTTTGTAACACATCGGGATCGATATATCATGCGTAATATAGAAAACTTTTATAAAATTACGATTGAAGAATTGCCGTCGAATGTTGAGGAACATACGCGGGCGTGTTTATAATTTCTTTAGATATAGTATACCAATGTCCGATAATCCTGATGCACCTGCACCTCCTGCTGCACAAATTGTTTCTAATGAACCTGCACCGGTTGTTGATCTGAATAATCCGAATACTATGGTTGATCCGAATACTATGGTTGATCCGAATGCACAGGTTGTTCCGAATGCACAGGTTGATCCGAATGCACAGGTTGATCCGAATGCACAGGTTGTTCCGAATGCACCTGCACAGGGTGTAATTGATTCTGTAGCTGCACCCAAACCATCTATGTTTTCAAACTTATACAACAGAGTATCAAATGCAGCATCCAGTTTAAATGCTGCATCAAGAGCAGCAGCAAATGCAGCAGCGAATACAGCATCAAATGCATACAACAGACTAACCAAAACATGTGGAGGAAAAAGAAAATCCAAGAAATCCAATAAATCCAATAAATCCAGGAAATCCAGGAAATCCAGGAAATCCAAGAAATCTAGAAAATCAATGAAAAAATCCAGAAAAATGTGCACACGTAAATAAATATATAAATGGAAAATAAAAAAATTACACAAATAGATTTGTATTTGTGCAATTTATAATGCAGTTGTATTATATAAATGGCACAACAAGGACAACATGATCAATCCGCTGCTATAAAAGCAGTGGATGAATTACAACAAGATATGAAAACTCTTCATGCTAATGCAGAAACCGTTGAAGAACAACAGGCTGCAGTAAATGCTTCTCAACATTTTCCTAATACTCATCATGTTGTCAATCTTGGTAATGCCTTTAATGATGTTGCAAATGGACAACATGGAGGAAAAAGAAAATCCAAGAAATCCAGAAAATCCAAGAAATCCAGAAAATCCAAGAAATTCAAGAAATCCAAAAAATAAATTTTGAAAAATAGACACATCTTTTTTTCAAAACAAAACATCGTTTAGGAAAATACGAATACTATAAACTCGTTCAACAAATAGACACGATCTCTACCTTGTATTTATAATAGAACAATAAAGAATGGAATTTTTATCATTTCTCATAAAACCAGTCGAATCGCCAAAACCAACCACTGAATACAAATTTCGACTTCCGATTGCGTACCTAGAAAGTACAAGTAAACACGATTTACACGTTTTACAATCCACTGTTGCTTCCGATTTAGAACTCGTCACACTTACCACAAATACACATACGCCAACCAAAACTGCAGACCAACAAGGAGAAACAGAACAAAAACCCATCTACGACCATCTTTTCCTGCCCCAACACTCTTTTGCCAAAGAAACCATTTATCAATGGAAATCTCATTTCACCTCCAACAGGGAATTCTTATCAGAGACTCAAGAAATCTTGAAAAAAATGGGCGAATACAAATCCGCAGTCACCCAATATCAAGCGTCGATCGGATATACTATGGACGAATCCGCTTGTGAGAAAATCAAGAAAGTGTGGACCGTCGTCAAAGACGACGTACTCTTTCTCGAAAAGTACGGTTACATGGAACTCAGTTTCTTGAAATCGTTGAATCGCCGTCCTGCATTCTTGCAAACCATGTCGATTGTCAATATGACGTCTCCAATACTGAGTTTTCTGATTCCCATCGTCATGCTGATCCTGCCATTTTTCCTGTTGAAAATCCAGGGTGTTCCTATTAGTTTCGAAAAATATTTCGAAGTTCTCTCCAATATAGCGAAACATCACATTATCGGGAAATCTATATCTACTTTCCAAAATTTCAGCGCAAGCAATCTAGCGTATTTTCTAATGATGGCTGGATTCTATGCATACCAAATCTATCAGAATTATCTGTCGTGTCTGCGATTTTATAGGAACATGAAAGACATGAATGATTACTTGATGGACGCCAAATTATATTTGAGTTATTCCATCCATAGTATGTTGCAATACTCGGAGATGATAAAAACCTGCAAATGTTCTCAATATGCACCGTTTCATACTGAATTACAAACCCATGTAAGACAATTGCAAGATCTCCAACAGGTATTATCTGTAGTGGAGCCCTTTGTACCTAGTTTGGGCAAGATCAATGAAATCGGTACATTGTTGCGGTGTTTCTACGAACTCTATGAAAATGAGGCGTTTGGCGTTTCATTGCGATGGAGTTTTGGGTTCGAAGGGTATATGAATAATTTATTGGGCGTTTACGAGAACTTGTCGAAAGGGCATGTTGCATTCGCCAATTATTTGGAGAATGATGAAAAATCGTTGAATAGCTTGCGTATCAAAGACCAAGTCTACCCGCCACATCTAGTCGAATCTTTTGTGAAAAATGACTGTGTTCTCAATAAAAATATGATTATCACGGGTCCAAATGCGGCTGGAAAAACGACGTTTCTGAAAACGACCATTATTAATATTATATTGTCCCAGCAGCTTGGATGCGGATATTACAGCAAATGTGCAATAGCACCCTATCAACATATTCATTCATATTTGAACATACCTGATACTTCTGCGCGCGACAGTTTGTTCCAGGCCGAGTCGCGCAGATGCAAAGAAATACTCGATTCGATTGATCACACCAAATCAGGTAAAGATCGACATTTCTGCGTGTTTGACGAATTGTATTCTGGGACAAATCCAGCAGAAGCGACCAAATCTGCGTATGCTTTTTTACTTTACTTGTCGAAAATTCCAACAGTGGATTTCATACTGACGACGCATTACGTATCCATCTGTAAGAAATTGAAGAAGAAAGAATCCGTGCGAATTCAAAATTGGAAAATGGAGGCCGAGTATAGAGATAGTTCAGGGGATTCGAAAATTTTTTATACGTACAAAATTAAAAAGGGAATATCGAATATCCAGGGAGCTATTTGCGTATTGCGTGAAATGGAATATCCAGCCGAAATTATACAAACGATTCGCGAATATGCATAATCAATTCGATAAAAAAAAGATTAGACACAAAATAAGATTAATTCGATACAAAAAAGATGGAAAATAATTTTTACACAAAACGACTCCCACGAGAATTGGAATACATCGAAAAACATATGCCAACATATTCATTTTACAACAATTTTTTTGATACAAGTCTAAATGCAAATTGTTTGGAATTAATAACGCCGAATGAAAATATTCTTAGAATTGTAATTCCGAAGAATTATCCATTTAAAGCACCCATCCGTTTGGAATTGAATGGAAAAAATTATCGCGAACTTATAAGAAATATGCCGCGACGTATTCATTATTTATACAAGTATCCAACAAATGCATATTTCGAAGAAAAGATAAATGCGTCGACGTCTTCTTCCCGTGAATGTATATGTTGTACTGGGTTATTTTGTCCTACTAATTGGACACCGTGTATCATGATTCATCATATGTTAAAAGAAATAGAAGATCATAATAAACTAAAACAATTGATTGTATATAAATTGACATTAAAAGAGATATTCTATAGTAAACAAATGCCAACAGATCTCATTCGAAACGTGTTGGGGTTTTTAGATGGCGACCACATTTGAAATGTAAAAAAAGCGTATAGCTATGCGTGTAATCATAATAATATAAAAACTCTGTATAATATAAATTTATGAGTAAATTAATACATTATGATATAAACGAACAACTTGAAAACGAGGACATTGGACTCGATGTGCCATTATATTCCGTCGAATTTTACGAGAAAGAATATTTGATTTCTCTTGGAAAAGAGCGGCAGCTAAAGACGAAAAAAAACACGTATTATTTTCCGATTTATCTGATTCATAAAAATCAAGTATTCAAACAAATCGGCGTGTTTGAATTTGAATCGACAGATAAAAATCCCGCAAAAGCATTTTTAGACAAAGATGGCGACGTGGACATTCGAAAATTATCGGATCCCATTTTGTATCCATTTGCCAATCGCGAATTCTTCGAAACCTCCACGCTCTCAGTGAGCAAGGCCGATATTTCACAAATCGAAGATCATTATGCAGAAACACACAAGACCGAATCATCGAATATCCCTGTTGGAGAAAATGCAGAAGAAGAGATAGAATCACTAGACGATCCATTCGCACTTCCTGCTAATAGTAGTAGCAGTGCTTCTATTGCTGCCATTCAAAAAACTCTCCAACAGGGTCCGTTTGATCATGATCCTGGCATTGTACCTCCACCGCATCTTCCCGAAGAAACGAACGCGGATGCAATCGCGTTGAAAAAAGAGTTCAAAATATCGGGTACGGCGCAATGGATCGAGAAATTTATGCGAAACAATGAATACGATATTGTGGAAACTATGTCAAATGGCGACTGTCTTTTCGACGTCGTTCGCATCGCCTTTTTGCAGATCGGACATAGAACGACCATCGCTAAGCTGCGTGCAATGATTGCAGAAGAAGCCGATGAATCCCTGTTGGAATTCTACAAACTGTTATATAAAGAAGAAAAAGATGCAATCGAAGAGTGGCAACAGAATATGCGTGATCTGAAAATGGAGCAATCGCAAATTAAAAAGAGAATCGAGAAAATGGATGCGCAAAAGAAAAAGCAGGAATTGGCTGCTGTGAAACCGCGCATTGCCGAAATCGCGGAAAAATACAAAGAATATTCTGAATTGGTACATCAACGACTTGCTGCCGGAGAATTCGATTTTATGAAAGGGATTGAAACTCTGGATCAATTGCGAGAACATATGCAAAAATCTTCCTATTGGGCGGATGAATGGACGATCGGTGTTCTCGAACGAAAATTGAATATTAAACTCATTATTTTTGCGGAAGATAAATATACAACAGGGGATTTGAATTCAATATTGGAGAACCCGTCGACATCCAAGAACAAGGAAGTGTTCCAGTGCAGTCCCGCCGAAGTGAAAAATCCGCAATACTACATCATGACGAGTTACAGTGGCGATCATTACCGGCTCATTACGTACAAAACCAAATATATTTTTACGTTCTCGGAAGTGCCGTATGATGTGAAGATGTTGGTGACGATTAAATGTATGGAAAAGAAAAATGGCGCCTATTCGCAGATTTCGTCGTTCCGACATTTCCAGACGAAACTCGGTATTGCTCTTTCTCCGCTGGAAGAATTGGAGCAAGAAGAGGACACCTACGCGCAATCCTCCTCTGATTACGCATCCGACAATAAACCGCTGTATGATCCAGCGACCGTATTCGTATTTTACAATAAATCGAGTCCGACACCGAAACCGGGCAAGGGATCCGGTGAAGAAATCCCTGTTGGAAAAGTGGCCGAATATTCTGGATTGACCTTGAAAAAGAATGCGGATTGGCGTAAAAAGCTAGATGACGAATGGCCTGCGGAATTCAAAGTGGATCAGTTGAAATGGTACAGTGTAGAGCATTATTACCAGGGCGCGAAATTCAAGAAAATGCATCCCGATTTTTATCGTATGTTCTCCATGGATTCGGGGTCAGATTTTGCAGAAGATGTGGTAATGGCCAGAATAGCCGGATCGAAATCGGGAAAACACAAGGACAAATTGTTGCGTCCTGATAATATCAAGATTGATTCGGATTTCTATGGCGAGAGACATTTGCAAGAAAGAGAGAAAGCCGTGTTTGCCAAGTTCTCGCAAAATGCGGACTTGGGCGAAATCTTGCGACTTACCAAAGACGCAAAGTTGGTGAAATATATTGCCAAGAAACCGGCGGAGCCCGATACGAGTTTGATGAAGGTCCGACAGGTTCTCAATAAATAATTCATAAAAATAAAATTGATATATACGTATCCATTTTATTCACTATATATTATTAATCAAAATCCATGGAATCTTTTATAAACCAATATACGGTAGGTGACAACCTCGATCTCCTACAGGGGTTTCCTGATCAATCTGTCGACCTCGTCTATATGGACCCGCCCTACAATACCGGTCGTAATTTCTACTATTTCCAGGACAAAATCGCCAATTTCCCCGAATTCATGCGACTGCGTATCCGCGAATGTCACCGGGTTCTCAAGAAAGAGGGCAACATTGTGATTCATGTGGAACCCCGCATTTCGCATCATATCCGCGTCATTTGCGACGACATTTTCGGCGAATCCAATTTCAAGAACGAAATCGCGTGGCACAGTGGCGGAAATGCGAAAAACAAACATCAACTTGGCCGGAATCACGACACCATTATCGTGTATGGCAAAAGCGCGAAATCGAAATTCCGGCCACTCTACAAACCTTATGACGAAAAATACAAGAAAGGTCTGAAAATGTGCGCGCATCACAATATGATGTATTCGACGTCTGCTGCACACAATTCACAACCGGAAGTGAACCCGCGCCCCAATTTGACTTATGAATGGAACGGGCACGTCAAACAATGGTACATGACTCGCGACAAAATGCAAGAATTGCACGACGATCGCCGGCTCGAATACAATGCGACAGGTATACCGCGCATCAAGAGGTTCGCAGACGAGATGGAAGGAATCCCTGTAAGAGATACGTGGGACGACCTTTCCAATATCCAACAGGGGGAAAAAACGAGATATGCCACGCAGAAACCGGTGAAATTATTGGAGCGGATTTTGGATCTGTATAGCGAGCCAGGAGATGTATGCATGGACCCGTTTGCGGGCTCGGGGACATTGGGACGCGCTATTATTCATATGAATGCTGCGAATGCATCAAATGCATCAAATGCATCAAATGCATCAAATGCATCAAATGCATCAAATGCATCAAATG
>Ga0214921_10002342_pt1 | contig 31039 bp, 20 predicted proteins | sample LL1505_MetaG_FD_177992 | JGI IMG/M metagenome (GOLD analysis project Ga0214921, IMG submission 177992) | Freshwater microbial communities from Lake Lanier, Atlanta, Georgia, United States - LL-1505 | ecosystem: Environmental > Aquatic > Freshwater > Lake | place: USA: Georgia | collected... | reverse complement strand
CAGTTGGAACTATTGGAACTAATTTAGGTAAGAAACTTAGGGCTTTGCATGATCGTAACGGAGAAGATTTTTCATTAGTTAATACAAAAGATGATAAAAAGTTTTTTGAAAATGCTGTTATATCTAGCATGCCTCCTTCGGTGCGTCCTAGTACAACTGACAAAGATATGTTTGGAAATCTTAAAGCAGCAGCACGAGATGCTTTTAATAACGCCAAAGATAACTATGAGACTAAATTTATAGCAGACAAATCGTCGATTACTAATACTCCTGACATTGCCGCGCATGAAAAATATATGGCAAATGAAGTTCCAAAACTTAAGGAAGAGTTAAAAGATCTTCAAGCTCAAAGAACTGCAATGACCAGCGGTACATTCGCAGAAACAAAATCTAGAGAAATGAGGTTTGAGAATATTTTAAAGGAGACTCCTGAAGGAGAAAGGAAAGCTCTGCAAGACTCTTATAACGCATATAAGATTCAAATTGGCAATACTGCTGAAATTAATAGGGTAAAAAGCGAGCTTAACCTTGTAAAGAATGCTATAAATAAGGCGGAAACTGAATATGCTGAAAAACGAAAGGAAAAACAAGAGGAAATTGACTCATCTAAGAAGGATATGGAGGATACATCCTTAGGTTCGGTTGCGCAAAAGAATGCTAAAGCTATTTTTAATAAAGCTACTATGGAGGTCACAAAATTAAAAATGGCTCTCAATAAGCAAAGGGAAAAGGAAAAAGAGTTGAATGATGAGAAAAGAGGCTATGAAGAGGGTCTTAAGAATGTGGGAGAGATTTCAAGTCTTTATATTAAAGAAGATGAGAAATATTTGATAAAGGAAGTTGCAAAAAAAACTGAAAATGAAACAATGGGGCAAGAATATCTTAAATTCTTAAACCAAGTTAAAGAGAAGGAGTCAGCTAAAAAAGCTTTAGAGGAAGAGCAAGCTAAATTAAAGGCTGCGCCTATTGAAAAGAAAGGTTATGCTGAAGCTTTAGCTAGAGAGGCGGGTTTTGACATACTTAGTGGAGATACGACACTAGAATCTAATGCAAATGCATCTTTGGATAAACTTAAAATCAACTTTGATGGAGCTGCTTTTAAAAGTGTTAAAGAGGCGATTGAAATCTCTCGTAATGGTCATGATGAGGATTATCGCACTAAGAAAGCTGTAGAAAAACATTTTGCAAAGATGGAGTTACATCTTTCTGGAAGAAATTCTGAGAATGATGCGGTAAATCCTGTTTTGAAGGCTTTTTATCAAGAATTATATCATAGAAATGTTTTTCAAGAACTTCCTAGAGAAGAGAAGAAGAATTTTTATAAGATGGAAGCGTTGCTTGAGATATCTGGGGGTGAACCTGATGAGGAAGTAAATAAAGTTCTTGTTGATAAGTTTGTTCCAGAATCATGGAGAGGTAAGCTATTAAATGCGAATGAAGTATTGATCAAAGAGGAGCGTGTAAATGAGCGCGCGGTTTTGGAAGAAGCTGATCCAATACATAAAGCAAAAGAGCCTTCTTCTTATGAAAAATTGGCGCAAAAAATTAATAAATCAGCAGTTGATCGTGACGGATTATATGTTGATTGTGACGGATTATATAAGGATGCTTTGAAGTTTCCAGTGACTGATGATGAAAAGGCTAAGCACGAAGAGAATGTTGCAAAAATTCTTGGAACTAAGCAAAGTGGCATTTTCACGAAAAAATATGAAGCTGATCGTCTTGCAAATTTTACCGCGTTGTTTAAAAAATCTTGGGCGAAAGCTATTGAAGCATTTGAAAATCCTACTGATGATGATAAACAAGAAGAAAGCGAAAAAATGATAAAAGGACTTGTTGATGAGTTTTTGAAAAATGGCAGCCTTGAATCAAAAAAGTTTTATAATAAAATTTTTGCAGAATTTGTTTGGAAAAATGCTCTGGAGGAAACAAGAGATGATTTAATGGCAAAGTATGAGCATTATACGGATGCTGGTTCTGAGAATGTGGAAGACGCTCTTGATAAGGGCACTCCTGTAGCAAATAAAATGTTAAGACGTTTTTTTGAGCTGCAAGTGCCAATGGCAGTTGGTGGTGGTGGTAAATTTGGTGGTGAGATGGATACATCTTTGCTTGAAGAAGAGTTTAATAAAAGAAGAGCTGTTGAACTGGCTGGAATGAAGACTAAGATGAGGGCTGAACTGGCGGCTGAGGATTTTGAGATAGAGGAAGAAGTTAAGCGTGCCGGAAAAGGTTCTGGCGCTAAAGCTAAAGGTGCAACGGGAAAGATGTCCCCTGACAATGCTGCAAGAACTGTGCAAAAGTTATGGGAAGAATGGAGAGAAAGTTCTGCTAAAAATAAAAGAGGTGGTGAAGGAGTGTCTGAAGGTCAAAGTGGTGGAAGAGATGGCACTAGTAGAGGTTCTGGCGAAGGATCACGAGGAAGTGACAGTTCTGATAAAAGCACACAATCTAATTTAGGTGGCAAATCGGGATCACGAGGTCTTAATTTTGATGAGGCTACATTGCATGGCATTATTGGTGAGTTGAATAATATATGCAATAGTATTGGAGCGATAGAGCATAGACTTGGTTTACAGTCAGCTGGTCCTTCAACTAGACATCCATATGATTTTGCTCAAGGTTTGAATTACCAAGGCCTAAATGCTCCTCATTTTCAACAACAGCAATATCAAGGTGGTGGCGCATGTTATTATCAAGGACCTTCTACTTTTCCACAACAGCATTTTAATGGTGGAAGTAACCAATTTTATTATGGGCCTCCTCCATTTGCAGCTGGAGGCCCTCAGCAATGGGGTCAAGCTGGAATGTCTTCTAATGGGCCTAATCCAGAGATTGAGCAACTAAAGAAGCAGCTTGAAGCAGCGACTGCTGAAATAAAAGCTCTTGCTGGGGGAGGAAGTGCTGATTCTAAAGGACAGTCTGATGGAAAAGTTGGAGTTAATTCTGGTACGAATGTTTCTGCTCCACCTAAATCATTGCCAGCAAATATAATGTCTGGTGATGTTGATATTGACGAGGCTATAAAATATCTCAGGGTATCAAAAAAACCTTCTTCTATGATACCTCAAATCATAGGAAGCTCAGAAGAAGGTGTGGATGGAGAGAAAGGTAGAAGAGGATCAGCTAAAATATTAGATAATGGTTTAGTGGTGGTTCAATATAATAGTGCTGATGAATTTAATGAGCATATAGCGAAAGCTCAAGGAAATTTCAGAGGCGGTGCCAGCTTAACTAGATCTAAACATCAATCTCTTATTTCTCTTGTGGAAATTAATGTTGATGGCAAGAGTCAATATAAAGTGGTTAAATCTGATTCTAAGGGTATTAAAGTTCATCAGATTGATGAGAATCAATACAGGGAATTGATTGATGAGAAGCGATTAAAAAAATCTATTTCAACACAATCTGAGGGAGAAGACCTTAGAGCTGCAACCAGAGATGCTCTTATGCAAAATATTGCACATGAGTTTTCTGGAGAAAGAGTTTCTTTGAATAAGCAGATGAAGGATAATTTGTTAAAACAATGTGAGAATGAGAAGGTTTTGGGTGTTCCAGTTCCGGGAAGATGGGGTGGTAGAAAAGATAAGCTGAAAGGCGCTATGGAAGCTGCATCTTTTTCAATTTCAGACAGGAATGAGACTGTTATTGAAAGAGACCATAATAACAAAAACAGAGTTACTGTTACGATTAATGGCAATTCAGACGAAGATGCTATGGTTTCTATTGGTAATGGATGTTATATTAAGGTTATGGCAAAAGATACCGTCATGCCTGATGGAACTGAAGTTAAGGCTGGGAAAGCCGCACCTGATAGAATCTATATGGATGGACATCCAGACGGCATAGATATTAGTGGTGGAATGTTTAGACGCTCATTATCTAAATCTGGTAACTTGGTTGATGCTTTGACTGTGGATGGTGACAGAAGAGGAGCTCAAGACCGCGCAAAAGAGATCATGAAAAGATATAATGAATTGCAGCTTATAGTTGCGTGCAATAGCGATGAGCCAAGTGTATCTTTCATGGTTGATGGAAAAACTCATGGTATGGAGTTGACAGGGGGTGAGAGAATTGCCCTTTTCGCAACCGCTGCTGGTGTTACTGTTGGCTTAGGTGTTGCAACTGCTGGAATAGCGCCTGCTGCTATTATTGGCACTACTCTTGGTATTGCTGGCATGGCTTCACTTACCGCTGTTGGAGGAGCTGTGACTATCAAGGGAGCTGTAGATGTTGCATATAAAGCAGATAAAATTTTCCCAAGTACTAGTCCAAGACCTTTGAATGCGACACGTGTTAGCGATGTTGGTGCTAAATTTTATGAGAACTTTGCAGAGTCCGGCTCTCGTAAATAAAAAACTATTTTTATGTATTTTACAGGATGTATATTAAAGAGTATGATGTAGTTGTAGTTGGTGCGGGGCATGCTGGCTTAGAAGCAGCATGTGCCGCAGCAAGGCTTGGGGTTAAGGTGTTGTTAGTTACCAAGAAGGCTGAAAATTTAGGTGAAATGTCTTGCAACCCAGCAATTGGTGGCGTTGCTAAGGGAACAATTGTTAAAGAGATTGATGCTTTAGATGGTGTGATGGCAAAAGCCACTGATATGGCGGGTATTCATTTTCGTATTCTTAATGCTTCAAAAGGCCCAGCGGTGCATTCGCCAAGGGCGCAGGCTGATCGTAAGCTTTACAAAAAAGCGGTTAATCAAATTTTAGAAAATTATCAGAATCTTGAAGTGGCTTTTGGGTCGGTTGAGGATATTTTGATTGAGGATGGGAAGGTTGTTGGGGTGGTGGTTGAGAACACTTGTCATTCTGATAGTCAATGTCATGTTGAGCGTAGCGAAACATCTCATGAGACTAGGGAGATCCTTCGCTGCGCTCAGGATGACAAGAAGGGGGCTCAGGATGACAAGAAGGGGGTTCAGGATGACAATCAATGTCATGTTGAGCGTAGCGAAACATCTCATGAGACTAGGGAGATCCTTCGCTGCGCTCAGGATGACAAGAAGGGGACTCAGGATGACAAGAAGGGGGTTCAGGATGACAATCAATGTCATGTTGAGCGTAGCGAAACATCTCATGAGGATAAGCTCAAAATCATCAACTGCTCCTCCGTTGTTCTAACCACAGGCACCTTCCTTCGTGGCATGATTCACATTGGTGACAAAAAAACCCCAGCAGGCAGAGTTGATGAAGAGCCTTCTTATGGCCTTTCTGCAACATTAGAAAAACATAATTTCAAACTTTCTCGCCTTAAAACTGGCACTCCGCCACGCATTTTAAAAAGCTCAATTGATTTTTCCAAATTAGAAGAACAAGCAGGAGACAACCCCGCAATACCTTTTTCATATTTAAATGAAAAAATTTCTGTTCCACAAATTTCTTGTTTCATCACTTACACTAATAAAAAAACTCACGAAGTTATTCAAAATAATCTTCACAAATCTGCTATGTATGGCGGGCATATTGAAGGCGTTGGGCCGCGATATTGCCCGTCAATTGAAGATAAAATTCATCGTTTTGCTGACAAAGAAAGACATCAAATTTTCTTAGAGCCTGAAGGTTTAGATAGCGATTTGGTTTATCCAAATGGCATTTCAACTTCACTGCCGCAAGATGTGCAAATTGAGTTTTTAAAAACTATTGAAGGGTTAGAAAACTGTGTGGTTACGCAGGCGGGGTATGCAATTGAATATGATTTTGTTGATCCGCGTGAATTATTGCAAACTTTAGAAACTAAAAAAATTAAAAATTTATTTTTCGCAGGGCAAATAAATGGCACAACTGGTTATGAAGAAGCGGCGGGGCAGGGCATTGTGGCGGGAATTAATGCTGCCCTAAAAACCAAAAAATCTCAAGTTAATAATTCTGCGGAAGAATTTATTTTAGATCGCTCAAATAGTTACATTGGTGTGATGATTGATGATTTAACCACACTTGGTACTTCTGAACCTTATCGTATGTTAACTTCTCGCGCTGAATATCGCTTAAGTTTGCGCGCTGATAATGCTGATTTTAGATTAACAGAAATGGGAATAAAAATTGGTTGCGTTAAAGAACAACGCGCTTTGGCGTTTTTAGAAAGAAAAGAAAAAGTTTTACAAGGAAGTGAATTTTTGGAAAGGTTAAAAATTTCACCAAATAAGTTGGCTAATTTTGGTGTGATGATTAAGCAAGATGGAATTGTGCGCAGTGCATTGCAACTTTTGTCTTTTCCGAATATTTCTTTTGATATTTTAGAAAAAATTTGGCCTGAAATTTCTGCTGCTAATATTAGCGCTGAAACTAAAAAACAAATTGCGATTAATGCCATTTACAGTTCTTACCTAAAGCGCCAAGAAAATGATTTGGCAATTTTTCAGAAAGATTCTAATATGAAAATTCCTTTGGATATTGATTACGGTAAAATTCAAAGTCTTTCAAATGAGGTGAGGGAGAAGTTAAATAAACTTCGCCCAACTACAATTGCGGCGGCTTTTAGGGTTCAGGGGATAACGCCAGCTTCAATGATGGCGGTTATGGTTTATATTAAGAAGGGTGGGGTTGGTTAGAATTTTTTAGTTTTGGAGTGTGTGTAATCTACCGCCCCTAACCCCTCCTTATCAAGGAGGGGGATTAAAAGCATTCTCCTCCTTATCAAGGAGGGGGATTAAAAGCATTCTCCTCCTTATCAAGGAGGGGATTAAATCAAACTCAGAGTATTTCCCCTCCTTGATAAGGAGGGGTTAGGGGCGGTAGATAAAGCGCACTCTTACTAAATTTCCTACCTAAAAAATTCACAAACTGTACTAAAATTAAATAATACCAATTATCACAATTAAATATACATTTAGGGGCTGTTAAAATACTTAAAGATGTTTTGTTTCACAAAAGTGGAGATCAGTTTGATCCTATAGATCTTAAAAAAACTGGAGGATTTTTTGGTAAAAGTGATTTAGAAAAAGTCCTTGGCAGCAAAGATACTGCTGAAGATGTTAAAAAATCTTTGAAAGATTTTAAATTAATAGCTTGTTCAAATCCTAATCCAGTTGATGGAATAGATCCAGAAAGTCAACCTAGAAGACAAACTGCTGCTATGGTTGATGGCAAATCTCATGGTTCTCAAGTAACAACTGGTCAAAAAATTGCACTTGCTGTGGGGCTTGCTGTTGTAGGAGTTGGGGCTGCATTAACTGGGGTTGGTATATTATTTGGAGGTGCTGTTATAACTGCTGCTGCTGGCGTTGCTATATCAGCTGTATCTAAAGCAGGTGTTGCAGCAGCTTCTGGGGTTGTAGTGGCAGCGAATATTGTTGCTACAAATACTGTGCTTGCAGCAAATCAAGTTGCTTCTGGAACTGTGCATTTAGTAAACCATATTGCCCAATCTAATCCTATATTGCCACCACATGACATTACCTCTGTGGCTAATAATTCATTTGACAAGGTTGCTAGCGTATTTACTAATTTAGGTAATGATGTTGCTTCTGGAACTTTGCATGTTGCAGATAAGGTTGCTTCGGGAGTTAAAGATGTAGCGAATAATCCTTTAACGGCACCAGTCGCTATTGGTGTTGGTGCTGGACTTGTTGGTGGAGTTACAGCAGTTGCAGCTGCCAGTCATCAGTCAAATAAAGCTTCTCATCAGTAAAAAGTTAATTAAAGATGGAATTGATGTAAGTTATAAAAGGCATATTCATTTATTTGAATATGCCTTTTATTTTTAATGATGCCAAAAAGATGCAAAGGTTAAATTTTTACTTGATCTTGACTTTAACAAGATTCAAAGTTCAGTTTAGAAAAACACACAAAAAGATAGAACACTGTTAGCTAATTATTTTTTAGCACAGATTTTAACATGTTTTTAGCATTTTTTTGACAAAATTATGATAAATATCTGGATATATTTTGAATAATTTTGTCAAAAAATAAGCAAAAACAGGGCTAAATATGGGATAAAAATAATTAGCTAACAGTGTCTAAGTAAAATATAAGTTAAAATATGTTAAAAACTATTAGATATTCGTGGGCTAATTTATTGCGTTACTCCTCAAAAAAAGCTGTTTTTTTAGCTTTATTTTTGATCGTTTCTGAAGGTTTTGTGCAAAATTCATTGGCACAAAATCTTGAGTTAAATGACAGTATTGTTAAAGAAATAGAAAACACTTTGCTTTTTGATGAAAAGAGCAATGAAGAGGTGAAGTTTTATAAGAAGAAAAGTAGTGATAAAAAAAGTGATATTGTTATTAACAGAGGAGGCTCTACCGCAAAAGCTTCTGGCTCTGTAATAAAAATTGATATCACTGATCAAAAAGTTGGAAATTTTAACATCAGAGAAAAAGAAAAAACTGCTTATAATGCAAGTTTGATTGAGCAATATGAAGTGGCTATCAAGCTATATAAGGATGTTTTGGTTTCTGAACCAAATAATGCTTATGCTAAATTTTCTTTAGCAGTTCTTTATCAAAAAATTGGTCAACTTGCTCAAGCAAAAACTCTTTATCAAGAGCTTTTGAAAAATGATCCCGCTAATAAAGAAGATATTGTTGGAAATTTATTGGCAATCTTAATTGAAGAATCTCCTAAAGATGCTATTTATTTACTTTCCCGTCTTGCAACGCAAAATCCAGAATCATCTTATATACTTGCCCAATCTGCGCTGGCTTATGATAAGGTTCAAAATTATGAACAAGCTGTGAATATGCTGAAGAGAGCTATTGCTTTACAGCCTGAGCGCGTAGATTATAAATATAATTTGGCGGTAATTTATGATAAGATGGGAAATTATACAAAGGCTATAGAGTCTTATTCTGAAGTTATTAAAACTTATGATAATAATAGTCATCAATTAACATCTATTGACCAAATAAAAAAGAGAATAGAGTCAATAAAATCAATCCTATAGAGCTAAAATGAATTCAATAGTTGAAATTTTGCGCAATTCAAAAACTTTGTCTTGCTCAGATGTCCATATTTCTTCGGGAAGTTACCCAATGTATCGTTTAGACGGTGAAATAATTAAGGTTGAAGGAGCTAAGCCTCTTACGCCTGAAGATATTTATGGAATATTGGAATCAATTATGACTCCAGTTCAAAGCTCTACTTACAAAGAAAGAATGGAGTTAGATTTTTCAATACAAATTGACACTAACCTAAGATTTCGAGTTAATGCTTTTAAAACCATTAATGGTCCAGCGGCGGCTTTTCGTGAAATTCCAGTTGAAATTAAAAGTTTAACCGCCATCAACGCTCCAGAAGTAATTCGCAGATTATCTTATTCAAAAAAAGGTTTGATTTTAGTTGTTGGTCCTACCGGAAGTGGTAAATCAACCACTCTTGCTGCTTTGATTGATCAAATTAATGTTTCGCATCCTCATCATATTATCACCATTGAAGATCCTGTTGAGTTCATCCATAAAAATAAAAGATCTTTGATTAACCAAAGAGAAGTTGGTGGAAGCACTGCATCATTTGCTAATGCTTTAAAAAGCGCCTTGCGTGAAGATCCAGATGTAATTTTGGTGGGTGAGTTGAGAGATATTGAAACAATTCATTTAGCTTTAACTGCTGCAGAAACTGGTCATTTGGTTTTGGCAACTGTTCATACAAGTTCAGCTGCACAAACTATTAACAGAATTATTGATGTATTTCCAACCGAAGATAAGCCTGTTATTCGCACTATGCTTTCAACTTCAATTCGCGCTGTAATATCTCAAAGATTGTTGAAGAAAGAAGGGAAGGGTAGATGCGCGGCTTATGAAATTATGATTGCAAATGGCTCTATTAGAAATTTGATTAGAGAAGATAAAATTCCTCAAATAAATTCTATTATTGAACTTGGTAAACAAGCTGGAATGTTGACTATGAAAGATTCGATTATTGATCTATTGAAAAAGGGCTTAATCTCAAAAGAAACTCATGATGAGGCTTTGGTGGCAGTCGAATAAAATCTCCTTTCTAGTTAGAGATCCTGAAACAAGTTCAGGATGACGGAAGTTGGGGATACATCCCGCGTCATCCTGAACTTGTTTCAGGATCTCTTGTAGTTCAACTTCTTCAGACTGAATGAAGATATACTTATTAATTATTAACACATAAAATTTTCCCAATGAAATTTAGAGTAAAAAGTATTGAAAGCATAATTGCTGGTGCAAAGAAAAAATCTCTTAAAAAAACTCTAGGAGCTTTTGATTTGGTGTTGCTTGGAGTTGGTTGCACAATAGGAACTGGAATTTTTGTTTTAACCGGAATTGCTGCCGCTGAACATGCTGGTCCAGCTATTTCAATCTCTTATTTTTTGGCTGGCTTGGCTTGTATGTTTGCTGGTTTAGCTTATGCCGAGCTTGCTGCTATGGTGCCAGTTGCGGGAAGTTCTTATACTTATTCTTATGCGGTTTTGGGTGAATTTGTGGCTTGGTTAGTGGCTTGGGGATTGATTTTGGAATATACGGTTGGTGCTTCAACTGTAGCGGCTGGGTGGTCTGGTTATTTTGTGGGAATTTTAAAATCTGGTGGAATTGAATTGCCGCAATATTTGACTTCGGTTCCTGCTAATGGTGGATTAATAAATCTTCCTGCAGTGCTTATTGCATTATTTGTTGGTTCTTTATTGATGCGCGGCATGAAAGAAAGCGTGATAATTAATCGTATTTTAGTTGGTGTAAAATTATTGGTAATATTTGCTTTCATTATCATTGCTGCTCCTCATATTAAAATGGAAAATTATGCTGACTTTATGCCTTTTGGTTGGCATGGTGTTGCTGTTGGTGCTGCTACTATTTTCTTCGCTTATGTTGGTTTTGATGCGGTGGCAACTGCTGCTGAAGAATCTAAAAATCCTAATCGTGATTTACCAATTGGTATTATTGGATCTTTAACAATATGCACCATTCTTTACATAGCGGTTGCTTTGGCTTTGACAGGAATTGTTCATTATACTGATCTTAATAATGCAGAACCAATGGCTCATGCTTTAAGAGTTAATGGCAGCAATCTTGGATCGGCTTTAATTGGTACTGGGGCTATTGCTGGTATGGTTGCGGTTCTATTGGTTTTGATGTATGGTCAATCAAGAATTTTCTTTGTGATGTCAAGGGATGGCTTAATTCCTGCTGTATTTAGCAAGCTTCATAAAAAGTTTCAAACTCCGCATATTAGCTGTATGATTGTGACAGCTGCGGTTGCTTTGACTTCTGGCTTCACACCTATTCAAACTATGGGACATATGACAAGTCTTGGTACTTTATTTGCTTTTATGGTTGTGGCGGTGGCAGTTCTTGTATTGCGCGTTAAAAAGCCAAATCTTGAAAGACCATTTAGATGTCCTTGGGTTTTTGTGGTTGCTCCAGTGGCGATTGTGAGCTGTGGATATTTAATATTTACTCTTTTTAGCAGTACTGGAAAGGCGTTTATGATTTGGATTGCGATTAGTACTATTGTTTATTTTACTTATTCTTATCGCAAGAGTCCGATGAATGTGAAGGGGAATTAGGGTTTGTGACGGCGCTGCTTAGTAAAGTTTCACCGAGTGCTTTAATTACCGCCCCTAACCCCTCCTTATCAAGGAGGGGAATGCTTTTAGTCCCCCTTTTTATCAAGGAGGGGAATGCTTTTAGTCCCCCTTTTTTCAAGGAGGGGAATGCTTTTTAATTCCCCTCCTTGATAAGGAGGGGTTAGGGGCGGTAGATTAACGCAATCTGATTTTAATTATTTTCAATAATTTTCTTCATCTTCTTAATAACCTTCTCCAACCCTTCAAACACTGCTTCTCCAATCAAAAAATGACCAATATTTAATTCAACAATTTCTGGAATTTTTGCAATCATTTTAGCTGTTTCATAATTTAATCCATGTCCAGCGTGACATTCTAATCTAAGGCTTTCAACCAGTTTCGCAGCTTTTTCAATTCTAATGAATTCAGCTTTTTGTTTTTGGTTTTTTTGATGACAGAATTCTCCTGTGTGTAATTCTACAATATCAGCGCCAATTTTTTTTGCTTGGTGAATTTGTTTTTCATCAGCATCAATAAAAAGTGAAACTCTGATTTTTTTGCTATGTAATTTTTTTACCATTTCGGCTAAAACTTTACTATTTTTTATCACATCTAAACCGCCTTCAGTGGTAACTTCTTGTCTTTTTTCTGGCACAATACAAACCGCATTTGGTTTGGTTTTTAGAGCAATTTCTAACATTTCTTGAGTGGCGGCCATTTCTAAATTTATGGGTAATTTTATGGCTTTTTTAAGAAGTTTTAAATCTTCATCACGAATGTGACGACGATCTTCGCGCAGATGAATTGTAATTCCATCAGCACCACTTTTTTCAGCTAAAATTGCTGCAGAAACTGGGCTTGGATGAATTCCGCCGCGGGCGTTTCTAATGGTGGCGACATGATCAATATTGACACCGAGACGAATTTTATTTAATGAATTTTTTTTCATAAATTACCAAAAAAGTTAAATAGAAAATACAACCTAAAATTATATTCATGGTGAAGCCGCGATAATCAAAAATATTAATTAAATATCCACCAAATAAACTGCTGAAAAGTGCTCCAATTAGACCGATTGACTGTAAAGTGGCATTGGCGGCAACTAATTTTTCTTTTGAATAAGTTTGATTTATAATGGTAAGAGTTGAGACATAAATTAAAGCGGCAAAAACTCCTAATATGAAATAAGCTATTAATAAAAATAAGTAAGATTGATAATAAATGCTGATTGAGGTGAAGAGTGTTAAGCTTCCTAAAAATCCAATATTTATTAGCTTGTAAGGATTGTATTTTTTTAATAAAAATCCTACATAAACATCAAACAATCCGCTAATCATGTAAGAGCTGATTAGAATCCCTGATTTCTCAGCAGAAAGTCCAATTTTTTTACCAAAAATAATTGTAAAAGTTATTAAGAAACAATATTGAGCATCAAGAAAAAATTTGGCTAAAAAGCAACGAGGGCAATGTTTAAAAAGATCTCTAAAGCTCAATCTTTTTGATTCAACTTGTGCTACAGCTTTTATTTTTATGAAGAGAAGGGTTATGAAAGCAAGTAAGGCTAAAGTTGCAGAAGCGATAAAAGAATAATAGCTTTCAGAGCCGAAAACATTAACAGCTATTGGTCCAAAAGCAAAGCCTATAGAAATTGTGGTACTTAAAACTCCAAGTCCAATACCGCGTTGAATATTGGTTAGCAAAGCGTTTAACCAAGCTTGTCTGATGATTACAAAAGTAAACCAAGAGGAGCCTATGATAAAACAAAAACCTAACCACAGATAAAAATTCTGATAAAAATAAATTAGTAATAAAGCAGCGGCGTAAAGAGATGACGAGATAAAAAGTGTATACAAAATGCCAAGTTTTGCAGACAATCTGCTTAGAAAAAATGAAATAAAAATTCCAGCAAGAATATCGCAAGTGACGGCAATACCAACTCTTCCAGCATCAATTCCATTCTTGCTCAAAACAGAGGGAAGCGTGACGAAGTTGATTCCCATGGAAGTGGCGAATAAAAAAGTGCTTAAGAAAATTAAATTTATTTCTTTTGAAAAAGAAAGTTGCTGAATTATTTTTTTCACTATTTACGAAAGGTTTGTTGAAAAGAAACTGTCTGTGTTTAATTTGGGGTTATTGTTATTTTTTAGCAAGGGTTTGTGTTTTTTAAACCCAATGTGTGTTATCTGCCCCCTAACCCCTCCTTATCAAGGAGGGGGGAATTTAAAGCTTCCTCCTTGTCAAGGAGAGTGGCAATTCCGAGTTTGGTGTGTCATTATCCCTCCTTGATAAGGAGGGGTTAGGGGCGGTAGATAAAACAAGCTCTTACTTTATTTTGTAAAATTATTAAAAATGTCAAAAACCCCATTATTAGATCAAGTTAAAATTCCCTCCGATTTAAAAAAAATTCCTTGCGCAAAATTGCAAGAATTTGCTGATGAATTACGCTTTGAAACAATTGCTGCTGTGTCAAAAACTGGTGGTCATTTAGGTGCTGGACTTGGCGTGGTGGAAATAACGGTGGCTTTGCATTATGTTTTTGACACACCACATGATAAATTAATTTGGGATGTTGGGCATCAAGCCTATCCACATAAAATTTTAACTAGCAGAAGAGATCGTATTAGAACAATTCGTCAGCCTGAAGGTTTGGCAAGTTTTACTAGAAGAGCAGAAAGTGAATATGATCCATTTGGTGCAGGGCATAGCTCAACTTCAATTTCAGCGGCTCTTGGAATGCTGGTTGGAAAAAAATTTAAGCAAGAAAAATCTCATTGCATTGCTGTGATTGGCGATGGCTCAATGTCAGCAGGAATGGCTTACGAAGCTATGAATAATGCTGGAGGTCTTGATGATAAATTTTATCTGAATAATCGTTTAATTGTGATTTTAAATGACAATGATATGTCAATTGCACCTCCAACTGGCGCAATGTCACATTATCTTTCCAAACTTGCTGCTTCTAAATCTTATTTAAAAATTCGCGATCTTTACAAAAAAGCTTCGCGCAAATTGCCTGAACCAATTTCATATTTTCCGCGCAAGTTTGAAAAGGCAGCAAAAGAATGGTGGATGGGCGGAAATATTTTTGAAGAGATGGGTTTTTATTACATTGGACCAATTGATGGTCACAATTTAAATGTCTTAGTGCCAATTTTAAAAAATATTCGTGATGATAATTCAACTGATCCAATTTTAATTCATTGTGTTACACAGAAGGGTAGGGGCTATGTTGAGACCATGGAAAGTTCTGATAAACTTCACGCTGTGGCAAGGTTTGATCAGGAAACCGGGGTGCAAGAAAAAGCAAAATCTGCTTTTCCAAATTACAGCAAAATTTTTGGAACTCGTTTAACAAAATTGGCAAAAAAAGATGAAAAAATTTTAGCAATTACAGCGGCAATGGCTTCTGGTACTGGATTAGATGTTTTTTCTAAAGAGCATTCAGAAAGAATTTTTGATGTGGGAATTGCTGAGCAGCATGCTGTTACTTTTGCGGCAGGGCTTGCCTGTGAAGGCATGAAGCCTTATGTGGCGCTTTATTCAACTTTTTTACAAAGAGCTTACGATCAAGTGGTTCACGATGTGGCGGTGCAAAAATTGCCTGTGAGATTTGCTATTGATCGCGCTGGATTTGTGGGTGCTGATGGTCCAACTCATGCTGGTTCTTTTGATGTGGCATATTTAATTAACTTGCCAGATTTTGTTTTAATGGCGGCGTCTGATGGACAAGAACTGGTTAAAATGATTAATACTGCAAATTCAATTGATGATCGCCCTTCAGCTTTTAGATTTCCAAGGGGTGATGCAAGTTTTGAAATTGATTTTAATGATGATGAAGTTTTAGAAATTGGCAAAGCAAAAGTTGTTCAGAAAGGTGAAAGAGTTGCGCTAATTTCTTACGGAGCGATTCTTAGTAATGCACTTGCGGCAGCAAAAATTCTGCAAGAAGAAAATGGTTTGAAAGTTACAATCATTGATGCCAGATTCGCTAAGCCTTTCGATGAAAAATTATTTACTGAAATTGCCAAAACTCATGAGGCTGTTATTACTATTGAGGAAGGAGCGATTGGTGGCTTTGGTTGCGCTGTTTCTAAATTTTTACAAGATAAAGGTTTGCTTGATGATGGTAAATGTAAATTTAGGCAGTTGGTGATGGCTGATAAATTTGTAGAGCAAAATAAAGTTGATGTGATGCAAAGTGAAGCGGGGATTGGAATTTTGGATATTGTGGAGGTTGTAAATAAAGTTTTATTAACATCAAAAAATTACTAAAATGACTCAAGTAAATTTAAACGAAGAAGAGCCAATTCATGTAATGGCGGCAATATTTTGGAATTTAAAAGTTTTGTTTCAAGGGCTTTTACTGGGGCTTATTTACGGTATTTTTTTGTATTATTTTGGAATGATAAGCATTCTGGGTAATTGTGCCAAATGCGTTGACTTACTCACTTCCATCACAAATCCATCGATGTATTTCATGGACATACTTGTCAGAATATTTTTTGTTGAATATTTTGATGTAACTAAAGTTGCCTTCGCAACAAACAGTGATTCACTCATTAGAATTTCAATCAATGTAGTTTTGGTGTGGGTTATTTTTTACGCAGTTTTCACAAGGTTCAAGATTAATGTCAGAACTGTACATTTGATGGCATTAGCCATTTTATCGATGGTATTTTTAGCAATGTCATTATTTTCCATTGTGAGAATAACCCAAGGCAATAGCGATTTTACAACATATCTAATTGCTTTTGTAGTGGCTTGTGTAATTTTTGGATATTCGGCTTCAATAAGATTTAAACTAAAATCTGAGACTACTTACGAAGAGGTTTTATTGACAGCGGCTTCGGTTTTATTTGTAGCATTTTTGGCGGTAATTCCACTTATTAAACTAAGTTAATTTAAATAAAAAATGTCACGAATTGGAAGAAGATTTTTTAAATGAATTTTCTACGGACATTGTTGTCATTCCCGCGAAGGCGGGAATCCAGATTAGTCAGTACTAGATTTCCGCCTTCGCGGAAATGACAAGCTATTGGTTGTTAAAACTGATAATCTCTTTCAACCTTGCAAATTCTAACTTTGTAAGCTTCATACCATTTTTCTTTTCCCTGATTCTGCGCAAAAATATGTTGAGAATTTTCTTTCCATTTACGAATTGAATCCAAATCTTTCCAATAAGAAACCGTAATTCCTAAATTCTCATGAGCGCTTTCTTGCCCTAAATAACCTTCCTGTTTTTCAACTAATTCACTCATTTTTTGCGCCATTCTTTTGTAAGATTCTTCATCTGTTTTAGTGCGAAGTGAAGTGAAAATTACAGCGTAATATGGTGTTTGTAGAGTATTGGCAATTGTCATAAATTTTTTTAAAGAGTGAAAAAACTGAATTAATGCTTTTAAATAGTCAAAACTAAAAAATAAATTTTTGCAGAAGATGCTTGGGTGATGTTTTGCATTTGAAGGTGAAGAGAAATCAACAAAAATAGCTGATGAAGGAATTTATCTTAATCAAAATTATCGCCGTATAAATCTTTGGTTGAAAAGTTTTAGATAAGTTTGAATTTTGTGGGAAGATATTTGGGTAACCAAACCAAAAACTCTTATTAAATTTCTTAAGAGAGTTTTTGGTTTAAGTTTATTAATAGTTGTGGATATTTAATTTCTTCCACCGCCTTGAGCGTTTAACAAAGCCAATCTCTGCTTAACTGTCATTTCCGCACCCTTTAAATCATCCTCGACATTTCCAGCGGTTCTTACTGAAACGCTTGGTTTTTGTGAATCAAAAAGCTGTTTAGCTCTTTCATTAACATTAACATCCCTAACGGCATCTGAATCTACACCAGCTTTTTTTATCTCTGAAGCAGTTAAAAGACCTGCTTTTTTCTGTTCAATATTAACATCCTTAATGGCATTTTTATCTAAGCCATCTCCTTTCACTTCTGAATGAGATGGTTTAAATTTTCCTAAGCGTCCAATATCAGAATTTAGTGAGCTAGATTTAGGTGCCGCCATAGATTCGGATCTAGCAATACCAACTTCATTAGGTAAATATGAGTGATTTTTTGGTGAACTTTCTTTTTCACCAGATTCAGGTTCTAATACTTGACCAAATCTCGTTCCAGAACTTTCTTTATTCTTTCCATCAAATCTTTTTCTCAAATCCGCTACTTTATCTCTAGTTATTTTTGCTTCGCTTCTTAGTTCAGAACTTGCCGTTCTATCTTGTGTTGCCGAAGCATTGCCACCCAAATCTCTTTGTATGCTGTCTGCTAAAGATTGTTTTTGTAGTTGATCCTCAATTCTTTTTAAAGCAGCTTCTGCTTGGTGTTTATTTCCTGAACTTAGTGCGTCGTCTACCGCTTTTCCTGCTTCTTGAAGTTTTTCTTCTTGAGCAGATGATTTAAGAGTTCTATTTCTCTGTAAAGCTGCTTCCAATCTATTAGCAACTGACTCAGTAACCGCTGTTCCTTCAACATTAATATATTGCATAGTGGTATTTTTACCTTCCCCTAAAGCTGCTATTAAGCTTTCAGCTCCTCTATCAGTAATTCTAGTACGGCTTAGATCAACATCTTCTAAAGTAGCATTTCTAGCTAAATTAGTAGCTAATGATGTAGCAGCCTCATCTCCTATTTTAGTGCCAGCAAGATTTAATGTTTTAAGGCCAGTTTTGCTTGCTAAAGAAGTAAATATACTAGTTGCACCAGCATCTTTAACTAAACAATCGTTAAGGTACAATGTGTGAATTGTAGAATTTTCAGCTAGCAGATTAGCTAAATAGCCAGAGCTTGTTGCTCCAATTCCTGAATTTCCCTGTAAAAACAACATTTCGACACTTCTATTTTTAGATAAAGCGTTTACCAGTGGAGCTATTCCAGTTTTGTTAAGAGCACTATATCCAAGTCCAAGTGCTTTAAGAGATGTGTTTTCAGATATACCTTCAGAGATAGCTGCTACACCTGCATTTCCAAATTTATTTTGACCAATACCTAACACTTCTAACTTACAATCTATTTTTTTTAACAAACCAGATAAGACAGAGGCGCCTCTTGCGTCAATATCATTATCGGTTAGATAAAGTCTGGAAACTTTGCTATTAGGTTGTTCTAAGACTGATACTAAAGGAGTAATTCTAGCGGTATTTAAGCGAGTACCCTGTAAAAATACATTCTCAATTTTTGTATTAGCTCCTAGTGCAGTAAATAGCTCTTGATATTCTTTAGTTGGAATTGGAAGAGCTCCACCTCCTTGTGTGTATCCAAATCTAAGTGTATTACCCTCTACAATATAACTAATATCACCACTAGCATTTCTGTTTTCCGAGAGTGCATCCTTTATCTCTTTAAAGTTTGAGTTAAAATTAGTATCTGGACTAGCTTTCAAATGATGAGTATATTTGCCGTCTAAACCTGTTCCTTTGCTCATAAATCTCCATTAATTAAAAAGTTATAAATATATTATGATGATTTTATCATTTTTGGATGATGTGACTAATTATATCTTTTTTAAGAGATAAGTCAACAATTACATAAAGCTTGAAGAAAATTAATAATAAATCATTAAATTAAATTTTATTTAAAATGGTGCAAATGTGTTTCAAAAAGTTAAGCAGTCCGCTGGCAGATTTAATGCGTCCAAGAACTTTGGAAGATGTGATTGGGCAAGAGCATCTATTTGGTGAAAATGGTGCTTTGTCGACAATTATTAAAACAAAAAATGTTCCTTCAATGATTTTGTGGGGGCCTCCCGGAGTTGGTAAAACAACAATTGCTAAGGCTTTAGCTAAAGTTGCTGATGCGGAATTTGTGACAATGTCAGCAATTAATTCTGGTGCGGCGGAGATTAGAAAAGTGATTGAAGCAGCAAAGTCAGAAGCCTCCTTTGAAAAAGGAGGTGGCGCGCGAAGCGTGACGGAGGATTTCTTTTCCATAAACTCAAATTCAAATTCGTCTCAAGAAAATCACCCGTCATTGCCGCAAGCGGCAACGCCACCCTCTTTTTCAAAGAGGGCCAAAACCTCCTTTGAAAAAGGAGGTGGCATGCGAAGCATGACGGAGGATTTATCTCAAGATTCATCGCGGAGTAAAAAAACCATTTTAATGATTGACGAAATTCACCATTTCAACAAAACCCAGCAAGATTTATTTTTACCATTCATTGAAGATGGAACGATAATTCTAATCGGTACCACAACTGAAAATCCTTCGTTTCAACTCAACTCTGCACTACTTTCTCGTTGCAAAGTTCTTACTTTAAAAAGCCTTGATGAAGCTGCCTTAGAAAAAATTTTACAAAGCGTAGAAAAATCAGTAGAAAAAAAATTACCTCTTGATGAAGAGGCGCGTGAAAGTTTAGTTAATCTTTCTTGTGGCGATGCTAGATATTTATTGAATGCTTGCGAAGAGTTATTTGCAATTAGTGGTGACAATTTATTAAACAAAGAAGAACTGCAAAAAATCATCAGCAAACGCTCGGCCCATTTCGACAAAAAAGGCGATTTCCATTACGGTTTAATCAGTGCTTTTCACAAATCTTTACGCGGCTCTGATGTTGATGCAGCCCTTTATTATTTAGCCAGAATGTTAGAAGCTAAAGAAGATCCTTATTACATTATGCGCCGCTTAGCGCGCTTCGCTACTGAAGATGTTGGGCTTGCTGATCCAAATGCTTTATTGCAAGTAATGGCCGCCAAAGAAAATTACGATTTTTTAGGAAGCCCTGAAGGAGATTATGCAATAAGCCACGCCACAATTTACTGCGCCACTGCGCCAAAATCTAATGCCAGCTATCTTGCTCACAAAGCTGCAATTGACGCCGCTTCACGCACAACAAATTTAATGCCACCAAAAAATATTTTAAATGCGCCAACTAAAATGATGAAAGAGCAGGGCTTTAACGAAGGTTACATTTACGATCACGACACGCCAAATTGCTTCTCTGGACAAGAATTTTTCCCTGACGAGTTATTAAAAAAACAACGACCAAAATTCTTTGAGCCAAATGAAAGGGGCTTTGAGAGAGATTTGAAAAAGAGGTTAAGTTATTGGGAAGAGCTTAGGAATAAAATTAGGTTAAAAAATTAATTTTGGATTTTAGAGCGTAGTTGGTGTGCGTTCTTTTTCTCCTTCTTTTTTTTCTGCCAAATTTGCTGAAATAGTTGTTGCTGATCCAGATGGAACTTCTGGAAATTTAATATCATTAGTTGGAACTTCCGGAAATTCTGGAAGAGTTTCGCTATAAAGCTCCATTCCTGAAGCTTTTTTCTTAACTTCTGTAATAGCTTTTTTAACTTCTTCACCTTTTTTTTCTTTCACTTCTTCCGCGACATTATGAACAGGATCAGTTTTTATTTGCTGCAATCTTTGCTCTTGTGGTTCTTGTATTGCAACCGCAATTGCAACAGGAACCTGTTCTACTCTTTTAAGCATTCTTAGATTGTTGTAATCCGAAACTATTTTTGTTGAAATATAGTAATCCATATTCTGTTTTAGAAACTCAGCATTATCCTTATTTAACATACTTCCAAGACCGCCAGAAACAATGCTTTGACCATTAACACCAGCAGTTTCTATATGCCTCACAACATCTCTTAATTGATGAGTTCTTGATTTATCTCTGGTAACTGAAGAGCTTAAAATATCATTCACAGTCTTGTTTCTTCCATTTTGAGCGTAAAGTGTAAGAGGGTTTTGTGCTAATGAAACTCCATGATCAATGGGGTCATAAATACTGGCTCCTATTGAAGTTAAGGATTTACCATCTTTTCCGTTATTATTTAGAGCTGCGGTAAATAATGCGGCATGTAATGATGGTGCTGATGGTTCTGTAATATGAGCTTGATAGCTTTGTTCTTGCAACATTAACGGCGCTGATACTTCAGGACGATTATTTGCGTTAGCTAGAATTGGGGGCGCCATAGGAGGCTCTTCGGGACTATTATCTTCTTTGTGGTCTTCATCTCTATTTTCTTTTGGATCATATTTAACTTTTGGCATTACCTTATCTGATGCTTTTATAGCGTACTCCTCTTGATAATCGTGCATTATCCTGTCTTTTAGGGGGGAGTTTAATTCTTTCGATAAAAATAAATAATTATCTTTATCTAAAACTGCCCCAAGACCCTTACCGCCAGCAACAAAACTTCTACCATCATTGCCATTATCAATATATTCAATTAAAGCTTCTAGCTCTTTTCTGAATTTTGGACTTCTTATTTCTTCAAATCTTAAAATGTTATTAATTTCTAATACATTATTTTCAAGAGCTGCTACTACTAAAGAATGTCGTTTGATATTTGGTAATGATATTACTGAATTATCACTATCTAGCGAAGAAATTGTTGAATCATCATCTATACTTCTTTTTGAAGAAATTGTGCTATCATTACCTCTATCAGTTTTTTCTGAGTAAGTAGATATGCTTTGAATATCAATATTATTAGCGGCTTCTTGATAACCGTTTTTTAATTCCAATTCATAAAGCTCAACAGCTTTTGCTTTGTCTTTTTCAACAACAATTCCATGTTCATAACAATCAGCTAAAGAACTTTGCGCTGGAGCATAATTTTGACTTGCTGAGTTTTTATACAATTCAACAGCTTTTACTTCGTCTTTCTCAACTCCAAATCCAATCATATGAAGACCAGCCATCAAATTCTGTACATGAGGATCTTTACTTTTTTCATTAAAAAAATCTCTATTTTCTGTTATGAAATTTTCCAATAAACTTCTTTCAAGAGAACCGATTGATTCAAGAAAATCTTCTTTTGAATTTAAGCTATGAAAAAAGTTACCATTAGAGCTAATGGATGTGCAATCAAGTAACTCGGATGTAAGATATGCTGCACGCGTTTCCGAATTTAAATATTTATCTCTAGTAATACCTGCAATGTTGCGCATTAAAATTGATGTTTCTGCTATTTTGCCCCCAAAATGGTTGAAACAATTCTTCCTGACGATTATCGATCTGAGATGCCTTTATGACTTTTTTTCTGAATTTTACTAAAATTATTTGCCAGAAAATGAGGGACGAGCACTCGATTTCTGGTAAAAAAAGATAGTTAAAAAGTCTTGTAGAAGCAAGTGGAATATGGGGTTAGGAGGTATTTCAGGATGAACTAATACCAATTATCACAATTAATTATACATTTGAGCTTCATCTTTTTGGTCTAAAATTTAAAAAAAAAACCTTCTGTATATCCTGATACAGGCGTTTTTTCTTCTAAATTTTATCCTCAAAAATCTTTCGCTCAAATGTATAGTTAATTGTGATAATTGGTATAAATAAAAATTGATAAAAAAATTTCTTTACAACTAAAGGTTGAAAATAATAATAAATAAGAAAGTGAGTTTTTAATACTACTCATTTGGAGCCCAATTAGTAAAGCATGATTATTTTTTACAGATATTTGACATGAAAAAAATATTATTACTTCTGCTTTTAAGTAGCTGCAGAGCAAGTGAAGATTATTCTTTAAGAAGGGATTGTCTTTTTAATAATTATGGAAAATTTCCCAAATGTCAAAATTACAATTTTGTCGCTGTTGAAAAAAACGATAAAAAAAGTAACAAAGTTGAGAAAGAAAATTCAATGCGCAAAGCAAACTATAGTACATCAGGACAAGAGTTTTATTCACTGGAAGAAACAGATCAGTTAGAATTCTAATAAGAGAGCGCAACTCCCCACTTTTAACTCAAATGTTTTTCAACAGATTTTCTTTCCTCAGTTGTTAATGCTCTATTAAAAACAATAACTTCTTCAACATCAGCAGGTCATTACTTTCCAACCTTTTTTAAAGATATTAATGATTTAGAAACAACATCGCCACGACTTGATTTTGCAACCGATACTCCAATCATTGAACTGCTATCAACCAAATAAAAATTATCTTCATATCTAATTTTCTGTTTGACACCGTTTTCCAAAACAGCAAAAGAATAGGGCATTTGTATAGCATTTCCAATTTGTTTACCAGTTTCAGATTCCACAACATCATGTCCAACTGCACTAAATGTGCCATCTACATTATCGGTAATAAGCCAAGTTCTATTATCTCTTTTTCCATCATTATATAAAAAATTCTGCTTTAACACACCCTTATTTTCATCCCATTCACCACGCATTGTTCCTGTGTAACTTCCTATGATTTTATCATTACCATCTTTAATAATGGCAAAAGATTCAATTTCACCTCTGAAGAATTGCTTCAAATCAACTTTTGGAGCCATTTCTAAAAAAGAAATTTCTTTTTCTTTGTCTTGCGACTTAAGGAAGTCAAAATAAGAGCATGAAGAAAGTGACAAGATTAAAGTAATCGTGAATAATTTTTTCATAATTTTACTATAATTTAAAGTTTAAAGATCCTGAAACAAGTTCATGATTTCTTCTAGACTCTGTCGCCCTGAACAAAGCGAAGGATCTCGTTCAACCTCATGAGATGTTTCGCTTCGCGGGGCATGACAGATTAGCTAAAATCGTCATCCTGAACTTTTTTCAGGATCTCTTGCTAACAAATAATTTCGCTATTTAGCAGGCACAATCTCAATTTCAACTCTACGATTCTGCGATCTACCACTTTCATTATCATTAGAAGCGATTGGGTTTGAAGCTCCAAGACCATCTGTTCTAACTCTTCCAGCTTCAATTCCTTGACTAGTTAAATAATCTGCAACCGATTGAGCTCTATTTAAAGATAAAGTTTGGTTTTTATTTGCATCACCAATTGAATCTGAATAGCCATTAATTAAGATGGCAGTTTTTTTGTATTCTTTAAATACTTTAGCAACCGAATTTAAAACTTTATAAAAAGAGGAGTTAATATTAGAGCTGTTGGTAGCAAAAGTAATGTTACCGGGCATGATTAATTTAATTTTATCGCCAGTTCTTTTAATGCCAACTCCTGTGCCTTTTAATTCATTTCTTAATTTTGTTTCTTGATTGTCAAAATAATAACCTAAGCCAGCACCAGCAGCGCCACCAACTGCCGCACCAATTAAGGTTGATTTGGTATCTTTTCCAGCCAATTGCCCAACTAAAGCTCCAGCAAGAGCGCCACCACCGCCATATATAGCAGTGCTAGAGATTTTCTTTTCTCCAGTATATGGATCTGTTGTGCAAGAGCAGGCTAATAATGAAATAGCAGCTAAAGATATAATGATTTTGCGCATAGTCTTAATATAAGTTTTATTAATAATGTTGTTTGAGAGATTTTAAAAATTTTTAGCAATAAAGATTCTGTGGTCAAGTTTATTGTTTGGTATTAAAAAATAACCTACTAAACCTTTTTCACAAATTCCGATTTTAACCCCATCGCACCAATACCGAGAATTTTACAATCTATACCATGATCTCCACCAACTAAACGAATATTTTTAACCTTAGTTCCAACTTTTACCACCGCAGAAGAGCCTTTAACTTTTAAATCTTTAATAATGCTAACTGTATCACCATCGGCAAGAATTGTTCCGTAAGCATCTTTAATTAAATCATCTTCGCTTTCGTCTTTTTCTAAGATGGTTTCATTCTTTGACCATTCATGAGAGCATTCTGGGCAAATATACATATCTTGAGATTCATAAGTATATTCACATTGGCAATTAACGCATTTTGGCAATTCTGGCTTGCTCATGATTAGTTTGATTTAAGTTTGATAATTTTTTATGGTTATTTCCAATTTCTCCTTGTCATTCCCGCGAAGGCGGGAATCCAGAATGTATTAATAGAAAAACTGGATTCCCGCCTTCGCGGGAATGACAAGGAGAATAGTGAATGACAAGACTAGTAGTTTAACAACCAAGACTAGCAGTTTAACAACCAAGACTAGCAGTTTAACAACCAAGACTAGCAGTTTAACAACAACGATTAATTCTATTCCACTTATCTTTTTGCATATTCTTTAAAAATATCTTCTTACTCAAAACAACTTCACCATTATGATTTTTCTGATGATGTTTTAGATAATTTTCATAAGCAAAATTACCGTCAATATAATCTTTTATTGATTTAAGAAAATTATAAAAATTACTAAAAATTTTTTTCATTAAAAAATTAATTATTTATTAGAAGGCTGCCCTCTTTTTTAAAAAGAGTTTGGATCAAATGCCTTTAGGCATTTGAGACGGGTGATTTACCTAAAAAATAAGGCAAACTTCTTCTAATTCCTTCAAAAACAACAACCCACAAAATAACCGCAAAACTCAAAGCAATATAACCAACTAATTTTTGATTAAAAATTAGATTTTGCGCTACAGAAATCTGATCGCCAGTAACCATAAAATTATCAATTTTATCCTGCCAACTTTTAGCCATAGCAAAAAATCCAATTTTAACATCAGTTGAAAATACTTTTTGAAAAACGGCAGTGGTGGTAATGCAAAGCAAAAATAATAAAGGCAAAGCTGTTACTAAAAAATATTTTTTCTTACCACTTTTAATTATCAAAACCGTCGCTAACAACATGGCAATTCCCGCCAGCATTTGATTAGACATGCCAAAAAGCGGCCACAAAATATTCACTCCACCATTAGGATCTAAAACTCCCATATAAAGAAAATAACCCCAAGCTGACACAATTAATGCGCTAGAAAAAATTGTTGAAAAGTTTGAAGAGTTATTACCAAGAGGTTTATAAATATTTCCCAATAAATCTTGAAGCATGAATCTGGCAACGCGAGTTCCGGCATCCAAAGTTGTTAAAATAAAAATCGCTTCAAACATAATGGCAAAATGATACCACATTGCCATTAAATTACTGCCAAAAGCTGAAGAAAAAATATGAGCCATTCCAACCGCAAGGGAAGGGGCTCCACCAGTTCTTGAAAATAAAGTATTTTCGCCCATTTCTACTGCTAAATTATTCATGGTTTCCAAAGTAACGGGAAAACCCCAAGAGCTGACAGTTTGTACAGCAAGCTGCGCATCTCCACCACCAAGAGCAGCGGCAGGAGAATTAATGGCAAAATAAATTCCCGGTTCCAAAACACAGGCAGCAATAATTGCCATTATTGCAACCGAGCCTTCAAGCAACATACTTCCATAACCAATTAATCTAATATCTTTTTCGCTAGAAATTATTTTTGGCGTTGTTCCTGAAGCAACTAAAGCGTGAAATCCAGAAATTGCACCGCAAGCAATTGTAATGAATAAAAATGGAAAAATCTTGCCACTAAAAATTGGGCCGCTTCCACCAATAAACTGCGTTAAAGCTGGCATTTGAATTTCTGGTCTAAAAATCAAAATTGCAATTGTTAGAAGAAAAATTGTGCCAATTTTTAAAAAAGAAGAAAGGTAATCGCGAGGCGCCAGCAATAACCAAACTGGAAGTGCTGCCGCTAAAAATCCGTAAATAATAATTGAAATTGCTAAAAATTTTCCATCACGATCAAAAATTTGCGCTAAAGCAGGGTCGTAATGAACAATTTTTCCACCATAAACCGCCAATAAAAAAAGCGATAAACCAATTATACTGGCTTCGCAAACGGCGTTAGGTCTGATGTAGGAAAGATAAATTCCAATGAACATGGCAATTGGAATTGTCAAAGCCACCGTAAAAGTTCCCCAAGGGCTGTGCATCAAAGCTTTCACAACCACCAATCCCAAAACTGAAATTAAAATAATAATTATCGCTAAAGTTCCAAGCATTGCAGCGTAACCAGCAACAGCGCCAAGCTCATCTTTAATCATCTGCCCCAAACTCTTGCCATTTCTTCTCACGGAAGAAAATAAAATAATCATATCTTGCGCCGCGCCAGCTAAAACCGAACCAATTAAAATCCACAAAGTTCCGGGTAAATAGCCAAATTGCGCTGCTAAAGTTGGTCCAATTAAAGGACCAGGTCCAGCAATTGCGGCAAAATGATGTCCAAAAACAATCCATTTTTTAGTTGGCACAAAATCTTTACCATCATTCATTTTATAAGCGGGAGTGGGAATATTTTCGTCAATTCCCAAAATTTTAGTTGCAATAAAAGCGCTATAAAATCGATAGGCAATTAGTTGAATACAAATGCAGGCGGTTATAAACCATAAAGAAGATATTTTTTCACCACGAATTAAAGCAATTCCACCAAAAGCAGAAGCGCCAATCAGTCCAATAAAAATCCAGATTATTAAATTACGAAAATTTTTGTTCATTTTTGTTGTTTTTTCTTGTTATAAAAAGATCATATTGTTTACATCAGAGAATAGTTTAGAATTTAAACTTACTCTTTTGATGAGAAGATGTGTTATTAATGGAATTAGTTAAAAATCACCAGTCTGACTTATACGCAGTGACCCACCCTCTTTTTCAAAGAGGGTGGGTCAATCCCCTAAAAATATTTGGACGATTGAGACGGGTGATTTAACTTAAAATAAAAATACTTAATTATTATGGCAGAAAAAAATACTCTTTCGATTTTAGAAAGTATCAAGCAAAAAATGATTCAGTTTGATCAAAAAGATCCAAAAAAAACCTCGTCTTTTAGTGGTGATGAATTTGCTTATATTTCTACTGAGAAAAATAATCTTAACAAAACTACTGAAGAAAATGCCGCTCCAGCCCAAGAAAATCAAGCTTTAAATAAAGATTCTGAATTAGATAATAATGATCAAAAAAAATCCGCCGTTGATTTTGTGGATGAAGAAGAACATGAAGAAAACCCGTTCATTTCTAATCCTCTAACTCAAGATAATGATGATTTTTTATTTGAAGATGATGATGAAATAGTTGAAACGCAAAAAAAATCTTTTTTACAACACGATGTTCATGAAGCTGAATATAATAAGCTGGAAGTTGACAATAAAAAGAAAGAAGAAATATCTAAGCCAGAAGCTGAAGTCAAAAAAGAAGAAATTTTTTCAATTCCAAGTAAGGCTCCAATTGAAAATAAAGTTGAAAATCAATCTCTTCCAAAGGACGAAGATGACTTGGACTTAGACGATTTAGATCTTGATGAAGATGAAGACCCCAAGCCAGAAGTTAAAAAATATGATTCACAAAGTCATGATCTAGGTTTTGATGAAGATGAAGATTTTCTTACTTTAGAAGATGAAGATTTAGACATTGATGAACTTGAAGAGATTGGACCAGAACCAAAGATACAAGAAGCTGTAAATCATTTTGACGAAGATGAAGATTTGGACATTGATGAAGATGAAGAGATTAGACCAGAGCCAAAGAAACAAGAGGCTATAACTCATTTTGATAAAGATGATTTCTTTGATATAAAAAAATCTGAAGATAAAGATTTTCTTAGCGATATTGATTTAGATTCTGAAGATGAAATTATAGAAGAAAAAAAGCCAGAACCAATGAAGTCAGTAGTTAATCAGATGCCTATTATTTCCAATGTTGTAAATATTTCTCCAATTCCTACTAAAAAAGATCAAGCCGATCAGTCTCTGATAAGTGAAGAAACTTTACAACAAACCACCAGCTCAATCAGAAAATTAATTGATGCTAATAATGTTTTACATGGCATGAAAAGTTTTTCTAATCCAAATAGTTCTGCATTTAGTGAATTAGCAGTACAATTAATGGAACCAAAATTAGAAAAATGGCTTAACGATCATTTGGCAAATTTAGTTGAAGAAATTGTACGCGAAGAAATTAAAAAAATTATTCCCAGAGATTAGACAATAAAACCATCTATGTCTCTTTAAAAATCTCTTTAGCAATCAGCTCTACTACAAAAAATTTGCAATGAATTTAAGAATCTCGACATATCCTACTTCACAACAAAATAAAGCAATTCAAGATGCGATAGCTCTTCATAAATCAGGTCAATTAAATTTAGCAGAAATTCAATATAAAGAATTATTAAATTTCTTACCTAACCACACATTACTGTTGAATAATCTAGGTATAATAGTATCTCAAAAAGGTAATTTAGAGGATGGTATAAAAATCATTAGTGAATCATTAGCCATTGACCCTAACCAAGCTCATATGCTTAATAATTTGGGAAATATATTAAGAAGACTTAAAAGATTTGATGAGGCGTTGTTAAATTATAATTTCGCCCTTGAAATTAATCCTGATTACGAAGATGCCTATTTTAATCGCGGAAATTTGTTTAAAGATCTTAAAAAATTTGATGAAGCGTTAACAAATTATACTCAGGCTATTGAGCTAAATTCTGAGTATGTGGATGCTTATTTTAATCGCGGCAATACATTTAGAGATCTTAAGTTATTTAATGAAGCCTTAGCCAGCTATGATCGCGCTATTGAACTTAGGCCCAATCATGTAGATGCTTATTTCAATCGCGGAAATATATTTTCAGATTTTGAGAAATTTGATGAAGCCTTAATAAATTATGATCATGCTATTTCACTCAAACCTGACTATGCAGATCTACATTATAGTCGTGGAAATAGCCTACAAAAGCTTAGAAGATTTGAAGAGGCATTAGCAAGTTATGATCTCGCTATTAGTTTTAAACCAGATCACGCTCAAGCATATTTTAATCGTGGAAATTTACTTGGAGATCTTAAGCGATTCAATGAAGCCTTGGCAAGTTATGACCAAGCCATTAAACTTAAGCCAGATATAGATTTTATTTTATGCTCCTGCTTATACATGAAAATGTATATATGTATTTGGAAAAATTTTGAGCACCTTATTTCTGAAATAACCAGAGGAATTGAAGATAATAAAAAATCTTCAATTCCATTTGCAATGCTTGCTTTTATTGATAGTCCAGAAGTTCATAAAAAAACTTCCGAAATCTATGCAAAGGAAAAATATCCGCCCAATAACATACTGTCAAAAATTAGTCCATATTTAGAACATAAAAAAATTCGTATAGGATATTTCTCTTCAGACTTCAAAAATCATCCAGTTTCATTCTTAACTGCAGAACTTTATGAGACGCACGATAGAGAGAAGTTTGAAATTCACGCATTTTCTTTTGCGAATATAAAAGATGAGATGACTAATCGCATTGAAGCTGGAGTCGATTATTTTCACGATGTAAAAATGATGTCAGATCAAGATATTGCACTACTCTCAAGAAAGCTCGAAATAGATATTGCTGTAGACTTGGTAGGATATACAGAAAATAATAGAACAGGAATATTCGCTATGCGAGCGGCGCCAATACAATTAAGCTATATTGGCTATCTTGGCACAATGGGGGCTAGTTATTTTGATTATTTAATAGCTGACAAAACAATAATCCCTTCAGAAAGCCAAAAATTTTATTTAGAAAAAATTATCTATTTACCAAGTTATCAAGTAAATGATTCTAAAAAGACTCTTCCAACTCACTTAGTAACTAGACAAGAATTTGAACTTCCAGAGGCGGGATTTGTGTTTTGCTGCTTCAACAATAGCTATAAAATAACGCCATATATTTTTGACAGCTGGGCGCGAATACTTAAGAGAGTTGATGGCAGTGTCTTATTTATATATGCAGAAAATCAATTAGCAGAAGTTAATTTAAAAAAAGAAATTGTCCTCAGAGGAATCAGCGAGCATAGGTTAATTTTTGGAAAACGCTTATCTGTACAAGAATATTTGGCAAGATATCGTTCTGCTGATCTTTTTTTAGATACTATTCCTTATAATGCAGGAACTGCTGCTA
>Ga0214921_10002341_pt1 | contig 31039 bp, 23 predicted proteins | sample LL1505_MetaG_FD_177992 | JGI IMG/M metagenome (GOLD analysis project Ga0214921, IMG submission 177992) | Freshwater microbial communities from Lake Lanier, Atlanta, Georgia, United States - LL-1505 | ecosystem: Environmental > Aquatic > Freshwater > Lake | place: USA: Georgia | collected... | reverse complement strand
GAGCCACGGATTGGACGCCAGTCACCCGAAGGTGCCGACGCGCGAAGGGCACGAATCTGCTCAGGCTGGACTCCGGGGCGAAGTGCTCCAGCAACCCAGATTCCATAGCGGTCCTCGCCAGCGTGGACATCGGCAACGGCACTCGCCGTGTCATCGTAGTGCTTGATGGCTTCGGCTGCTGATGCGGTAAGGTCGGCGTGTCCACCAGCGAGAGTGAGCTGACCAACAGGAACATCTGTTCCTCCGTCGGTGCGGATAACTCCGGTGTGGAAGAATCCATAGTCACTACGACTACGAGGTGGCTTAGTACCAAAGGGAAGACCAATGTGGTCGGTATCCCATGACGCAATGTGTCCGTATACATGACCGTCGTCAGAAACAGTAAGTGGGGTCGCCTTTTCGAGGCGAGGGTTTTCGAACCACATCTTGGGTGGTACGACGGGGATCTGCTGAGCAACCATGCCGCATGCCACTAATGACGCGGCATCCATGGGGTCAGCATCGTCGGCGTATACGCCATCGGTCAACACAGTTTCCTCCTGAGTGTAGGCTTCTTGCCCTTCATCGGCAAGAGCAATTTGGCACTCCTGAAAAGCGGGCTTTGATACTATTGTAACCGCCATTACACGAGCCTTATTTACAACAATTTTGTCTTTTTTGATTTTGTCTGTTTTCTTGGCCATATCCGAGACGTCTTTGTCTGAATCCTTGCGATTATCGTCCGCCTCAAAGCGATCCATATCGGCAGAAACACCGCGCAGGAATCCGTTCCGAACGAGGCGTTCTGCCTCGCGTCCGTAGGGGCCGTCATCGAAAGTGCCGTAGCAGTTTCCAATTCCTTTTTCGGTACGCTCCATTTGGTCAATTCGTCCGACAACTACCGAACCATCGTGACCAGAGCCAGTCTTGATCTGCCACAAAAGCGGGAGGGGGAGTTGACGAATCTCAATGGCGTCCTTGCGGAACATGCGACCATCGCCAGACTCAACCTCCTCAGGGATAACAAGAGGAATAATAAACTTAGACCCGTTCATGCGAATTTCACTGTCGTCGTGCATTATTCTGCTCCTTCTTCCGCGTAAGCGCTAAATACCTTGACTTTGACGTAGTCATTACCATTAAGGTAGTTGCCGACACATCGGTGGTGGCCGTCGATAAGTTTGTAGCCTTCGTCGTCTTTCCAGACCTTGACAGGCTTGTCCGAAGTGTAGTTACGCCCGACTCTACGCATGTTGACACTCTTCTGGGTAGGGATGAGATCCATAAACAAGATTTCTTCAATCTGATCTGAGTCACCATCTTCGACCATAACGCGAATAGATTCTGGCACCTCTACACGATCAAGGTTGAAATAGTTAGCGGTGCTGGAGTTGTAGTCGTCACCGACGGTTTGAATCTGCCCACCAGCACGGAGAGCCGAGATACGCTGTACAAGCTCGTCGCGCTCAGCGCGGAGGACGGCAGCCGTAAGAACCTGCTCCTCGGATACGAGATAGGTAGCGTCGTCAATAATTCCGGTCTCGCGATTACGCTTGTCACCAGGCCAGTAGCCGTTCATCTCTTTGTGGCGAAGAGCACAGTATCCCTTGGCGCGAGGTCCCATGTATTTGCGAAGGTTGCGAACACAGCGGGTCCAGTCGCCAGGCGTGGTCCAGCGGATCTTGAGCCCACCGCGACCAATGGTCCAGTAGCGACGAAGTTCTTCGGCATTTCCACGGTTGCGGTCAAGACCGCCCGCTGCCGTAACAGGGATACTGGGTCCGAGCAAGACAGCAAGGGCAACAGACGCGGCCATAGGCTTTGGCTCTTCGTCTTTCTTAACGCCGTGACTCTCGTCAACCTGCTTGAGCACATCATTGAGTGTCTCATTGTCAAGAGGGACAACGGGAGGAGGTGTAGTCGAGTTGAGTTCAGCAAGGCTCTGTGGGTCACGGTTCCACTTGCCATCTTTGCGAGTGTAAACCATGGGCTGGCTAGACTGTGAGCTAGCGGGGATGAGGCTGATCAGTTTCAGGACAGCGCGTGGGTCGTTGGCATCAACGATAGCCATATACATAGGCTGAACGTCGGTTGTCTTGGGAGTGAGTTCTTGCTCAGGTTCCTTGTTGACGGCAGCAGCAGTAATCGGGTTGTACCAAATGCTGTTCTTGACACCTAAACCGCTAGTCCTTTTAAGCCAATTCTTGAGAAGGGGGTGGTAGTCAGGAGTTGTCTCCATCTCCTTACCAGTCTTGCGCTCAAGCTTCTCGCCGTAGGCTCCCTTTCCTCGGTAGCCCTTATCTTGGACATCAATTTGAGGAGTGGCGGTAGGCACATAGTTGTCACGCTGAGACTGGACCCATGCAGGCCAGTCGCGGAGGATCTGCTGAAGGTCTTGGCTTGTCAGACGGGGAAGTGTTCCAGGAAGAACTGCGTCAGGGTTGATCCCTGAATCGCGGGGCTCTCCAAGGATTCCGCTAGTGTCCAGTGGGGGTGAGCTGGAGGGGGCAGCCAATGGTGCGCTTTCAGTCGCAGTCGCCATAGGAGCTGCTTCAGCGTCGGGAAGCATAGTCTTGGCGGGAGCAACACTCTTACCAGGGACATTGACCTCGGTACCGTTATCCATCTGGACAGTGACGGCTCCCCGAGACGGATCAATTGCCGTGATGTTACCCTGACGCGATGAGTCGCCGTCAATGGTTACGCGAGTCCCAGTCTTGGCAAACTTTCCAGTAGCGTCGCGGACCTGCTTTGAGGCCTTCTGTGATCGCTCTTCAGGAGTGTATACGCCATCTTGGTTAGTGGCTGGCTCTCCAGCAGCGGTGAGGCTATCAATGAATGACCAGTCAATTTCATAGACTGCATTAGCAGCCAGCGTTGCCTCTTCAAGGTCAAGGTCTTCGAGACCGACAAACTGATGGGGACGATACGTCAGCGACGCAGCAATAGCAATAGCAGATTCTGGATCGACATCAAAGTGGCTAACCTCGGGGTAGTGCTCTGCCTCTGAGTCCATAATTTTGTCAATGTCGTAGACGTTGGTGTGTGGGTTCCCAAGATCGTCCCACTGTCCGTCGTCCCACATGTAGGTTCGACCATCGAGATCTACTTTGTAAAGTCGATCGATGCCTGATCCATCGTGGTGAAGTCGAACAATAAAGTGTGGAATAATTTCTTCAACTTCGGTCTTGGCAAGCATGAAGTCGGAAAGCTCAGTAGTTGGGTGGATGTAGATGGGTTCGTACATCGGAGTTGCATAGCCATCGGCACGAATGGCAGCCTTGTTCTCGCGCTCTACAATGGCTCGGGCCCAGCGCCATGCGGCGTCCCCACCCCATAGCGCCCATGCGATGCGACCATTAGAGGGGAAGTTATCTTCGCCCGGAGCCCATCCCTTGCCCTTTTTATCTACCTCGTGACGGGGGAAATACTTAGCGATGTGGCGTACTTTTTCAATACCAATCTGTCCACCCTTGGAAAGAGTGCGGGCAGTGTTGACGCCGACAGGCGTACCACCGCGCTTCTCTTCTTTGCGCCATTCGAGGGCTTTTTTAGCTTCTTCTTGTGCGGTCTTGGGGATAGTGTAGAGCCGAGATTTGCCCGCAGCGGTTATAGAAACATCAAGGGTTGTAAGCGCCGAGTGAGCTAATTCAGTAGCGGGTCCGGCATAGTATGGGTCCTCCCAGCCAGATTGGGACAGCTTTACAATCTCAAATGTTCCTGAGGCAACGACGACATTTAAAGATGAGTCAATGACGACTCCCTTGGGTCCGTTGCTATACAGAAGTAAATCTCTGTACTGCCCGACTAGCTCTGTCAAAATAATCCCTTGCTGTTTGGGTACAGTCTTATTACTTTATTTTACCGCTGATTTGTCGTCGCCACTAAACTTCTTCGAGGCACTAGACAATTCCATCTTGAGTGGGGAGAGTGGGAAGTTAGGGTCACTGATCTCCCGCGTCTCAAGGTCAAGAATCAAGCGTTGATCTTCTTCTGGAAGCTCCTCCAAAGTCTGATATTGATCTTTCTGAGCTCGACCCTTGATCTCCATGAACTTGATATTCAACTCAGGAAAAAAGATACGGATAGCCGTCCCCGTCCATGCAATGTGCTTTGCTACTTCAGGTCCCATTATCTACTCCTATGCTAACTCGTCTGGGGTGAACCCCATCAATTCTAGTGCCTGCATGATCTCTTCGATTGAGGCGTTGTAGCGGTTAGCCACACCACCAGCAGAGTACTCAAGCGGTACGGACATACGACCCTCAGACATGGCTTTCCGGTACTGAGCAAGAAGCGCATATCGGTCAAAGATCTCGGCCATAGTATCGGGCGAGAGCTGGCTCTGGCCTGTGGTCGGGGCTTGACGAGATCCTGCGCCCGTACCTTTATCCTTACTAGGAACTACATCAAACAAGTCATCAAACTCGTCAAACTCATCTGTGGTAGGAGCGCTCGGAGTTTCTTCAATAGTAGGTTCTTTGACTTTTTGTGGCTCAGGGGTTGGCTTTGGCTGAGCTGATCGACGTGGTCGACGAGCTCTGGGAGGAGTTGGAGCCGAGGCCGGTGCTTCGTCACCGCTAAGGAATTTATTGAGGTTGTCAGCATTCTTGTTGCCAGAGTCCGCGCCCAATGACATGTCAAAGACATCAGCCATCTCCATCCGAGCAGTGTCCACTGCATTTCCAAGAGCTTTTTTATTTTTAGTCAGATCTTGTAAGATTAAAGCCTCGTAAATACCTCGAAGTGTTGGCTTATTCCGTCGAGCCATAGAGGTAGTTGCAAGATTGGCAAAATTAGGATCATCTGGCTTAGGCGGCCATTCACCATCCGAAGCCAAATATCGAGCAGCATCAAGCAAATCGCTTCGTGATGCCAGAGACATAAGTCGGAATCCTGGCTCTGACGCAGAAGGCTTCCAGCTGGGCGAATCATCAAAGGTAACACCTTCAAGTCCCTGAAAAGATGGATAAGCACGATAGAAGAGAGACGTAGATTCACTAGCCCTATCAGTGGAAGCAACAGCACCACCAGAGCTTGGGAGAGATGTATTGAGATCAGCGGGGATCCCCTGCTCCAATGCAGTATTTGAGATTGTTCCACGGCGTGTTCGACGAGTTGATGTCGTAGGTACAGGAGTATCTGTAGGCGGATTGGTAGTATTATTGGCAGCATTGTCGACAGCTGCTATTTTATTTTCCAAGAAGAAGTTACCATTGAGTGGCTTGGACTTGGGGTTAAAAATATCCATTTCATCAATCTCTTTGGTAGAGAGGCCGCGCTTCTCAAGCATGCCCCGAACTTCAGTAGCCAGCTTCATGAATTCAACCATGTTTCCAACATCAATAGATGACTTTGCCCGGGTGATAGCCACATAAAGTAGGTTAGACTCTGCCATGATTTCTTCATCAGACATCTTGAGGTAGTCATCTGATGTGAGGTTTTTGATTGTAGGTCCAAGTATGACGTTTGCCCACTCAAGTCCCTTAGCGCTATGTGCAGTAGTAAGAGTCACATCGGCACCCATCAGAGAAGCTAGCGAGTCCCCAGCTGGGCTACCATTTACCAGCATATCAAGGCGCTTAGCAACATTGTCTGGGCCGTTGGTAAGTGTGTAGAATTCGCCACCATGACGTAGAACTTCACGCTGAGCATACTTCTTAGTAAAGAATACGCCATCGGAAAGCTTGACAGAGTCTTCCTGAATTACATCAAGTTGCTTGGGCCTACCAATTCGTCGTCCGTTCTCTCCAAGTTGTGTGAATGTCCCATCACCATTAGAGACATACTCAATAAGAACATTTCCATTAGTCTCATCGGGAACCGATGGGGTATTAGTGATGACTAGAACATTATCCTTATCAAGGAAGTTCATCTTAGAGAGTTCATCGATTGGCTTGGGGGGCTTGGGATTTGAACCCCAACTAAATTGACCAGGAATGGTATCTTCGGAATACTGTGTGTTTCGGTAAACGGGAACAAACCCAAGAGTTTTCAGCACGTTAGTTAGAATTGGGTCAGTATCGACTTCACCATATGATCGATACTTATTTGATAGAGTCGAGTCAGCAATGGTTACCGTAACGGCACCAGTCACAGAATTTCTATCAAACAAAAGTTCAATCTCTGCGGGAGCATAGACAGCCTCAGTTTGAGGCTCACCATCCTCGAAAACTTGATTGCCGTCTTTATCCAACTTTGGTTTGCGGATAGCTTGACCATTTTCATCCCTAGCAACCGCTTTTTGTTGCGTATAGAACTTACGCGAAATGGGCTTACCATCTGCTGCATCAAATTCTTCTGTTGTTGGTACTGAGAAATCACTAGACAAGAGACTGTCTTTATCAATAGGACGAACGCGCTGTTGGGGCTTAGCCGTCCGCGCCACGAGTTCGCGTATGGTGGACGGGCTGGCGCGAAGAATGCGGAAGCTACTTAAGTTGTCAGGAGAGTTTCCATCCGTATTAAACGATACTTTTTTAAGCTCATCCTTCACTTCGCTACTGACTTTGGGGTCGCGGAGCATGTCTCGGCGAGACATCTCCATGCGGTGTAGTAGTGCCTTGGTAGTGACATCAGCAGAGTCATAGATTTCAAATACAGGCTGTCCTTCGCGATACTTTTCTACGCGATACCGCGCAACACCCGGAATGAAATCACCTGAGAAGGATTCTGGGTCTGCGTCGAACTCATTTTTATTCTTGGGGAGGCTGAGCCTCGGAGCAGTGAACTTCTTGACATACCACTCTTGCTGGTTGAGGATGTGGTGCGGAACTTCCAACACAGTCTGAGAGATTTCTCGAAGCATGTCTTCACGGGCCTGCTTGGCAGTACGAGCTCCGTCTCCAGAAAGAAGACCGTTTCTCTCAGCAATACCGAGGAATGTTACAAGTTTCTGGTCAAGAGTGTGTCTCTTACTCTGCTTACCAGCTGAATACTGAGACCAGATGGACTTTCCTTCGGCAGTGTCCTCAAACAACCCTAGTCCAGGATAGTCCTGGAACAGACCCATACGTCCTGCTCGGAACGCCCGTCTACGAGACGGATCATCTGGTGCCTTAGATATGTGGCTTAGTGCTTGAATTGTGTCGATCAGGTTAGCTCGTAGAGTTTCTGGGAGAGCAACTCGCTTACCCTTTGCAAGAAGTGGAGAGAGGTATTCGAGCAGCGCCGGATTGGTGCGCTCAATGATGGCTTGAGCATCTTCAATTGGCATAGCCCCGTCAACAAGTGCCTTACGCACTCGTTCAGGGAGCTTAGCCTTTTCGTCGTCAGAAAGTCCAGAAGCATAAATTTTTGCTTTACGAGTGGGCTTGCCACTGTCGGTGCGGATCTCCTCACCCATCAACCAAAGAACAATGTTTCCAAGGTCAACAATGGCTTGTCCGGCGCGGTAGGTGCGGCTCAGAGGGTACGTTGCTTCTGTGAGGCTCTCTTTGTCGACTTCCTCAGTTCCATCTTTGTTCTTCTTCTTCTTGAACAACTTAAACATCTGGTTGATCGCACCACGGAAGTTGTAGATGGCCTGACGTCCGTCACCCACCACAACAATCTGCACACTTTCACCCTTTGCGTTGGGACGTGAGATTTGCTTGAGAATGTCAATCTGGCAGGGGTTGAGGTCCTGAGTCTCGTCAATGAAGAATACATCGACAGGCTCTCCGCCAGGAACTTGACTGTGGACATCAATGTTCCCAGAAAGTTGCCACATCTTGGTAAGCATGCTGGAGGTGACTGGAATAATCTTGAATGGTTTTCTATTCCGATCCAGAGTCACGCCTTCTTGTACGATGACGGGCTGGGACAAGTTATCGTCCCAAATCTTTTGAGCAATCTCTGTAAGACGTTCAGCCATTCCAGGGTTGTCTTTGAGGGCACGCTTAAATCCAGCAGACGCTCTCGAGAACAGGGTCTCTGGATCCATCTTGGCTTTATCGCTTGCGGCAAAACCATTGCTGATTGACTTCATGATTTCATTGAAGACCTGGACGCTAGTAAGCTTCCCACCAGTGCCGTCTGACATTTCGGGAACACCAAACTCTGCTGCAGCCTGCGACGAGGTGTAGTAGGACTCAGGAACAATTTTTGTTCCCCCCATACCAGAGTTACGTGTTTTAAGGTCAAGTTTCTGGTTCAGACTAAACTGACCATTCTCTTCTTGAACCATGAGGTCAGCTCCGTGGAACCCAAGGCTGTCCAGAGTTCGAGCTTGTGCGTTTCGCCCCAGACGCGCCAGACCTTCGTTGGCAATCTTCTTGTTGAAGGAAGCCATAAGTACACGTCGGTCCGGGAACAACTTAGTAAGCATCTCAAGCGTAGTGGTCTTTCCCGAGCCAGCGCGAGCTTGGATAAGAACACTCTCACCGCGGCCATAGGCATTGATGATTGCCAACTGCTCAGGGCTGGGGGGGAACCCGATGATGACTTCTACTTCCTCGGCTTTGTTGTATTGCTTTACTTCAAAGTTACCAACTTTTCGACGCTTACCTGCAATTACCCGGACAGGGCGTGCCATACCAGCGCCTTCACCAGAATCAGACTCGGCTGCATCAAGAAGTGATGGCTTCTTTTTAGTTGGATCATTGATAGAGATCATTCCAGAGTCAATCTCGTCGACCAAAGACGACATCTGTGACTTAGATACTGGCTTGGAAAGTCGCTTTCCAGTCTTCTCAGAGACGGGGTACCAAAGGCCGTCTTCGCCCTTTTCGAACTGCTTAAGTGAGGCTGTCTTTGGCTTCGAACCGTCTTCAGGGTCTATAACTACATCACGGGAGATCCGTGTTCCAGTGGGGGCCTTGTCTAGTGCTTCCGCAGACTTGACTCGATTACGCTTGATGTTTCGGTTGCGTGTTGTAGGAGTGCTAGTAGCAGAAGTCACTGACTCTGAACCAATACCTGCGAGTGGAATGTTTTGATTTCGTCCTGGCAAGAACTCAGCGTTGTTCTCTAGATCGTAACCGCCTGCAAGGTCGTCAGCTGAGAAGTAGCTTTCGGTAAACACCTCATCGTTACTGCCAACCAAATACCAAAAACCATCAGAACCCTTGGCAAAAGTAATTTCATTCCCATTTTCCTCAATGGAGATTTGAGTTCCGGGACCTGACTCATTGAGGTCGTCAACCGACATGACCTTAAGTTCTTCTTCTTCGACAACTTGGTCAGCCTCTTCTTTGGTTAGCTTTCCACGGTCAGCACGCTTACGAGCGGCCACAAGCATCTCAGTGATGGTGCGGTTTGCATCATCCTGGGCTTGACGCGCATCTTCGATGTCTTGCTTCATCTGGGCAAGAGTGGATCGCTCCTCATCGGTTAGGTAGTCGCCATCTGGACTAATACCATCGACAAAGTCATCGCGCTTTTTGATAGCGTCCTGCAAGCGAGTCTGGTTCTCTTGGAACTTCTTGAGAGCTTCTTTGCGAAGTCGGTCAAACTCTTCGACGGGGATTCGAAGGTAATCAATAGGTTCACCGTCAGTTGTAGTTGCGCCACCATCTCCGGGTGACTGGCGACCAGTCTCAGACTGTGGTGTCGCAGAGTCTCCGCCATCTTCTACCCGAGACACGCGCTGTGGGATGAGGTCTGAGCCGGGTCCAGGTGTTCCATCTGGGAGTGCTACTCCATCACCAGGAGTTCCATCCGGTCCTTGCTCACCGCTACTAAACCCATGGATAGGGATGAGTCCGCCATAAAATTCAATGTGCTTGATGTAGTCAATAATTTCATCTTCGCCGTACATCTTACGGATTTGGATAGAGCGACGTGCTGCCCAACGGTCCCAGAGAGCACGCTCATCGGAGTCAAGCCGGGCAAGGTATTTGTATGAGTCAGTGACAAACTCCGAGCGTTCTTGCTCAGCACGCTGGAAGTTGGCAAAGGCTGCAGCTTTTTCCGAGGGGGAAGCATTGGGATTATTTTGAGCCTCCCGAGAATCAAACCATGCTTTACGAACTCGGTCATCAAGGTAGTCAATGTTTGAGATGATGTCGTCAACCTTGAGAGGCATGAAGTTAACCTCTTTGAAAGACTTCCACGCATTCATAACCGCGCGTGGGTCTGAACCTACAGGACCGTCTGCGTAATTGTCAGCGGTTGGGGAGTAGGGATTCCCCTTGTCATCAAGATAGTCTCCGCTATCCATTTCAGCATTGATTCGATCATCGATATCCTTGATGGATTTGCCAAGCTTTGCTTCTTCAAGTTTGATCTGGTTCTCAAGAATGGTGATACGGCCACGCCAGAAGTTGAAGTCACGCAGCAACTCGGTGCGGCTCATAATGCCCATTTGGTCAGCGTTCTCAATCATCTTACGCACACGGTTATATTCACGGTGTGCGTCCTCGAGGCGACGCTGAACGTCAATCAGCTTACGGACACGCTTGTCTTGGAAAATGGGTGCAGTGAAGTCAGTCTGAGAGTTGATGGGAAGTTCTTCTTCGACCAGCGAGGGGTCGTCAGCCCACCAGTTCTCTTCTTTATCTTCAAATGTGGGCTTCTTGCCTCCACCAGGAGGTCGTTTTCCGCCGCCACCTCCGCCAGGCTTCCTTCCACCACCGTCAGAGCCTCCAGGAGTCGCCCCTTCTTCAGTTCCAGTGCCTTGGTTACCATTGTCAGATTCAGTAGTGGTGTCTTCACCGCGAATGGTGAAGTCATCCCCCCGAAGAACCTTAGCAAGAATAGCTCGCTTCTGCTTTAGAGGGTCAGTCTGAGCCTTCTTCTGCGCTACACTTCCGCGGCCATTACTGATTTCATCAATCTTCTCACCAAGTTTGTCGTACTTATCCCGAAGCACGGCGCGGTCACTGTCAGACAGATTCTGTCCTAGTTCGGTGAGAGCATCAAAAACGGAAATCATGTACTCATCAAAGTTTTCTTCAGTGATGGTACGAGTTTCACCCGTCAGAGGGTCAACTACCTGAGCATCGCCAACTTCTGTAATGTCTGTCTGGACTCGCTCAAATTCATCAATCGCACCATGCAAGGAATCAAATCTCTGCTCAGCTGTCTGTCCAGAGGTATTTTCATCTCCTGCAGTAGCATCACTAGAAGCTGGTTCCTCGGTGCTTGATCCCTCTTCCTCGTCTAGGTCAAAGCCGTCAGGAAGTTCTGACTGCTTAACAAAGGCAGCACCAACATTATCAATTTGATCTTGAACGGCCTGAGCGCGAAGCTTGAGGATATCGTCAATTTCAGTCGCGGTATAGGCTAATCCAGATGGCTTGCCGTCTTTTCCGACGCGAAGCCACTTACCGCCCTGCCCCTCAGTGGCTTGATAGAACTCCATCAAAGTTTCACCGTCAGGATCATCAGTGTCCTTGATAAGCAGGTGAGTGCCCTTAGGCTGGTTCGACAGGTCGATACCTGATATCTCTGTATACCCGTCGGATGTTGTTCGGGGTCCTGAAGGAGTCTCAGTCTCAGTCTCAGTCTCAGTCTCAGTCTCAGTACTTACTTCTTCTGCAGTAAATCTATCTCCGAGAGAATTAGTCAGGTCTCGGATAGCATCTGCAACGGCATCGCGGTCAGGCCCATCCCCAAGAATTTCATCAATCTCAGAGAACATTTGCTCAATCTGAGAAAGGTCATCTTCATTGAGCTGATCTTCCCCACCAAGTTCGGTGACATAATCATTAATCTCATCTACTAAGCTAAGTACCTCTGCAGCCTTTTCCTCCCCGAGGAAGTGAATAATCTTATCCCGGAGCAGTTCCGTCTCGAGTTCCGAGTCGTCACTATCGACATCATCGGTCGTCGTAGTCTCAGTGGATGCGGCTTCAAGCTTGTTGATAGCAGCAAAAATAATGTCTGCTTGGTGCTGAGCACGCGATTTTTTCTCTGCATCATCATCAAAATTTCCACTGTCGATGGCTTTTTGAAGCTTGTAAAGATTATCCTTAAGTTGCTCTACATTTCCTCCGACTTTGGCAATCATCTTGTCGACTTCAGCCTCTGTCACCTTGGGGGTAGGCGTCGTATCAGATGTAGTGGATCCAGCACCAGTTCCTAAATCCTGAGATACAGAATCACGCAGGCTTTGAACTAGTCCGCGAAGTTTTTCAGCTCGCTCAGGAGAATCTGTTTCTAGGAGCTTGATGTGGTCTTCCATGTCCTTGGTGAGGTTATCAAACTCTTCAAGAATGGAGGCTTTTTCGTCATCGGAAGTTTCTTGGCCTACAACTTCATCCATTAAAGACTTGAACTGAGAGAGTCGGTCCTCAAGACCAGAGTTAGCGAGGTCTGCCATCAAATCGGAATAAGGGTCGCCTGAAGTCTTTCGCAGACGCTCTTCTGGGGTGAGGTCAGTAATAGTCGATTTTTGGAGCTCGTTGTAGACAGTCCGTGGGATGGCAACATCTTCTGAGCGAGAACGCTCGATAGTGGCGTTAATCTGGTCTCGGTAGTCGGACAGTGCTGCCCGGCGCTCGTCCGATAGTGAGATCTCCCCACTGTCGTCCTTGGCGAGGATATCGTCCACCTCTGCAACACGTTCGTTGAGAGCGTTGATGTTGGCTTGATTGACAGGACTATCAAACTTATTTACAACTGCTGGAGGAGGGGTGGCAGGGACTACGGGCACAGCAGGTGTGTCGGTGGCTTTGGTAGTGACGATTGTTGGTTTGGTAGTATCTTGCGGTCCTCCGCCACGCTTGCGGAAGATTACGCCCTGAATCAGCTGTTTCTGAGCGAGCTCGTAGAGTCGCTCGCTGTCTTTGGGCTCTGTGAGTCCTAGGCTCTTCTTGCGGTCGTTGAATTCTGAAAGAGCTTCAGGGTCATTATTGATGATTGAACTTGAGGGGACAACGATGGGGTCAGCACCCTCAAAGATAAGGTCGTCATAGGCCCAGCCACCCTTGACGCGGGTCATGGTGTTACCGTAGGCCTCAATCTTGCTTCCGAGGGGGAGAGCTTCTAGAACACCAGGACGTGTGACGAATCGATTCTCTTTAAGCTTAGCGGCAACGCTGGAGTCATTGCCCCTGTCGTTGGGACGCTTTCCTTCTTGGGTGAGGTCAAAGCGCTCGCGAGTAATATCAACGAGTCGAGCAATAAGGTCTTTTTCTTTTTGCTTATCAGCAGCAGTAGGCTTTGACTTAGCGCGGATTGCTTCAATCTGATTTTTGACGTCAACGCTCTCGGCGTTCAGCTCTTCAATACGGGCTTTACGTTGTGCTGGGTTGAGGCCGCTCTTGGGTTTGGCTGGGGCTTTGGGGGTTGCGGGAGTTGCAGGAATCGTGGCAACGGGCTTCTTTGTTGAAGCCTTCTTAATTTCAAACTGGTCCGTGAATTCCTTGTTCTGGAAGTCATCCGAGAGCATTTTTTGGAGGTCTTTGTCATCAAGGTCAAGCGCATCAATCTCGTCGAGAGCTGCGGTCCAGAGGTCAAACGCTTCTTCGCGCGTGAGGTCTTGGTTGTCCTTGGAAAGCGCGGCCTGCTGGTTGATCTTGGCTTCGAGTGCTTTGAAGGCATCGGTCTTGCGGAGGGCGAGGAGTTTGGCGGCGTCTTCGTCAGAAAGGTCACGTCCGGTGACGGATTTGAAGTGCTCTTTGAGCTTGGGGCGTGAAAGGTCTTTACTATCAACGTTGAAGTGCCTCTTGAAAGCATCTTTGTATGCCTTCTGGAAGTTGTTGACGTCGGCAATCAGGCTATCGTCGCGGCCAGGAGTTGCAACGTCGGCAATGTCGTCAGCGGTGACCTGGGTGTCCTCTTTTACGGGAGGAACATCAGGAACGTCTTTGCCGTAAACATCTTCGAAAGACTCGGCAGGCTTGTCTCCGTTAAGTTGGGCATAAAGCTCTTTTGCCTTTTTACCTTGACCGCGCTTGACAAGTCCATCAATGATGCTACTTACCGTTTTCTTAACGCGGTTATCATATTCTTCTTTAGTCTCTCCTGGGCGCGCCCTAAGGTTGAATTTAGCACTAGTCGCTAGGTTTTTAGCAAGAGTCGATGTATATCCATAGTCTTGCTCGAGAAATTTTTGATCGGCGAGTTTGCCAAACTTTTCTTGGTTGGCCGCTGCGGCTGCTTCGCGCTCTTCCTTGGTCATAGGGGGGGAAATTGGCTTCTGGAATCCGACTGACCGCTCCCGAGCGGGGGATTTTTTAGGCTTTTCTACAATCTCGCCATCTTCAGTAATATCGACAACATCTTCTTCATCTTGATTTTTAATGTCTTTATTAGATGGCTCTTCAGGCGTGACTACTTCTGGCTCTGATTCGGATTTTGCATCCTCACGAGCTTTTGTTTCTTCGTACTGAGCGCGAGTATCGTCAATCTTCTGCTGGAGGGCGGCGTCTTTTTTGTTGAAGTCTTTGTCCATGGGGTCGAGGTCTTGCTGCTTACCCTCAAGGGCAACAATCTCGTCGGCAAGCTGAGCCGAAGTTTTTTGAGTAGGCTTCTTAGCCGCAGATCCCTTACCTGAATCTTTAGTTCCATCAACGGCGTTACGCAACGCACCATCGGCTCGTTTCTGCATGGCCACTGCTTCTTCACGAGTTTCGGGGACAGTCTCGCCAGCCTCTTCAATGAGAGTGCGGTTAACGGTAGCAATAGCGTCTACCCAGTCGTCTGCTTCGTAGCGCTCTCCGGTGAGCTTGTCCTTGATAAGGAACTTGCCCTCAGAAGTGGTTGTGACGTCAAAGTCGCCACCCTCAGTTTCATAGTGACGGTTGCCGTCCGAATTAGTTCCGAGGTCTCTCCACCCGAGGGGGACGTCACGACGAGTGATACTTGAAAGATCGGGAGTGGCGGTAGTAACTCGAGCGCCAGCAGGAGTCTTGACTCCGGCACGCTTCAGTGCTTCGGTGGAGAGTTCGGCCTCAACCTCAGAGGTTGCACTGACGTCGACGTCGTAGAATCCAGAGCGGATCCCAGCCTCTCGAGCCTGCTTGGGGTTGACGTAAATTTCAATGTTCTTGTCACCAGAACCAGGCTGTGTGACAGTTCCTGTAATACGAACAGGCTTGGGTTTTCCGTTCTCGTCAAAGCCAAATAAAGCAAGCAAACGACGAAGGGCACGCTTGAGGCCACCACCCATATAGATCCACTGACCACCATCTTTTCCACCTGGGTCACGGAGCTGTCGACGGGCTCGAAGCGAGAGGGCTAGTCGGGAGTTACCACCAGCTGCAAGGAGAGCCTCAATTTCATTGAAGTCATCATTACTATTGCTGAGATGTGGGTCGACGTAGTCGGGCACAGAAACTCCAATTGTGTTTGTCATATAGCCTGAGCATCACGCAAGCCTTATGATTATTTTACACTACTTATCAGAGCCTAGTCTTTGTTTTTCTTGTCCAACTTCTCCTGAAGTCGGCGGGCAATCCACTCAACAACGAAGGACTTGTTACCCATAGTTCCACCAACAACGAGGTCGTTATCGGTGACTTTAGACAGGTCTGGAGTATCTTCTGGATCAAACTGATCGATGCTCTCAATGTCTGGGATTTTGTTTTCGGCCATGTCCTTTATCTCTCTACAGAACGTACTTCTCTATGAACAATCGTAGCGCACTGGGTATCTTCGGGTCAATTCCGGCCCCGCCGAACTTTTCCATATAGACCTGAGCAAAAATCTCAGCAAAGGCTTCGTAAGGGTTAGTCTGCCCATACTGGCTTAGCAGGGCTAAGATCCAAGGGTTCTTCTCTAACAGTGCAGCAAGACGGCCAGACAACTCCGCTGCTTTATGAGGCTCTCCATTGAACTGAACATCTTTGGGAATATTATCGTCATTTGCTGCGTAATCCAGCATGTGTCCCCACTCGTGGGTTATGGTGTACTCGACGTAGGTATCAATATCTCCGCCATAGGATGCCATTGAGTTATGGGTTCCCTCACCGCGTTGGATTTTCTCTTTTTCTTTCTTCAGCGTCTGCATCAAATCTTCTCGCTCCTTTGTGTTGGATGGGAGAAGGACTGAAGCATCAACAATAATTGACATTGATCCTCGGTCATAAACGGGGCGGCCATATTGGTCGACAAATGAAATCAAAGTGCTTCTAGCAAACCCAGAATACTCTTCATCTCCTTCAACCTTATTAGCCAGAATAGTAATTTCAATGGGCTTATCAATGTCCCTCGTATTCTGACGAAGGTTTTTGATTTGATCGAGCATGTCTTTCAGCCTCTGCGGGTCCGCCCGGAACTCCTTACTGATGGCGACAGTAACGTTTCCTAGTCGGTAGAGGTCAACATTATCGAAGGCTTCTTCTTGAGCATCAACAAAGTTCTGGTATTCATCTTTGACATCATCTCGTAGATACTGTTCCCAGTCATTTCCGTAATCATCCTTGTATTGTTCAACAAGGTCTGGACGATTTTTAACGATATCGTCGAACAGATTAGCTGCAGATCGATTCTGCTTCTCTTCCAAGTAGTCTTGAGCGAGAACTTGATCCCACCCGTCTACCTCAGCACGTGGGAGATCTTTGGCGCTACCTGCGTCTCGGACCTGCGATACATTCGGGACTTGATCGAGACTAGGCGAATTAGAATCATCGTCCGTTGATTGCGACGAGGCCGCAGACTGCCCGGCGTATTTCATATCTGACAAGTCTGGGATAGTTGAGCTATCAGTGGGGGGTTTGAATTTAATGCCTAGCTTTCGCAGAGTGTTCTCAGGAATAATGGCACTGGCTTTAGTTAGGTTCTTTGCCTGAACTCGGTAGTCACCGCTCGGAACGTCGCCACCACTCTTCGGGTCCACTCTAATGATTGCTTCGTTGGGTTTGGTGATCCCTACAATATTGCCGACGCCACTGACTATGCGACCATCAGCAAGCCGAGCAAAGAATCGGGCAAGGCCACCCATAAAAATCCAGCGACCACCAGCGTCTCGAAGCTGCCACTTCCAGTTGTCATTACCGTCCGCGATGAGTGCAAATAGGTCGTCGTCAAGCATGGCAGGCTAGTCTGCCCAGGCTCGGTCTATTTCATCGTTCGGGGTAGACATGTAGGTGTACTCAAAGTCAAGATCATCATCGCTGTACTCATCAAGATAGTCGCTGGTATAGAGTTGATCGTCATACATTACTTGGTCCATCGTATCTTCGGAGATTTCTACGGACTGGGCGACAGGCTCGGCTACAGAAGGATCAGGAGCAGCGGCTGCGACAACTGAGTCTGCCAGCTCAACGAGGTAGGCGTAGTTAATCCCTTGCTCATTGACAGCATAGTTATTGAATTCACGCTCCAAACTTCCTGGCTTGGCACGGATAGACGCGATGAGGGCATCTTCTATAGCTTCAGGAGCCTGCGTTGAAAGGTATTCAGCAAGGTCAGCGCGAGACTGAGCGTCAGGACGTCGGGGGTGTCCGTCAGGGAGGAGTTCTGTGTAGGAAGTGAGGACATTGCTGTGGACGTTCTCTGCGTCGGAGATATAGTTCATAACCTCACGGAATGCCTGAGCGTCTCCGTATCCTTGGTACCGCTCGTTGGAATAGATATAGGACAAGACCTCGTGATCGATATAAACCCGACTCTTGTCAGCAACTTCAAAGGCGGATGCAAGAAGTGGGTCTACCTCTGGCGCGGGGACAGACTTCTTAGCGCGGAGAGGCTCTTCGTCGTAGGAATCAATGATGTCTTGGAACATGGTGCGATTCTACCTCTCGGTCTTGTACGGAAGCAAATCAGCGTCGGGCGATTCGTAAGTCTGGGTCGCCAAGCTAGTTACGCGGGAGAAGGGGTCATCACCTTCGGAGACAGCGCGGAGCCACGTGGCCCGAAGAGCCGGAACAATCTCGTGCCCGAGTCCTGAGTACTCAGCGAGCGAGAAAAGAGCGTGCTCAGGAGAGGAGTATTCCTCCTCAGGGAGGATGGTCGTGAAGGACGGAACCTCGGGAAGTTCATAAATAGGAATGTAGTTGTCCGAAACCGCGTACTGGGCCGCTTCCTTGGGCGTGTACCCCGACGCCGTAACCGCGTAGCGGTAGCGGGCACGTACATCAAGTGGGTCGAGGTTCTTTTCGTCAGCGGTCTTGTGGAGGAGTGACTCCACCTCAACCGAGAACATAAGTGGACGCTCTGGATACTGGTTCATATTAGACCTCGGGTTCTGCAAGTGGGACAGGAGGAAGTGCCTCAGGTGGTGCTTCACCTGGGTTTACGGGTGTGGGTCCGGGAGCGCCGAGAGGCTGACCTGCGAGAGCCTGCTGAACCTCGGGCGGGATCGGAGCGGGGTTGTTGGCCTGTGCACCGAGACGAATTGTCTCCATAACCTCGGGAGCAAAGGCCGAAAGCATGGCTTCGGTGAGTTCTGGCGTGATAACGGCCCGAGACTGGAGCAGGCGGAGCGTAAGTTCAGTTGGCGTGGGTGCATCGGCATCAGAGAAGCCGTGGGCACGTCGCCACGTCTGGTACGAGATCGCCATATTGCTAAATCCAGCGTCTGCATCTGCCGCGCGGTCGTTACGAGTCGAAACTTCGGCGGGGTCGTACCATACAACAACGCGATCAATCTCTGTATCAACGTAGCCGAGGCTCTTGAGGTAGGGGCGCAGGAAAACAACGGTCAACGCGTCCGACAGAAGCAACATAATGGGTTCGATGTGTGCCTTGTAGAGGCTTTCGTCGATCTGGACGGCATTCGAGTACTTGACGTTGGCAAGACCAGTAACCGTGTCCTTAGGAACGTCGAGGCCCTGCAAGATACGCTCTAGAACGCGGTCTGCGCGCTGTGCGAGGCTGGGGTCAAAGGAACGCTCGAACTTGAACTGCTTAATCTTGTCTGCAAGCTCGGCTGGGCCTCGAATAATGAGTGGTACGACGGCGCTCGCGGAGGATTCGTCCGAAATCGGAGTCGTCATGGCGTCAACGAGTTGATCTTCAAAGTCGTCCTCCTGCTCCTCGGGCAAAATGTTGTTTCCTTGCTCTTCATCGTCCGAGTAGGGGTAGTCAGCATCAGCAGAAGCGGCCAGAGAGAGGCCGTCGGGAAGGTAGAGGGCTCCGGCGTTGAGGCGCGAGCGTGCTGTGGCGCGGAAAGTTCGGTTCAGGAGGAGAAGTTCGGCGCAGAGGTCAAGAATACCTCGCATACTCGAGTCCGGCTCGTCCGAGAAGCGGGGGTGGGCTCGCCAAATGCGTCCAACGAAGGCTCCCTTAGAGATGGGGGTCGAATCTCCTGCTGGTGAGTCGCGTCGGTGGAGAATGGAGTAGTTTCCACGTGCATCCATGACCAATTCGTCGGTTGAGCGGATATCCCAGCTCTCAGGAAGCTGTGAACCAATCAGTTCGGGACGCTGGACGAGATAGCACTCTCCGGTAACGCAAAGATTGAGAGCAGCATCACGCAGAAGACCAGCCTGACCACCAAATGTTGAGCTAAGGCGGGCAAGACCACGTTCTGCAGCCTCCGCCATGCCATCAGGAATCATATCGGACGAGCGAGCATTTACTGGAGTCTCAGCGGGGTTCTCAATAACGGCTGCGTAGAGCTTGATTCTGGAAACGATGGACGCAACGAGGTTGAAGGCGTACTTGATTTCACCAATAGCGTCGTAGTACTCCCACGCCTCTTGTTGCCACTGCGTTCCGCCCGAGGCCTTGCGACGTTTGAAGGCTTCACCCTCGGCTTTGTCGTCAAGACGCATGCGAGTAGCGGCAGCGGTCAGTCCTCGAGGGGCTGCGTAGGGGGCAGCAGTGAAAGGGGTGCCCGATTCCTTGCGAAAAACGCCCACGCTTACGTCCTATCTAAAAAATCAGAGATTATTCCTGTCAGGGCAGACAAAGCAAGCACCACGCAGACAGGGAAAAATATGGTTGGTATAAGTATACAACCGATTGTGATAAGCGAGGCCGTCCAAATGGACGTGCACCAGTTGCAGGTGAGGAGGTACCCTAGTTGGGTGTTTGGGGGGAACCGCTTCCAGATTCGCTCCCGAATGGGCGCGGAAATTTGGTCGGTTGTAATGATCCGCGCGAGGCGGAAGGTTGCCAAGGTGAGGGTCAGGAGAGTTATGGGGTCTGTGAAGTTCATGCTAATACCTTATAGGGATTCCATGATCGAAGGCGTGATCCGCAACCACAGCTCGAGGTGATGTGGAAGGCAATCTGACGACCTGCCCGGGTCTGGATGCGGTGGAGACCTCGACGGTCGGTGTCTCGGAGGTAGAGTCCTGGGTCATACTCTTCTTTGAATACAACTTGAGGACCACCTGGTCCGTCCTGCGCCATAATAATGTGCGTAGGGGTAACAACAATACGAATAGCGGTAATGTCGTGCCTTTCTGCGACAGAGAAGTCAAAGGTATTGAGGGGCTGATCGGTGGCTGGACGAAGAATGGCCTCTGCGGGAAATAGGTCTTGGAGGATTTTCACTAGTTCTTTATCCTTTTGTACATTGCGTGGTAGGAAACCTTGGCCGCATCGGCTAGTTCTTGAATCTTAACGCCTTTTTCGTAGAGAGAGGTGACGAGAATGGTCAGTTGCTGGTTTGCGAGGGCGTAAGGGTGGTTGAGGGGATGTCGCGAACGAAAAAGTCGGGCTTGTTGAGAGAGGTAGAGAATGGTCGACAGGTCGGTGGAGGTGACACCAGGTGAGGGAAGTCGACGGTTGACGTATTCGGAGAGGTGTGGGATGGGGATTGGGGTGGTATCCGTGGTTGGAGTGAGGGTTTCGTGGATCCAGTAGTGGAGAGCGCTTCTCGACCGACGTGCATGGCGGGGGAGGGCTTCTTGAATGGAGCGGAGAGTCCATCCTGCATTGAAGAGATCGCGTACTCGTTCGCGGAGGTGTTGAGGGGTGAGATCGTAAAGGTAGACGGCTTCACACTCGGGGAGGTGCTGTCCACGGGCTGACTTTCTCATGGTTTCATTTTACGCCATATGTTCAGGACGGATAAAACTGAACAGAAGGAGACGTTTTAGTACCTTAACGTATTTTGCTTTTGGCCGGAGAGACGGATACGCGCTATTTTCGGGCCTCTTCGAAACGTTTCCAAAACACCGACGTCCCCCTCTTGCGCTTTTCTCAGGGGTGTGGTAGGGGACCCCCTCCCCCCCTGACATGATGTGATTCCCTTCATGCCTGACAGGTCACCTGCCCTGCCTGTCAACGACGACGAGGTCAGGGGGGTCATGATGCCTGACCTTGATGACAGGGGGAGGGGGTGGGGGGTGGCTAGGTCATCATCTAGTCAACGATGTCGAGCCACTCCCCTGCCCACGCCCACCACCATCGAGCATGCCTACATCACTTGATGAGTGTGACAGTCACGAGGGGGCTGGGCTAGGTGCTAGACATCCAGGCTCATCGACTAGGCCACCTGCCTCAACGATGCCTCGAAGTGACCCTGACCACGATCCTGCTCACCCTGCCTGCCCGACCACCCTGCCTGCCTACCCTGCCAGATAGGCTAGCCGCATGACCTCGATAGTCGATAGACATCGTCGATGATGCCCACCACTACACGAGGACACGTCGAGAGATGCATCGAGGCAGGAGGGTGGATACATCAAGGCATTGACATCAAGGTTGATGTCGTCGACCCGACCATGCTCACCCGACCGACCATCGAGGGGATGCCCCTAGGTACCCATCACCCCGAGGTACATCACCTAGGTAGGACGGCGTAAAAGGCTCACCGCAAGGGGTGTCAGCGACCCGTGCCAGCGGTGGTCAGTGCCTTGGCGGCGAGCCTGCCCACGACCTCGACGACGTTGACAACTGAGCCATTCCCGAGGGGTACGAATTCAGCCGACCCTCGAGTGCAGAACGCCTTAGCCTTGGACAGGCCATAGTCTCCAGCACCCAGCCAGAGCACGCCTACACCGGCGCGAGCGGCCTGAGCCAACCGCGCATCAACGGCCTTGACTTGGTCGGGGCGATACTGCCCATCGGACACGATCACCAGCAGTCGAGCCCCCCTGCCCTCGGTCAAGGTCAGCCCACCATCGAGCGCGAGGAACGCCTTGTCGAACTCCTCGGTCGAGTCCGGGGCAGTGTAGACCTGCACCTCGTTCAGGTGCTGCCCCGGCTTCAGCGTCGAGAACACGGACGAGCCATAGTAGACCATGGCCACGCGACCCTGCACACGACGGACAGCCTCCGACAGGACCCATGCAGTCGAGGCCATCGACTTCATCGCCGAGCCCATCGAGCCACTGACATCGACCATCACCCCAATGGTCAGGGGCGGGTTGTCGACGTGACGATGCTGGACTCGATTCCACGGCTGGACGTCGACCATCATCCCTCGTGCACGTTGAGCCTGACCCTGCACGAGAGCACGAGTTCGGAGTCGTCCAGGTGGAAGTCGACTGGCTGACTCGGTGCGAACGCGGTCACGATAGCGTGCCTTCTCGAGCTGACGTGAGAGGATGACTGCTGCCTGTCGTTCTTGAGCGTTGGGGGCACGGGTCTCAACCAGCTTGGATGAGGTCGAGCGACCTGTCACCACGGACTTGACACCAGCCTGAAACACCTCGCGAGCCATCGTCTTGGCCTGTGCACGCTCGTTAGCCTTGGCCTTGTTCTCGACTGACCTCTCATCGTACTCAGCCATCTTGGCCTGCCTGCCTGCCTCGGACTCGACAGCCATCGTGACAGTGAATCCATCCTCGCCCAAGGCATCGAGCATCTCGCCCAACTGCTTGGACGTGAGGACCATGCCCTCCTCGCCCGACTGACCTTGACGCTCGGACTCGGTGGTGGTGATCGTGTTCCAGTCCCGCGCGAGGTCGATCATCCCATCGACGTCACCATGCGAGGTGACAGCGAACTTGGACCATACGCGAGCCAGTGCATCGACGACCTCGTCCGACAGGACACGTCCCACGAATGCTCGGACGTTGACCACGTCCTCGTCGAGGAGGATGCCCACGTCACGTCGCCCGAGGATGAGCGTTGCCATCTTGGCAGCCTGCCTGACCTTGGGGATGTCATCGTCGACGCCCACCTTGAGGTCGGACATTACGATGCCCATCGCCGATGCTCGGAGCATGATCTGATTCTCGGGGTACTCCAGAACACCTCGTGCCTCGATACGTACCTCCTCGAGGACGACCATTGCATCCCATACACCAGCCTCGTGCTTGAGGCGTTCTTGAGTAGCCTCGAGTGGCCACAACGAGTACCGTGCATGACACGCCTCGTGAAAGATCGCCCCTGTCGCCTTGGCATTCTCGAGCTGGACCACGCGACGTGTGAAGTCACCAATCACCTCGGGGTTGCCATGGTCGAACGCGACGTCGGAGTTGACCTCGATCTCGGAGGTGGCGGGGTTGTACGCTGCCGGGGCACCATGATCAGCCCCGACCCATGGGCCCACGTAGACAGTCAGGTCACCACGACCTGACCACTCGTTGACCATCGACCCAATTGAGGCACCGACCTTGAGCCACTTGGATGATGTGGTGCGGCGTGCAACGACGCCGTGCCCGAAGTGAGTCATGCCCGGTCTCAGATACGCGAGGGGAGCATGGACTCACCAAAAGCACGGCTGAAGACATCGGACACGACGGGTCGGTCCATCTCAGGCGCTGACGCCAGTAGGTTCTGGATCGCGAATCGTGCCCCAAACTTCTCGGTCACATCCCTGAATGCCAGGAGCTCACGGAGCTGTGGAGCCCACGACACGTCGCCTGACTCGAGGCGCTTGTTGAGGTTCTGGGCCGCGGTCACTGCGAGGCGGTCGACGCCCAGCTTCTTGGCCAGTGCCCAGTCCGTCGTCATCTCGGTCTGGATCGCGAATCGAGATAGCAACGCCTCGGACAGGTTGACACCCGGGGCGTGGGGATTGGTCGCGGCCACGATGAAGAATCCAGCCTGAGCCTTGACAGTCCCGCGTTCGGGGTTGGCAGTGACGGTGTACTCACGACGACCATCCATCAGGCCATAGACCACGGACAGGACCTTGGGGTCGATGAGGCCGACCTCGTCGATGAGAAGGACCTTGCCCTCCTCGGCTGCCTTGATGAGCGGGCCGTCAACCCATGAGAATCCATCGGGGGTCTGGATGTATCCGCCAACGAGGTCGGACACCTCGGTGTCACCCGAGCCCAAGATCGTGTACAGATTAGTCCCGAACGCGGCCTCAACCAGTGCGGTCTTGCCTGTGCCGGGCGGGCCATAGAACAATGAGTACAGTCCCGACTCACGTGCCTCGCGGAGGACGTCGACGTCGACGTGCTCGCCCCACTTGCGCGTGTAGTACTTCTCTCCGTTGGGCCGGAGGAACGACTCGTCTTCGGTTGCGTTCGGGAGCATCTTCTTCTCTTCTAAGGACTTGGGAGGAATCATGGCTTTCGAGGGGGTCGAGCCATTCTGGCCACGGCCACGAGCTCGAGAGGACGGTGTCGAGTATGCATCGAAGTTGCTCGTCAGCATGTCGACGTCGGCCCACTTTGAGTCTACCTCACTGAGTAGGGCCGAGACGAGGATGTATGAGATCTCCTCGGGCAGGTTGATGTCCTTGCCATAGTGATCGGCTAGGCGCTTGTTGATCTTGAACGGTGATGTGCTGTACGTAGGCATGGTTAGACTGCACTCCCCGCTGTCAGCAGTGCAGGGATCGACTTGCCCACGGGCTCGGTCACGGACTCAGGGAATCCAGCATCACGACGGACGCGCTCGAGACGACGTAGCAGGGCCGATGGTGTCTGCTTGCTGTACGCCTCGCGAGCATCGGTGTCGGTCACCTCGATGTACAACGGCTTCTGAATCGCGTACACGTCGGGCTTGCCCATCATCGCACCGAGCCAGTCCATGATGTGCTCGTACGCGTTGGAGTCCATGACCTCGGACACTACCTCTTGGACATCAAGGCGACGATCGAGGACTAGGCTCTGCTGTTCGATTCGGGTCATGTAGTGCATCTTCGGGGAGGTAGCATCGTGAGCGCTGTACACGACTCCGCCCGAGCTCGAGAACGTGTCATTACGGACTGAGCCATGAATGGCGGCGAATCGCCAACGGGCTCGGGGATTGGTGGGGGCGGTGGAGCGATGGAAGATCGACGGCCACTTCCATTCCCGAGTGGTCACGTCGCGGTGGGGTGGCATCACCAGCACCTGACGGGTGTAGACCTCGGTCCCATTCCCAGCGATGGGTCGGGCCTCAAGGTACAGTGCGAATCGTTTCGGTGGGGCTTTAGTGGTGACGACAGCCATCAGAGTCCTTTCGTGGAGACGTAGGACTCACTATACGCCCATGGCCTCCAGCGTCAAGCTGAGACACGCTGAGCATGATATCTGCACATCACCATCGTCGGCCATCACAGCCCATCTTTCAGTGCCTTGAGCATCCTGACACCCAGCGCAGGCGACACTTCGACCCTCGTCGACGATGCCTGACTTCTCAACGGCGTCGAGGTCACAGCGAAGTCCGGCGTCGAACTTGACGACCTCGAACGCGCGAACGGTCATGCTCATCGAACCCTGAACTTCGATCCGCCAGCACCCTGCTGACCGATGCCGGGCAGGGTGAATCGGCGGCCCGCTGGTGACTTGGCTGACAGCCCACCACCGAGGAACCCGGCGGGTGGCTTGATGAGCAACGCGGTCAGTGCATGCACGAGTGCGTCGACGCGGTCGGGGGACTTGCCCTCGCCGGGGATCCACGACATCATCTGGGACTCGAGCTGGGGGAACACGCCCACGTGGTGGACACGGCCCTGCTCATACGCGAGGGTGATCGGCTCGGCGCGGAGTGCCTTGCCATACTTGGAGTGCACCTCGAGGACCTTGATCGTGGGGTCGATCGTGTGGATGGCGTTCTTGACGAGCGCCCCACCCTGGTTGACCTCGGCGACAACGGGGCATCCCCACTTCTTGGCTGCGGCGACAACGGCCTGTGCCCACACGGTGGGGGACCCGAGGATAGATGTATCCTCGAGTACCCATGACTGACGCTTATACAAGTCTCGTTCGCCCGTTGAGCCTACCACGACGATGCCACACTCGTCCTTGGGACTCTCGGCGACGGATGGGTCAACACCGATCACGCGCAGTGGCATCTGTGGCGGGTAGGCACCCTGTCGATAGTTGTCGATGATGTCTTCGGTCCAGAGCGCACCATCAACGGAGTCGAGCATCTCACCATAAAGCTCTTGCGCGGCGAGGGAAGTACCACCATAGACACCGAGCATGGTGTCAAGGTAAGCGCTCGACAGGTTACCGGCGTTGTCCATCGTCGACCCGCGAGTGACGCGGACGCGGTTGGGGTGTTCCTCGGATTCCTTGAGAAGTTCGCGGAGCATGGCCACGCGCTTCGGCGTGGTGGTAATCATAATCTTGGGGACGGCTCCGAGACGCGTAGCGATACGGAGATTCTGCCACGCGGTCAGTCCCGAGTCGTCGGGCATCTGTCGCCAAGCGGCGGCCTCGTCGGCGAGTGACGCGTGGAACTGTGGACCACGGAGAAGGTTGGGTTCGTCGGCGGAGAACGTCGTCGCGATAGTTCCGTTGGGCCACGTCAGTCGTCGCTTCGACGGCTCGTACAGTGGCAGTTCACTCGGCGGCGAGATCGACATAATCCCCGACTGACCTTCGACCACAACGTCACGAGCGTCGGCGGCTGTACGGGCAACGATGGCAATACGCTTCGGCCCTGTCTTGCTGATGTCGCGGGCTTGGTCTCTGAGCCACTCGGCTCCGGTCCTGGTGTTGTGCGTGGGGATCAAGGCCTCACCTGCAAGATACATCGAGTTGGGGGAGTCAACGGTCAGGCAGCGCACTAGGGTCGGCTCAACCTGTTCGCACTTCACAATCATTCGGTGGAAGTTTTTGAGAGCCTGTCTCCCCAGTGGCTGGAACCTCTGTCGCTTACGACTCAGGTAGAACGGATTGACGGTTGGTCTCCACATTACTCGGTACTTCGGCCCACAGTCCTTGCCATACAGTGTGGCTACACCCTCTGACAGCACAGGCTTTTGCCCAAGACTCCGTGCCAAGAACACGACGGCGTCGGCGATATTCTTGTTAGTGTTGACAAATTCGATCTGGCCACTGTCCTTGTCGATGTAGCCATCAGAATCAAGGAGCCCCGCGAGTAACTGCGCTCGCTGCGACGGCGATGCCCAGAGATAGGTATCAGGCACGTTCTTCGATCCCAGCACACCCAGACCGCGAATCGCTGCGTACAGCCCGACTACGGTGACTAGTCGAGCCATCCCCTTACTGGGGCGTACGGCGAGGTGCTTGAGTCCAGCACTGTCTAGGTACTCCGATAAGCTGGGGATGTCGTCGGCGTGAGCACATATCTCCCCAGCAGATGATGAGCCATCCCCCAACCACAGTCCAAATACATACGGATCAAAAGGCAGTGGTTGTTCTGGCATCTGCAGTGCTCGAGCGGTGGGGATTGAGTGACTGAGGTCCCCACGCTTGCCATAGGTCAGAGTGTCGGCGATCTCTTGAGTGGTTCTAATCTTCGGCCCGACTCCTGTGGAATTTCCCCAGCGATTATGACGAGTCCAGTTGACCCAGTCTTCGGGGTACCCATGAGTGGTGTCGTTGATTACTTTCTGTCGAAGGGAGTCTGATCGGTTAAACGACTTGCGATCCGCGTGAGTCCATGTAACCCATTGGTGCGGTGCGTCGGTGTCCAGCGTTGACCCATCCGAGAAAGTGAATCGATACATCTTTTCGGCGATGTATGGTTGGTGGGCTTGAACGATTCGACAGGGGCTACCGTTTTCATCAAAGACGGTGTCCCCGTCGACGAGATCCCCCATGCGTACCCACCCAGACGGCGTAGCAATTGGCGTATCAACGTCAATCGCTTTCCCCCATCCACGACCCGCGAGTGCGATCCAGATGTTCCAGTCACCATCCGGCGCGTGTTGTTCGGGCCGGCCCCAGAACGACCAGTCCCACAGTAGACCCTCGGGGTCCATACCCGATAGCATCCGAGCGCGCTCCTCGACGGGGAGCTCGGCGACTATCTGCGCGAGTGATTTCGACATGGCACAATCCTACCTAAAGGTTGGACCCCCTAGAAAACTAGGGGGTCCCGACGGCGACGACAGCAGGGCGTTATACGAGGTAGTCCGATAGGTCAGACTCGAGGGCTGGGCGTGGCTTCGCGCCGACAATTGTCTTGACGACTTCTCCACCAACGAACACCTTCATCGTCGGAATCGAGACTACACCATAAGCGGAAGGTGTCTCGGGCTCCTCTTCGATGTTCAGCTTCACAATCGTGAGGCCGGGGTGTGCATCGGCGATAGCGTCAAGCACTGGACCAACGGCGCGGCAAGGGCCACACCATTCAGCCCAGAAGTCAACGAGGACCGGACCCTCGGCGCTGAGTACATCGGCGTCGAAGGTCGAGTCGGTTGTTTTTCCAGCGGGCACTACACAACCACCTTGACGGTGTTGTCACCCTTGAAGATAGCCTTGAGTGTTTCGGCGTTGAGAACGTCGGTCACCTCAAGTCGGTTCTTCGACTGGAACTGCTGAACGGCGATCTGGGTACCGTTCTGGTAAACACCGGGCTTGTCCCCAATTACGGCAACGAACTCGAGCTCACGGAGGCGACGCTGAAGTTCGGTGACGCTGGTGGACTCACGCTGGTGTAGTGGGTTCTGCAGAATCGCAGCGAGCACAACCTGAACGGCGGTGCTCGGTGCTTCGACAGACGCGGGCGCTGACGGTGCAGCGGGCTTGGGCTGACTCTCGGCCCGGACCGGAGTTGAGGCGGGCTCGAAGGGTTCGGGGACGATGGAGTCAATGTTGTTATCAGTCATGGAATTCATTCTACCGAAGGTTACTCACCCTTACTCGAGAGGACAGCGAGCGCCACCGCGGCCAGTCCGAGAGCTTGGATAGTAGCGAACGGATTACCGAGGTCGATGGCGACGAGCACCGCGGCGACGGCGAGCGCCAGCGCGGCGACAGGTAGCCAGTTGGTGTTGCTGATGATGAAACGGATTCGTCGGAGTAGTTGATTCATACCGGAATCCTATCACGACTCTTCATCGCGGATCGTGGCCCGGAGATCGTCGGCGCGAGTACGTCGGCGCTTAGTGCGCTTGTCGGCGTGCGTTCCCCACGCGTTCGATTGGGCGCGCTCGGCGTCGGCCCGCGCTTTCTCTGGATTCGCAGCGGGCACGTAACGGCGGGGCTTCTTGTCGTCGGTGCTCATCCCTCTATTGTACCGCGAGCGCCGGAGTACCGTCAACGGCGCTCAGCGCCTCTCTGACGGCGTAACGCGTTCCGGCCACTACGACAGACGGCCTGCCGGCGTAACGCGCCTGACGACGGCGTAGAGCGTCGGCGAGCGCCTAACGGCGTCCGCGATCGCAGCGCGACGGCGAGCGCCGACCAACGGCGAAACGCCCAACCGTTTCCACTCGGCTGGGCGAATCGTCGGCGCTAGTTGTTCGGGTCGAATTCTTCGACGTGGCGGACGTTGCAGACTTCGCAGTCGTCGACGATGGCGAGCGCCTTACCGTCGGCGAAGTACTGGAACGTGGCGGGCTGGTTGTGGAGCGTGGTGTCGTCGTTGTCCCAGCCACAGGCTCGGAATCCAAACTCTCCCTCGTTCTCGGCGACGCACCCGTTGGCGTCGGTGTCGTAGTATCCGTTCATGGCGTTTCCTTTCGTTGCGGTCGGCGTGTTCCTCCCGCGTAATCAGTCTATGGCCGACCTCCGACATGTAACAACGACCTCCCTCCCGAGGGAGAGAGGTCGCCGCATTGTCGCTAGTGTGTCGTCGCGATGACGCTACCGACATACGCCAGCACCATCAGAGACGGCACTACAGTGATAATTGTTTGCATCGATTGTCATTCTTTCGTTTGTTTGTCACGGTCGGTCGACCGCATTCCCACACTATCGGCGAGCGCCAGAATCCGCGCCTATCCCCTCCCCGATGTCGCCGCGATGTCGGCACAAACTAGGGCAACCCCCTCCCCGAGGGGAGAGGGTTGCGATGGGCAGAGGGAGAGAGTGAGTCAGTAGTTCAGGCTCACGAAGTCCGAGACGGCGTTGTGGTACGCAACGCTCCCAGCGATGATGGTGGTCAATTCGATTTCGCTCAACGGCACGGCGGTGTAGAGCGTTTCGCGAGAGTGTCCACCAGTCACGGCGAACAGCGGGCAGATGGTGAACGGCACGGAACCGTGGTCGCCTCCCAACGGCACGGCGATGCTGGTCGCGTACGAGCCATCAACGAGGCGCGTGACGGTCACGGTGAAGTCCCAATCCTCCGTTCCTGGCCGCAGCGTTATCGTCTTGATGTCGGTTGTGTTCATTGCTTTACCTTTCGATTCGGGAGGTGTGTTCCTCCGTGATATCAGACTACGGCACGGCACGGACACGAAACAACCTCCCCTCCCCGAATCGGGAGGAGAGGTTGTCGGCGCGTCAGAATATCTTTGGCTCGATGGCGAGGCGAGTCGGGTTGAGCGCACCGCACCCGCACTTGAACCATTGCGAGATACTGCCATCGGTGCGCCAGATAATGTGAATGGTCGGGTGGTCGTGACCGATTCGGCACCTCGGGCAGCGATGGTTGAGAGGCGAACGGCGCTCCTCGGTTTCGATGATGTCCTCAAGCATTGGGGACTCCTTTCGTTGGTGTGATTCCAGATTACGACCGCAACGGCATAAACGGCGGTAACCCCCCTGACGGTGTGTCAGAGGGGATACCGTATCGGCACTAGGCGCGGGCAACCATACCGAGTGAGATGGAGACCGAGAGTGACTTCATCATCACATCGACCGTCATACGGCGGTCGGCTTCGGCTTGGTCGATGAGACCGAGAGCGAGGTGCGCCGCAACCTCCTCGCGGTAGAGTTCGACCGCACGGTCGAATGTAATCGTGGTCATAGTAACCTTCCTGCTTGGCGGGGCGTGTTCCCCGCATAGTCAGACTATCGCCGACCCCCGACACGAAACAACCGACCCCCTACCGCATTGGCAGGGGGTCGGCGTTTGGCGTTACCGCGAGCGCCGAAGACTACGGCGGTACACTTCTTCCCCGACATTCCAACTGAGCAGGGCAGAGGCGACAACGATACAACCGACAACCATAACGCGGTCGAATGTAGCGTTGTAGGACAGTCCCGACATCTCGGCGGAACGGGCGAGGCTATCGGCGGTAAGCGCGGTGACAACCGCA